>Ga0265294_10002646_pt1 | contig 23408 bp, 22 predicted proteins | sample MunlanPumphouse3_FD_192504 | JGI IMG/M metagenome (GOLD analysis project Ga0265294, IMG submission 192504) | Groundwater microbial communities from a municipal landfill in Southern Ontario, Canada - Pumphouse #3 | ecosystem: Environmental > Aquatic > Deep subsurface > Groundwater | place... | reverse complement strand
TGAGTGAACTGAATTCTAAAAATATTCATTTTAAAAGTTTAACTGATTCAATAGATACATCAACACCAAGTGGAAGATTCTTTTTTCATGTGATGGCAAGTTTAGCCCAAATGGAAAGAGAATTAATTGTTGAAAGAACAAAAGCTGGACTTGAATCTGCTAAAAAATTAGGACGTGTTGGTGGAAGAAAAAGAACTATGACTGATAGTAAACTTGCAAGTGCAAAAAAACTTTTAGAATCTGGTATTCCACCAAAAGATGTGGCAAAAGATTTAGGTGTATCTCTTGCTACCCTTTATAGATGGATTCCTGCTACTTAAGTATATTTATTAAATAACTAGATTACAATTTTTAAGAAATTTAACTATATATAGTTGTATTTTAACTGTAAATTATTTTTCTTAATATACTCCAAAGTAACATGACTACCATGAATTAAATAAGATTTCCTCGCATTTATCTCATCTAATATTTTACTTGCTTCTTCATAATTTAAGTGATTTCCTTTTTGGAAATTAGGACTCAAGCAAGCATCAATATAGCATTCATCTATAGTTTGTAAAAGCAAAAACTTCATTGATTCTTCTTTTATTCCTGCACAATCGGTTAAATAAGCAATAGTTTTATTTTTGGATTGTATTAAATAACCAGTGGTATTTTTAGAGTGTTTTAGTGGAATGGGGGTGAATTTTATACTGTTTATCTCTATTGATTCAAAGGGAGTGTTTTCTATAAATTTTATTGCTTTTGGATGCTTAAATAAATCAGCAAAACCATCTTTATCTTTTGGATGATAACAATTTATATCATCACTACTATACCTAAGTCTTAAAAGTCCTAAAGCATGATCTGGATGGAAATGGGTTAAAAATATAGCTGCGATTTTTTTTCTATCAAAAAGTGAAGCAATATCTTCTATTCCTGCATCAAGAAGTATAATCTCATCATTTTCGCACTTTAAATAGGCACTGGTAGCTAAGTTTTTTTTGCCCTTTTGCCTATACTCTTCGCAAATACTACAACTGCAATTATGTGATGGAATGCCTCCACTATCAGCTGTTCCTAAAAATTTTAATTCAAACATTTACAAACCTTTCTTAAATAAAATAAACTTATAAAGGAAAATATTGCAACAATAGTTAAAAAAATTATAGTTGTAACATTCCCAAAAAAATCTAACATTAATGCAATACTAAAAGGGGAAATTGCTGTGGTTATTTTGATAAATAAATTTAATGTTCCACTATTTTTTCCAAAACTGTTGGCACTTAAAACATAAAGAGTCAAACTTCCTCTAGCAATATAGTTTAATCCTTGGCCAGCACCATATAAAATCACAAAAAATGTCGCAAAAAAGAGTTCATATACACTAAGAAGCAAACAAAGTAAGCTTACAAATATTAATGTATTTGAGATTATTGCAGATTGAATAGGTGTTGTTTTATTAGCAAAAAGCATCTCGATAATTCTTGCCCCAACTTGAGATGGTCCAATTAAAGCACCTAGAGTGACAGCCATTATTGCTTCAATCCCAAATGATTGTAGGATTCCTACTAAATGTAATTGAATTGCTGCAATTGGTATAGAAATAAGACAAAATGTTATTGTTAATAATGTCATTGCTTTTTCTCTTTGTTTTTTTGTAAGTTGTAGAACAGCTTTACTATTTATATATTCTTTAATATCACTATTTAAAACCCTATTTTTAAGTGTAAACAAATGCAGTGGTAATGCAATAAAAAGATGAAAAAGAGATAAAATCATATACACTTCTCTCCAACTCAACATCTGCAATAAAAATGTAATGAGTGGCCAAAATATAGTTGAAGCAAATCCTGCAATAAGAGTAATTTGAGCCATAGGCAATCTTGCTTTTTCTTTTGCAATCTGAGAAAGAGCAACAAAAGCAGCTTCGTACAAAATAAATGTTGCAACTATCTCAATATATAATAACGATAGAATAAATCCAAATTTTGTTTCGACAAAAGAGATAAACAACATCCCTAATGCAGCTAAAAATGACCCCATACTCATAATAATACGAGCACCATGTTTATCAAGTTTTTTACCAATAAATGGACTTATAAGACCACCTAATAATAATCCTAGAGAAAAAATACCAAAAATAAAACTTTTATTCCAACTAAATTCATTTTCAAATTCTAATGACATAATGGTAAATGAATAAAACAGAGTTCCATATCCTATGGTTGAAGTAATGCCAAGCCCTAAAACAGGCTTAATTGTCCCATCAATAAAAAATCTTCTTATCATTTATTATTTAATAGAGTAAATAAGAGATATAAACTCTTTTTTGCTTTGTTCTAATGATTTAGAATTATCAAAATAGATGCAATTTTTAGCATCTATTTTTTGCTCGCTTCTCTGAATTCTTTTTAAAATAGCCTCTTCATCTTCTCTACCTCTCTTTTTAAGTCTGGTATAAAGCATCTCTTTTGGTATTCCTATCTCAATAGTTGTAACATCATTAAAAGCTTTTTCAAAATCTTTTATAATATCTCTTGATATAGAGATAATATTAAGACCATGTTTAATAGAAAGTTTTGATATACCATAAATATTTCCATGGGCTTCCCATACTGAGACAAAAAAATCACTTTTTCTTAAGTAATCAAAATCCTCTTTGCCTATATAATAATTTGATTCATTTTCATCTGGCACTCTTGTAATATATCTAGTGACAAAATTTGCTTTTACATCATTTTTTATTGCTTTAATCAAAGTATCTTTACCTACTCCACTAGCTCCAACTATTAAAACAATTTTTATCATTTATCTACCTTATGTTTTTCTATAAAGAGATCTATATTTTTAAAATCCTCAATATTTTCTTTAATTTTATTCTTATCCCAATCCCACCACTTGATAGCCATTATTTTTTCTATAATGGTGCTATCAAATCTATATTTAATAATTCTTGCAGGATTACCAACTGCTATGGCATAAGGAGGGATACTTTTTGTAACAATAGCACCACTACCAACAACAGCTCCATCACCTATGGTGACACCACCCATCACTGTAACATTATGTCCGAGCCAAACATCATTGCCTACAACAACTCTTCTTTCTCTTCTCCAATCAAAAAAACTTTCATCGTCATCTCCAAAATCAAACATCTCTTTTCTATAAAGCATATGATGTTGTGAAGCCCAGTGCATAGGATGAGGAGATGGATTTAATCTAACATAAGAAGCTATATTAACATATCTTTGTACCTCACTATAGATGATTTGACAATTTTCCCCTGTATAACTAAAATTATCGATAGAACTATCGATAATAGTATTATTAGCTCCAATTTCAACAAACTCTCCAAAAGCTACATCTTTTAGTTGAGTATTCTCTAAAATAAGAGGTTTTTTTGATAGTTTCTTTTTTTCACAAATATTTAATCTATCTATTCTATAAGGTAAATTCATCTACAAATCCAATTTTATTTAAACTTAGAACCTAAAGTTTTTTATTCCATTATAGACAACTTCACCATCTTTAAAAGTCATCACTACTTTTGGTATGTGTGTTTCATCAATAATAACTATATCCGCAAGATATCCCTCTTTTATTTCACCTTTGTTATCAAGTTCAGCTAATTTAGCAGGAGTTGAACTAATCATAGCAAATCCTTCTTCAAGGCTTAAATCTATATCTTTTTGAAGTTTATATGGACTTAAAAGCATAGATGCAGGATGATAATCACTGCATAAATAATCACAAACACCTTTTTTGATAAGTTCAACAGCTGCTATATTTCCACTTTGACTTCCACCTCTTACTACATTTGGTGCACCCATACCTGTTTTTATGCCCATTTTCTTAGCTTGTGTAGCAACTTCTAAAGAGAGTGGAAACTCTGAAAAACTCACTCCTAAGGATTTAAGGGTATTGAGTTTTTCTAAACAATCATCATCATGACTTAATACTGGTAGATGATGAGCAATTGAAAAAGCTACTAAATCTTCTACAACTGATTTTTTGTCTTTAGAGGCTTTTTTTTCAAGATACTCTTCGACTTCATCTTCATGTATAGTATAAGTTTTTAAGAAATATTTTTTCCAAGCCTCAAGTGTTTTAAATTGCCCTTGCCCAGGCGAGTGATCCATTATTGATAATAGATTTATTTTTTTTGTAACAATGAGATCTTTTACAGTTTCAAGGGAGCTTTCACTAGTAATTTCAAATCGCGCATGGATAAAATTATCAACTCCCAAATGTTGTGTATTTGCTTGATAAATTTCTTCAATTAACTCTTTTGATTGCTCTGTTCCTCGTCCTTTGCTTAGTTCTTGATCATTAAATCCAATAGCATGAAACATTGTAGTAATTCCAGCCATTGAGAGTTTTTTATCAAGTTCTACTACTGCCATAGAAGCAGGAAATCTAGCTCCTGGTCTTGGTTCAATCTCTTTTTCTATTGCATCACCATGTAAGTCTACAAATCCAGCTACCACTCTTTTATCTCCAAAGTCAATAGCAATATCTAAGCTTTTGTATGGAGCTATTTGTTGAATAATATCTTTTTTTATTACAATATCAGCACTTTGAAACTTTCCATCTATTAGTATATTTGTACTTCTAATAATTGTCTGCATATCTTTTTTCCCTTATATCAAAAACTTTATCACTAATAGCTTTCATTGCTTCTAAATCATGAAAAATACCAATCATTGCAACACCATCTGCTTTAATCTTTTGAAGTCTTTGTATTACTTTCATAGTATTGCTATGATCAAGTGAAGCAGTTGGTTCATCAAGTAAAAGTACCGATTTTGGAGCGATAATTCCTTTCGCAATATTTACCCGTTGTTGCTCTCCACCACTAAATGTAAGAGGTGAAACATTAAAAAGTTCTTCTTTAATTCCTAAATAACTAAGTAACTCTTTTGCTACTTCTTTTGCAATTTCTTCACCTTCTCCTTTATCTATTAAAGGTTGAGCTACTACATCAACTGCACCAATTCGTGGCAAAACTTTTAAAAACTGTGATACATATCCAATTTCATCTTTTCTCAAGGATAACATCGTACTTTCATCACACGAAGCAATATTAACACTATCACCATCTTCTTTTGTAAAAATAATATCTCCTGAAGTTGAAGTATATGTTCTATAAAGTGCTTTTAAAATAGAAGATTTTCCCATTCCACTTGGTCCATAAAGGGATAAAAACTCCCCCTTTTTTACTTCAAAATTAATATTCTCATACCCTTGTATTTTGATTCCACCTCTTGTGTGCACCGTAAACTCTTTAGATAAATTTCTAATTTTTAACTTTTCCATAACCACTCCTACAATACACTAGAAACTAGTACTTGAGTATATGGATGCTGTGGGTCTTCTAAAATTTGATCCGTTAATCCATACTCAACTATTTTGCCGTTTTTCATCACAATACAAATATCTGTTAAATGATTTATAACACCTAAATCATGCGAAACAATAACCATGGCAAAGCCTATTTCTTTTTGCAACTCTTTTATTAAGTCTAATATTTTGGCTTGAACCGATAAATCAAGTCCTGTCGTTGGCTCATCAAGGAGTAAAATCTTTGGATTACTTGAAAGTGCTTTTGAAATTTGAATTCTTTGTTGTTGTCCACCACTAAATCTATCTGGATAATCATCTATTCTTTGCACTGGAATTTCTGTTTTTTCTAAAAAATATAAAGCTCTTGCTCTTATATCTTCATACTTTTTTGTTCCACTCATAATTACTTTTTCTGCAATATTTCCACCTGCACTAAATTGATAATTAAGTCCTAGTCTTGGATTTTGATAAATCATAGACATAAGCTCATCTCTTAAATATCCAAGTTCATTTGCGTTAGCTTTAAGGACATTTTTATATCCACCAAGTGCATCTACAAATGTATCCATGTGTATAATCCCGCTACTTGCTTTTTGGTCTTGATAGATGAGTTGTAAAAGTGTTGATTTACCACTTCCACTCTCTCCCACAATACCTAATATCTCACCTTTTTTAAGATGTAAATTGATGTTATTTACAGCAACTACACTTCCGCAATGTGGACAAATAGAGCTTTCAAATTCTGCTCCTGTACTTTCTAAGCATTTGTCACAAAATCTCCCATAAACCTTATTGACATTTTTAAGATCTAGTATCATATTTTACTCTCCAAATTCTTATCACAATAAGATGTATCATTACAATAATATTTTACATCACCCTCATTAGAATGTACTTCATCCATAAATACTCCACTTGCTCCACATCTTGCACATTTTTTATCTGCAAAACTTTCCACTTTAAACTCTCTATCTTCAAATTTTAAAGGTTCAACTTTTGTATAAGGAGGTATTGCATAAATTTTCTTTTCTCTTCCTGCTCCTAAAAGTATCAGTCCTTTATTGTTGTTTAATTTTTGAGTGTCATATTTTGGTATTGGGGAAGGATCCATTGCATATCTATCATTTACCATTACTGGATATCTATGCCCAATTCTACTATCTCCAAATTGAGCAGTATCTTCATATAAAAGTACCCATAATTTTGCATAATCACTATTTGCATGCATTACTTTTTGTTTATAGCTATCTGCTTCCACATTAGTTAAAACTTCAGGATATGGTACTTGCAGTACTATTGTTTGCCCTTCTTTTAATGGTTCTTCTGGAATTCTGTGACGACTCTGGATTATATTTGCACTAGCTGTATCTAAAGTTGTTTTATTGTCTGTAACTGAAACAATAAAGTTTCTGATATTAACCGCATTTACACTTCCATCACACCCTTGATCTATTACTTTTAAACAATCGTCTTCATTAATAATGCAAAGAGTTACTTGCAGACCTCCTGTTCCCCAACCTCTAGCAATAGGAAGCTCTCTTGAAGCAAAAGATACTTGATATCCAGGAATCGCTATTGCTTTAAGGGTTGCTCTTCTTATCTCTTTTTTTGCGTCCTCATCTAAAAAACCATATCTCATCTATTTGTTCTCCTCTTTGCTAGAGTATTTTTTTGCATTTTCATATACTTGAAGATCTGCTTGAAATGTTACATAGTGTGGAAGTTTATAATGGTTTGTAAATCCTTGTGATTCAATACCATCTATATGATGTATTATCATCTCAAAATTATCAGCAATACCACCTTGACCTATCGTGTGAGATTTGTTATAAAGTGTTGTATCTAAGATACTCATACTAATCGCTTTTGTTTCATTAAAACCAAAACAACATCCAAACCCTGTTGTTAATTTTGTACTACTATCACTTTGTTTTTCAAATGTTGCTGCAGCTTCACAAGCTGTAAGGTCAATCTCTCCAATTTTCACTTCATTTTTTGTAAATGGGTGGGTAAATCTTACTTCCGAACTTCCTAATCTTAAATCTCCAATTGTTGGATGCACATCCCCATATCCTCTCATAGAAGTATATGCAAAAGCTAACATTGAGCCACTTTCACCTCTTGACATTATTTGCATCACAGCACTTCTAGGATATGGAGCAGATGGGAAAACTCTCGTAATATCACTTATTTTTTCATCTTTTGGCAAAGTTTTTATCATATTAGCATCTCTTAGAGGCTTCAAAGCTGACTCTATAAAAATATCATCATTTTTGTAATCATCCCAAACAGTTTTATCTATCGCTTTTTTCAAGATAAGTTTTACTTCATAATCATTTGAAGGACCTAAAATTTGTCCCCCTTTGATATCTTTAAAAGCTGAAGATATTCTTCGCACAACTCTCATCTCATCTGTGTGAATTGTTTTTGCAATTCCCGCTCTTGCGCAAGAACTTCTATGAGCTCTTAAGAAAAAAGAAGCATTAAGCAAATCTCCACCTGCTTTTAAAATAGCTTTTGATGAGAGTTTTTTAGAGTATAAACTTCCTTCACTTATCACTTTATCAACCCCATATCTTAAAGAGTTTTCAACAGCTCTTGCATCAATGTTTTGGTTTAAATTTATCTCTTCTTCATAAAATGCCAAAGAGTTCTTTATAGCCTCTTCACCACCTTTAATTGCTACAAATCCCATTATGCCACCTCCACTTTGGTTGTTCGACTAAGAGCAAGCAACTCACCACAACTATTTATGAAAAAAACCTCTATACCTAAAGGATAGTCACTGTTTTTTTTCATTAATGCTTCTATAAACTCTTTGTTGCAAGGTAAATTAACCTCTTTTTTTCCATCAATGCCAGGACCAGTTAAACTATATGTATAAGAGTTGAAATCTTCACATTTGCAAATTAAAGTGGCACTAAAATCAGGATTTAAATAATCTCCCTTTTTTGCTTCACTTATCAAATGAATGTCAACTGAATCACTTAGAATATAATCAGCTTCGATTAGAATAGTTGCTTTTGGATTGGTAATAGCTTCTATTAATGAAATATCCTCATCACCACTGTAATAAAAAGAAACTTCACTAAAGAAAAGTACATTGGCAACTGCTAATAAATGTGAATCAAACACCTTTTTTATTTGAGTAATTTTCCCTGGCATTGCCAAAGCATCACTTAAACTTTTAAAATTTTGTCTATTTAATTGTTCTAAATCTACATTTTCCATCTTTTATCCTTGAGCCATTAGGTCAAAATTTACCCTTGTTGCATTTACTCTTTTGTTGCTTTCTTTTTGCATTTTTTGTATATTTTGTACTGTTTTGGCAGCCAAAGCTTCAATCTCTTCTTTGAAAAAATCAGCACCAAAACACCCATCACAAACGGCAATATACAAGGAGAACTTTTCGTTGTCATCTTGTACCATCGCCCATCCTTTGTATGTATTATCCCCTTTTGAGAGTTGGACAATTGTAGTTGTAACAAGTATCTCTCCACCATAAAACTCCCCTTTACTAATTGGATCAAAAATCGGCTGCAAAAGTGTTTGTTGTACTGGAGATTGAAGCACTGCTATCTTTAATTCATTATTTATTTTATTGTATAACTCTTCAAGTGCTGTAAAATCAGCTTTTTGAAGGATATAGTTTAAATCTTCTCTTTTCATTTTTCTTCCTAAACAAGTTTTTTTCTAAAATATGCTGAAATTTTAGAAATAATTGAAACAACAACTATGATAAGTAAAATAATTGTTGCTGTTTGTTGATATTCAAAAAGTTTGATACTCATAATAAGCTCAAAACCAATTCCACCAGCTCCTACAAGTCCCATAGTCGTTGAAGCTCTTACATTTCTATCAAGGATAAAAAGGTTATAGCTATGAAATAAAGGTACTATTTGTTTAAAATATCCATGATAAAAGATATAAAGTTTTGAAGAACCTGTAGAAATTAATGCTTCGATTGGTTTTTCATCAATACTTTCAATAGTTTCTGCATAAAATTTTGCTAAAAATCCTGTTACATGCAGTGCAATTGCAAGAACTCCGGCAAATGGACTAAGACCAATAATTGATACTAAAATAATTGCAAAAAGCAGATCGGGCATTGCTCTTAAAAAATTAATAAACTCCCCAATAATAACTCTTATAGGAGTAGCTACTTTTATATTTTTTGCTAACATAAATCCAAGAGGTAGTGAAAAACCTATTGCTATAACCGTAGCAGCAATTGCCATTGCAATAGTTTCTAATATAAGCACTGAGAATTCTTGTGTTCTTGAAAAATCAAGTGGAAAAAAACCTACTAATGTTTCATAAAATCTAGGAAGTCCAGTTATAAGTGAACCCAGTTCTAAGGGCTTATAAAGGATTGCTACTACTCCTAAGGCGATAAGAGAAATACCAACAAATGTTTTTTTTAAATATTCTTTATTGTGTTTACTTGAATGTAAGATAATATCTCTTGCATAATTTGAAACTCTATCAATTAAGCTAAGTATTACAAGAATACAAATAAGCATAGCAGCAACTTTGTCATAACTAAAATATCGGAGTTCTCCATAAAGTTCCATACCAATCCCACCAGCACCAACAAGTCCAAGTACCATAGCAATTCTAATATTATGGTCTAGTAAATAAAGTGTATAGTTACTAATAAGTGGTAGTGCTTGTTCAAAAATACCATGACGAAGCATATAAATATAACTGCTTCCTGTTGATTTGATAGCTTCGATAGGTTTCATATCGATACTTTCAAAACTTTCAATATAAAACTTTGTTAATAGTCCAATAGTTGCAAATATGATTGCAAGAATTCCAGCTAAACTACCTACTGCTATTGAAACGACAAACATAAGCGCATAAACAATATCTGGAATAGATCTTAAAATATTTGTGAGTTCATTTATAAGAACATACACAATTTTATTTGGAGTTAAGTTTCTAGCTCCCAAAAAACCAAGAGGTAAAGAAATAATTGTTCCTATTACTGTTCCCCATACACCCATAGCTACTGTTTCAGCTAGAAGTTCAACTATTGTGTCAAAGTTTTTAAAATTAGGTGGAAACATCTCTTTGATTAAATCTATACCATATTGATAACCTTCTATTAAAGCAGTTATACTTACTTGTGAAATTTGAAATGACCAAATTACAATAAAAAAAGCTATCAGCCAAAAAATATTTTTAACTTTTTTATTCATCGCCAAACTCTTCATCATCTTCACTTGATTCCAAATCACCATAAATTGAAGTCAGAATCTCATGAGTTAGCTCTTGTGGATGACCATCAAATATAAGTTTTCCATTAGAAAGACCTACAACTCTATCAAAATATTTTTCACTAATGAGATCCAATTGATGGATAACTGTAATAGTTGTTGTATGCTCTTTTTCATTAATTTTAGAAAATAGTTTTAATATTTTTTTACCTGTTTTTATATCAAGGTTTGCTGTTGGTTCATCAGCAAGTAATATTCTAGGCTGTTGCATTAAAGCCCTTGCAATTGCCACTCTTTGTTTTTGCCCACCACTTAGACTATCAACTCTTTCATCATATTTATCGGCTAATTTTACAAACTCTAAAATATCTTTTGCTTTTTTTTTGTCACTTTTTTTAAAAAAACCAATACTCACAACTACATTTTCAGCTAAATTTCTCTTTTTCCCCAAAGTACCAGTTAGTACATTATGTAACACTGTAGTTCGTTCAATTAAATTAAAGAGTTGATAGACCATGGCAACTTTAACTCTTAAATCTTTTACTTGTCTTTTTGATGTGTAATCAATTATTTTACCATCTACAAATATATCTCCACTATCAGGGGTTACAAAGCCATTGATACTTCTCATCAATGTTGTTTTTCCAGAACCACTAAGTCCTATAAAAGCAACTTTTTGACCTTGTTTTATGGTTAAATTTATATTATCTAGAACTTTTTGTTCACCAAAAGTTTTAGATAAGTTTTTTATCTCTATTTTCATTTATTTACCTTGTTTTTTTGGAAAAGGTCTATTGAAAACTCAATAGACCTAAATTGAGAGTTGAAAAAATAGATTATTTTACTTCATCAATTACTTTTTTCATATCTTTGATAATGTCAAATTCTTTGTCATCTACAATTTTATAACCAGTTATTTTTCCATAACCAGTAACTATTTCTTTAGGAATTTTTACAATTGCATTTTTGATTTTTTCTTTTGTTTCACTATCTAAATTTCCTCTAAATGCAAGTGGTGAACCAGGAAGTGGATCAGATTCCCAAATTAATACATTTTCTGTTGCTGAAATTTTTCCACTCTCTATCATTTTTGGATAAGTGATATCGTTGTCTGCAACAATATCCATAGTTTTATTTTTAACAACAAGTTCAGCAGCATCATGTGTTCCTACATAAGCAACTTTTTTAAACACTTTATTTGGTTCTATTCCTGCTTTATGCATATAGTATCTTGGTGCTGCATAACCTGAAGTTGAAGCTACATCTGTAAATGCCATAAGATATTTAGTTTTTTGAGCAGAAAGTTTATCGTTAATTTGTTTCATACCATTATGACCTACTAAAGGTTCTTTGATATTTAAATCATTTGCAACCTCAGAAGTTGAAATTAAATATGATTTATAAGTTGTGCTTCCTTTACTATCTGTACCAATAGCAAATGCTTCTGCACCAGCTCTTTCAGCAGCCATTATATATGAAAATGGTCCAAACCATGCAATATCAACTTTGTTTGCTCTCATAGCTTCAATTACCCCTGTATAATCAGTAGAAGTTTTAAGTTCAATACATTGACCAATCTCTTTTTCAAGCCATTTTGCCATTGGCGTATATTGTTCAATCATCGCTTTTGGATCTTCTGCTGGAATAAGTCCAAATTTTAAACACTCAGCTGCATTTGATGCAGTTGCCACTAATGCAGCTGCCATAGAAACTTTTACTAACATTTTTTTCATTTTTCATTTCCTTAATTTACTTTTAGTTATAATTAAAATGAGTTTTAACTCAAAAACTATGCCATCTATTTATGTATTTGTAGTCTTTAGATAGATGGCTACTTTTTTATATTTTTTAATGATAGTTTCAATTTGTCAAAAACGCCACCTCCTCGTTTTTGTTAAAATCAATAGAAATTTTGACTAAATCACTTCTAAAATATGACTCAACATATTCAATAATTTGTTTGCTTTTTTTATCTATTGAAGTACTTGCAATTTTTATAAGAGGAAGGTTATTTTGCATTTGAAGAATTTGCATATATTCTTCATTGCTAGCTACTATTTCAAGTTCTGAATGATTCCTAATTGGTACTAGACCATATTCCTTAAATGTTTTTGTAAAAGAGTTTGTTGAAACTATTTTTAAATCAATATTTGGAGTTAATGTTGTATTTAGATAGCTATATCCAAGAAGAATAGGAATATCGTCTACTATTCTTATAAGTGTAATTTTTAATATACTTTGATTCTTGATAACACCAAACTTTTTTAATATAAAATCATCTGGAGTTATGATTTGAATATCAAGTATTTTAATCTTTGGAGTTTTCCCAAGCTTTAATATCTCCTTTGAAAAAACTGTATTTTGAGAGAGTGTATAATTTATTTTTTCTTGTGCAACAAAATATCCACTTCCTTGTTTTGAGGAAATAATTCCCTCATTTTTTAATTTATTAATTCCTTGTCTAACTGTAGTTCTTGTTAAATCAAAAAGTTTACAAAGTTCATTTTCAGATGGTATTTTTTCATTTGCTGATAAATTGTTTTTTATCTTATCTTTTAAATATTCATATACGATTTCATAATCAAATTTTTTCGTCATTTGCTATCCATTCAAGTTGTATGTACAAGTTTATAATGAAATAGTACTCAAGTATTGGTTACAAATTGGTTACACTTGTATAGATAAGTTGGATGATATTTAGTTATCATTTTCTCTTATATTTTAAATAATTAAAGGAAGATAACTCTTATGGCAAGAATTGAATATCTATCTGAGCTGGAAATAAAAAAGTTTGAAAAAGCACCAGAGTTTGAGAATAATATAGAAAGAAACTATTATTTTACACTACCTAGTTCAATTCATAAACAAGTTCTCACTTTTGGAAACGATCAATCATTTATATTTTTCACATTGATTTTTGGTTATTTTAAAGCAACTAATATGTTTTTTGAATTAAATTCATTTTCATCAATTGATACAAAATTTATTAGTGATAAATATCAATTATGCACTTTTGATTCAAAAACAATTTTTGCTTCACGAACTGTACAGAGATATAAACAACTTATAAAAGCTCATTTAGGAGTTAATGAATATAGTAATGATATTGAATTAAAACTTCAAAATCATGCTATAGAATTAGCAAACAATTTCACCCATAGAAAGAAAATATTCTTTTCATTAGTAGATTATTCAAAAAAATTAAATATTGAAATTCCAAGTCAGTTTACTTTATCAAAGATTATAGGAACTGCTCTTACTTTTCAAACTAAGCATATTTTATTATTGTTAAGAACTTATCAAAAAGATAAAAGATTAAAAATTCTTGATGAATTTGTAAATAAAGATGAAAATTTTAAAAATAGATATTATCTTTCAAATTATAGAAAACTTGGACATTTAACAAATAAAAGAGAGATGAATAGTTCTGTCTTTTATCTTAAAAACATGAAATCAAAGTTTCATATTTTAAAACCTATTATTGATGAAATTGGTATAACTTCAAAAATTTCCCAATACTATGCAAGATGGCTTGAACAAAGTAAAATCACACAATTAACACAAAAAGATTTATTGAATAATCATTTCTTACTTTTATCATTTGTTAAATATCAATATTTCATTCGTAATGACAATATAATAGATAGATTTATCTCTATTATTCAAAGCGCTAAAAGTTCAATATTAAGACATCAAAAAGATTTATATTTTGAAAATGAACCAAATAAAAAAGCTCTAATCAAATCATTAGAAAATTCAAATCTTTCAATTATAAATAATATGAGTAGCATCTTAAATGATGAAACTTTTAATGATACTAATAAGGTAAAAGCAATGCATTCATTAGTTGAAATTGAAAAAATGAATTTAAAAAATATATTAGAACAAAAATCAATTATTGAAGCAGAAAATTTAAATAGATTTGATTTTATAGAAACTATTTCTTTATCTTTGCAAGGAAAGCTTTCAGAAGTTGTTAAACATATAGAATTTGATGAAAAATCATCAAATAAGAGTCTTATTCAAGCCATAAATTATTTTAAAAATAATACTAATATTAATAAAAATGCACCTATAGATTTTTTAGATGAAGATGAACAAGAGGCTATTTTAGATGGTGATAAAATTAAAATATCTCTTTATAAAGCATTACTATTTATTCATATAAGTGATGGTATAAAATCAGGAATATTAAATTTGAAATATTCATATAAATATAAAAGTTTTGAAAGTTATTTGATTCCTAAAGAGGAATATAAAGAGCAAAAAGACGACCTATTAAAACAGTATGAGATAGAGCATTTAAAAGAATTTTCAGATTTCCTTTTACCAATTAGTGAAAAACTTGAACTAAACTTTTCAATGACAAATAGAAAAATTGAGAATGAACTTAATATTCATTTTAAAATAACAAATAATTCCTTTTCTCTTACTACACCAAAATTAGAAAAAAGTGAAGAACAAATAGAGCATACTATTTCTAAATATTTTCCACAAAGTGAATTTATTTCAGTAATTGACTTACTTCATTCTGTTCAAATAAAAACTGATTTTTTAGAATCATTTAAACATTATTCTTTACAAAATGTAAGAACTCAAAAATTAGACTCTAATCTTTTATTTGCTTCAATAGTTGGTTATGGTTGTAATATATCTTTATCTAAAATGGCAAAGATTTCAAAGGGAATCAGTGAAAATCAATTAGACAATGCAACAACTTGGTATTTAAGTGAAGAAAATACAATAGAATCAAATGATAAGATAGTTGCATTTATTGATTCTCTTGAACTTCCTAAGATTCTTAAAAATGATTCTAATATTAATCATACTTCAAGTGATGGACAAAAATTTAATATTAAATCTTCAATAGATTCAACTAATGCAGGTTTTTCATTTAAATATTTTGGAACAGCAAAAGGGGTAAGTGTTTATACATTTATTGATGAAAGCCATAAGCTCTTTTATTCTACAGTTATCAATGTTAGCGAAAGAGAAAGTGGTTATGTTATAGATGGATTAATGCACAATGATGTTGTAAAAAGTGATATACATAGTACAGATACACATGGATTTAGTGAAGTAATATTTGGACTAACACATTTATTAGGTTTTTCATTTGCGCCAAGAATAAAAAACTTTAAAGACCAACAACTTTATGGAATAAATTCTCCAAAATATTATCAAGAATTGGGTTATCAAGTCTTACCAAAAAGAAAGATCAATATAGAAATTATAGAAGAAAATTGGGATGATATTTTAAGATTTATACTTACAATTAAATCAAGAAGAACAACTGCATCACAACTTTTAAAAAGACTTACTTCTTATTCAAAACATCATAAACTTTTTACAGCAATTAAAGAGTTTGGTAAAATTATAAAGACCGATTTTTTACTTACATATATTGATGATGTTGGTCTTCGTCAACGAATTGAAAAACAACTAAATAAAGTTGAATCTGCTAATAGATTTTCAAAAGCAGTATTTTTCGGAAATAATGCAGAATTTATATTTGCTACACAAGAAGAACAAAATATAGCGAATAACTGTAAAAGACTTATACAAAATGCAGTAATACTTTGGAATTATCTTTACATTGATAAAAAACTTCAAGAAGCAAAATCACAATCACAAAAAGATGAAATAATAGAAGCAATTAAAAATAGTTCTATAGTTCACTGGAGTCATATTAATTTTTATGGAACATATGATTTTACAAAAATTGATAAAAAAGTAAATGCAATGATAAGTTAAAATATAACTCTATATTTCAACGAGGATTGATTTTTTAATTGAAAGTTGTATCAATATAAGGAAAAACTATTTCTAGGCAATTCTAAAAATTAGAATATATTAAATTAAGCTATATTTAAGAACCGTGGCGCATTTTGTACCTTTATGTAAATATAGCCTATAATATAATCTTTATTTAATAATTAATAAGTTATAATTTTACCTATTGTTATATTTTCTTGCAATTTAGTGAATTTTAAATGCAAATTAGGATAACTTTATATCTTATTATATTCTATTATATAAGGATTTATATTTTAAATGTTGAATAATATTACAGAACTTTTACCTTGTGGAAATGATACAAAATATGACAATATTTATCTAGATATTGAAAATGAAATAGATAAAGAAAATAGTTTAATCCATACAAACCAAATAGATTGGTACAAAGTTCAACAAAATTGTGAAGAATTGTTGATAACCAAAACAAAAGACATAAAGCTACTATGTTGGTGGGCGATAGCAAAACTCAAACTAGATGGACTAGAACAAAGTATAAATATATTGAATATAGTTAATTCTTTTTTGACTCATTTTAATGAAAATTTATTCCCAAATTCTCACAAAATACGATATACAATGTTTGTATGGCTTGAGACAAATTTCGAAAAAATGGCTATCAAAGAAAATAAGCTTATGTTCAATTTTGATGAAATGATAAATCTTTTAGAACTATTAGAGAATATCCAAAACAATATAAGTTCTCTTACATTATCAAAACAATTGTTTTTTAAAAATACAATCAATCTAATAAAAGAAATACGACAAAATAAAATATCACAAATTCAAACCACAAAAACAATCCATAAAACTCAATCAAATAATACTTCCATTATCGAATCTATTACAACCGAACAAGAAGCTACAAAAGCACTAAATCAAATCAAAAAACTATCAAATGAGTTAATCAATTTTTTAAGAACAAAAAACTATGCCGATATAAAAGCTATCAAACTAGTAAGAACCTTATCTTGGCTAGAAATAGAACAATTGCCAGATACAAAAAACAATAAAACATTATTAAAAGCCCCAACAAATGATAGAATAGAACAAATTGACAAACTAATAAATGAAAAAAAATATGATTTGGCATTTGATTTAATTGAAACTACTTTAATAAGGTCTCCATTTTGGTTTGATGGTCATAAGAAAGCATTTGAAATACTAAAAGCTGAGAATCAAACTCAAGCTATAAAAGAACTCAAAAATATGCTTAGCTATTTTATCAATACACATGATGGGATACTAGACCTCGAATTCCAAGATAGCACTCCTTTTGCTAGTGAGGAAGTGAAAAAGTGGCTACAAGAGTCCAAAGACGAGGTCAAATCAACCAATAAAAAAGAATATTTACCTGATGAGCTTAATACACTAAGAAATAATTGCTTCAATCAAATTAAACAAAAGAACACAAAAGAAGCTTTTGTAATGATAGAAAATAGCTACAATCAAGCACAAAATCACGAACAAAAATTTATATATAGATTACTTCATGCAGAGCTTTCTATTGAGGCATCTTTACCACAACTTGCTTTAGCAATAATCGAGGAGTTATATGATGATATCAAAAAATTCAACTTAGAAAAGTGGAAACCAGATTTGGCATCAAAAGTTTATTATTTACTTTTGAAATCTTTTAATAGAACACAAATAACAAAAGAAAAGTTTGATGATGCTTATTATAGATTATCTAAAATAAATTCATCACTTATACTCGATATCAAATTTTAATACAAGGAGAAAATAAAATGGAAAAACAGTCACAAGCCCCTAAAGAGAGGATAAATGTCACATATAAGCCAGCAACTGGTGATAATGCCGAAGAAATAGAAATACCTTTTAAACTTACAATTTTGGGTGAATTCAATCCAAATGAAGAAAAAAAACCTGTTGAACAAAAAAAAGTTATTAAAATAAATAAACAAAACTTTAATGATGTTCTAAAAACTCAAAATTTATCTTTAGATTTTGTAGTAGATAATAAATTAAGTTCTGATAATGATGATTTAAGAGTCAATATTAAAATTGAAACAATGAAAGATTTTTCACCAGAAAATATTGTTGAAAATGTTGAAGATATGAAAAAACTAATGCAACTAAGACAATCTTTGATTGCACTAAAAGGTCCTTTAGGAAATATACCTGCATTTAGAAAAGCTATAGAAAGTGCAATATCAGATACAAAAGAGCGTGATAAACTATTAGCACAACTCACATCAGAGCAATAAAGGAAGCAATATGTCAACAAAATTACAAATAAACACTATAGCAAATACTCAAGATTCAAATCTATTGGACACTATTGTAGCACAAACAAATCTTTCAAAAGATGATGAAACATACAATGTTGTAAAAAATGGTGTTGAAGCACTAATAAAAGAGCTTTTAAATTCACAAAATTCTGAAGAAAAAGTCAACAAAGCTATAATTGACAGGATGATAGCAGAAATTGACAATAAAATAAGTGAACAAATGGATGAAATCTTGCATCATAAAGATTTTCAAGCTATGGAATCTAGATGGAGAGGACTATATATTCTTGTAGAAAGAACTGACTTTAGAGAAAATATCTTGATGGAATTTATAAATGTCTCTAAAAATGAGCTTTTAGAAGATTTTGAAGAGAGTTTGGATATCACTCAAAGTGGTTTGTACAAGCATATTTATAGTGCTGGATATGGTCAATTTGGAGGAGAGCCAGTGGGGGCTATCATAGCAGATTATGAACTATCACCATCAAATATTGATATGAAATTTTTAACCAAAGTTGCTTCTATTTCAGCCATGAGTCATGCACCTTTTATCGCTGCTGCTGGACCTAAATTCTTTGGATTGGAAAGTTTTGAGGGATTACCTGACTTAAAAGATTTACAAGATGTTATGAGCTCACCAAAATATGCTGCATGGAGAGGTTTTAGACAAACCAATGAAGACTCTAGATATGTGGGATTGACACTTCCTAGATTTTTATTAAGAGCACCTTATGATCCAGAAAACAACCCTATTACAAAATTTGTATATAAAGAAAATGTTGAAGACAATCATGAGTCATACTTATGGGGTAATACTATTTATACATTTGCAAGTGCCATGACAAACAGCTTTGCAAATTATAGATGGTGCACAAATATCATAGGCCCAAATAGTGGTGGAGCAATCAAAGATTTACCTGTACATTCTTTTGAAAGCATGGGTGATGTTGAGATGAAAATACCAACAGAAGTTTTGATTACTGATAGAAGAGAATATGAGCTATCCGAGCAAGGTTTTATACCACTTACCATGAGAAAAGGGAGTAATAACGCTGCTTTTTTTGCAGCTAATTCAGCACAAGCTCCTAAAATATTTCCTAACACTCCTGAGGGTAAACAAGCAGAACTCAACTACAAACTAGGAACTCAAATGCCTTATTTATTTGCAGTCACTAGAATGTCACACTATATCAAAGTCCTTCAAAGAGAGCATATTGGTTCTTGGAGAGAAAGAGCTGATTTGGAAAGAGAGCTCAACAAATGGGCAAAACAATATATTGCAGACCAAGAAAACCCAAGTGCAGAGATAAGAAGCAAAAGGCCATTTAAAAAGATTCAAATTGATGTAGAAGATGTAGAGGGTGACCCAGGATGGTATAGAGTAAAAATGGCTATGAGACCACATTTCAAATATATGGGTGCTAGTTTTGAGCTTTCATTAGTTGGAAAGCTAGATAAGGATTAATAATTGAGCTATAAAGGTAGTTTATTTGAAAGGTTATCATCTTCTTCACAAGAGTTCAAATCTCTTGGCGAGGAAGAGGCTCTATACAAGTCGGTTGCAAATAATCTTTCGAGAATATTTTCGACCAATGCTGGTAATGCTGAAATTGCACATGATTATGGCAAACCTGATTTAAATAATATTGAACTTAGCCAAAATGAATCAATAGAAACAATTGAGAAAAAAGCTGAAATATGTATCAAAAAATATGAACCAAGACTGCATAAAGCAAAAGTTGGGATTATTAGAGAAAAACTTCAGCATAATGAAATGAATATACAAATAGAGGGCTTTTTAAAAGTCCATAAACACAGTAAAAAAGTTACATTTAAAGCAAATTTATTAAGTAGTGGGGAAATTAAGGTGATACCAGATGACTATTAACGACTATTATATGCAAGAACTCAACTCACTTAGAGTTTTGGGAAGTGAATTTTCTATAAAAAATCCTGGATTAGCCCCATATCTAGCTAAAGAAGGACAAGATCCTGATGTAGAAAGAATGCTTGAAGGTTTTGCTTTTCTTACAGGACGACTTAGGCAACAACTTGATGAAGAACTCCCGGAAGTTGCACACACTCTTACACACCTTCTATGGCCAAATTATATAAGACCAATACCATCATATTGTATAGTAGCATATGAGCCTCTATTGGATGGAAGTACAAAAGAAATTATACCAAAGAATACACAAGTTGCTGGAGAAACTAAAGAAAATAAAATTATATGTCGATTTAGAACTTGTTTTGAAACTCAAGTTTATCCTATGAGTATATCAGTTAACAATTACTTTGTGATAGGAAACAAAAGCCAGTTGGAAATTGATTTTTCATTACTTGCGAATCATTCATTAGACAAAGTACCTATCGATAAACTAAGATTATTTATAAATGGCTCAAGATTTTTATCACAAGAGTTGTATCTATATTTTATGGAATATATAAACAAAATTGAAGTTGAACTATATGATATAAATGAGAATATATTATATACTTTCAATTTACCACAAAAAAACACAATATCATCAGTTGGATTTAACCAAGAAGAAAGAATAGTACCATATCCAGATAATGTTTTTGATGGATATATAGCATTACAAGAATATTTTTCATTTGAACAAAAATATTTATTTTTGGACATAAACAATCTTGATAAATTACACGATATCAATCAAGATATACTATCACAAAGTGTAAAGTTTAAAATAAAGTTTCATTTTGATAAAAAACTAGCCTCAACGCTCACTATCCCGAAGGAAACATTTACATTATTTTGTACTCCCGTTGTGAATCTTTTTGAAGCAAATGCAGTTCCTATTAGAAAAAACAATTACCAAGAAGAATATTTATTGATAGCTTCTGAATACGAAAGAATTGATACTGAGGTGTTTGCTGTAGAAGGTGCTAGAGGATGGAAGACAAGCAAAAATACTTATGAAAATTTTTTACCATTTGAATCTTTTAATTATTCTGACTTTGAAGAATATTACTCAGTAAGAATCAAACTCTCAGATGATGGAGAAAGAACACAAAGCTATATAAAATTCTCATCACCAGATGGTGTTTTTGAACAACTAGATAATAAACACTCCACAGTTTCAGTTAGATTATTATGTACAAATAGTAATTTACCATCACTTTTGTCACTAGGAAATATCAATATAGCTGACCCTCACTCCCAATATTCTAATTTGAAATTTAAAAATATTACAATCCCAACCACAAGCTATCCTCCTCCAATAGGAAATGATTTTTTATGGAGGATGATTTCAAATATGTCCTTAAATTACTTGTCTTTAACAGATATAAAAACCCTAATCACAATATTAAGCACTTATGATTTTTTGGGTTCATATGATATTAAAGTGAAAAAAAAGAATGCCTTGATGTTTAAAGGTTTGGTATCCATCCAACATACAAAAACTGAAATGATTTTAGAAGGTTATCCAATTAGAGGGATTAAAACACATTTAGAAATAGATGTTTCTAAGTTTTCAAATATAGGTGAAGCTTATTTGTTGTGTAGTGTATTAAATGAATTTTTTGCATTATATTGTAATATTAATTCTTTTCATATTCTAGAAGCCAAAATGATTGATTATGATATTTTTCATTGGTCACCTAGAATTGGATACCAACAGGTAATATAAATAATGAATACAAATTTAGAACAAATCAATCAATCTATTTCCAAAGTAAAGACTAAAATATCTTTGCCACAAGCTACTAGAATAGCTTTGGGATATTTACAAAAAATATATCCCAAACTAAAAGTAGATGAAATATATAGAAAAATCAGATTTAAATCTAATCCAAGCCTTGCCTTCCAAAAATCAGAATTAGCAAATATAGAGTTTATAGATAGTGATGATGGAATTTATGTAGAATTTACAGTCAATTTTTTGTCTATGTTTGGCAGTTCATCACCTCTTCCATCACATTATAGTGAGATGATTTTAAGAGATATTGACAAAGATGGAGTATTGAGAGATTTTGTTGATATTTTCAATCATAATCTACAAAAACTCATATATCCAATATGGCATAAGCACAAATATTCAGTAGTTTATCAAAAAGATTTCAAAGATTATTTTTCAAAATATATTATTTCTATTATTGGTTTGTACAGTGAACATGGTGCAAAAAATACAAAGCTAGATATCAAAAAACTTGCACCATATATTGGCATACTTTCAATGAATCAAAAATCTGCAGGTATGCTACTCCCTATTTTGAAACATTATCTAGATCACAAGCAAATAACAATAAATCAATGTGTACTTAGTACAGTTCAAATTCCATCATGGCAGTACGGACTTCTAGGCTCTCAAAACTCTACACTTGGTGTAGATATGCTCATAGGAGAAAATATAAAAAGCAAAAGTATTAAATTTTCAATAGAACTTCAATCTGTAAAATGGGATGATTTATTCGAATATAGCAAATTTGGTACAAAACTAGCAAAAGTAAATGACCTTATAAACTTTATGCTGAATGAACCATTAGTTTATGATGTCATATTGAATGTACCACAAAAAGATGTAGTAAATTCTAGATTATCAGATGAAAAATCTTCTTATCTCGGTATCAATTCAGTTATAGGAGAAGTAAAAAGCAACTTAAGTGTTGCTTTTTCATAAAACATAAAAGGTATAAAATGCAAACATTAACCAGCCCCCAAATCAACCAACGCATAAACGCAAGAATAAACTTCATAGGACTAGATGAGCTATGTGAATCTGGAACAAGTAATCTAAGTGACATAAGTAATCTAAGTGACTTCAGCATCTATAAACTAAATGGATAC
>Ga0265294_10002645_pt1 | contig 23412 bp, 19 predicted proteins | sample MunlanPumphouse3_FD_192504 | JGI IMG/M metagenome (GOLD analysis project Ga0265294, IMG submission 192504) | Groundwater microbial communities from a municipal landfill in Southern Ontario, Canada - Pumphouse #3 | ecosystem: Environmental > Aquatic > Deep subsurface > Groundwater | place... | reverse complement strand
TTATATTAACGAAAGTCGTGGTGTTAATTTTTGTATCTTTGGTGTAGTCGGCGATACAAGTATGGTGGATAAGCGTCGTATTAGTGCTAACGATTGGGTAGAAAAAATTATGGCAGTGCAGGAACCCTATAAACGTGCTAATCGTATGTTCCACCCGGAAAATACAGTAGTGGATGTCTGCGGTCAAAAAATTGGTGGAGAAAAGTTGGCTATTATTGCAGGACCTTGTTCCATCGAAACTTCAGCTCAAATGGATATAGTGGCAGGAGCGGTAAAATCGGCAGGAGCTAATTTTCTACGAGGAGGGGCTTTTAAGCCACGTACTTCACCTTATTCTTTCCAGGGTTTAAAGGAAAAAGGACTAGATATGTTAGTAGAAGCCGGGAAAAATAGTGGGCTACCCATAGTTACCGAAATTATGTCTATAGATAAAATCGAGAAATTTGTTGAATGTGTAGATGTTATACAGGTAGGTGCACGCAATATGCAAAACTTTGAACTTTTAAAAGAATTAGGTAAAACCAATGTTCCGATTTTACTTAAACGGGGGCTATCAGCTACTATCGAGGAGTGGCTCATGTCTGCAGAATATATTATGTCTGGTGGTAATGATAATGTTATTTTGTGTGAGCGGGGAATTCGCACATTTGAAACTTATACTCGTAACACTTTGGATCTTAGCTCTATTCCTGCAGTAAAAAAATTAAGTCACTTACCTGTTATAGTTGATCCAAGCCATGCAGCCGGAATGTGGTGGATGGTAGAGCCCTTGGCAAAAGCGGCAGTAGCTGTCGGAGCCGACGGACTTATGATTGAAGTGCATAATGATCCGGAAAATGCTTGGTGTGATGGTGGGCAAAGTTTAAAACCGGAGAGATTTGCGCTTTTAATGCAAGAGTTAGAAAAAATTGCAGCTATTGTAGATAGAAAAATTTAAAGGGGGAAAGTTATCGTGATTATTGTATTAAAACCTGGTGCACCGCAAGAAGAATGTCAGAAAATAAAAAATATTTTACTAAAGAATAATTTCCAAATTAATGAAATTGTTGGCGTTAACATTACTATTTATGGTGTGATTGGCGATACTAGCACTTTTGATCCACGCAGTATTACGGTTAATGACTGGGTGGAGAAGGTAATGCGAGTGCAAGAACCATTTAAAAGGGCTAATCGCATGTTTCACCCAGAGGCTACTGTCATTGATGTTAGCGGAGTCAAATTTGGCAGCAAAAAATTAGCAGTAATCGCCGGTCCCTGCTCAATTGAGACTACAGGGCAAATAAATGGAGTGGCTGCTTCCGTTAAATCTGCAGGAGCAACTTTGTTGCGGGGGGGAGCTTTTAAACCACGTACTTCACCATATTCTTTCCAGGGCCTAAAAGAAAAGGGCTTAGATATGCTTGTAGCAGCAGGTAAGTCGAATAAATTACCTGTCGTTACAGAAATTATGTCCATTGATAAAATAGAAAAATTTGTCGACTGTGTTGACCTAATTCAAGTAGGTGCACGCAATATGCAAAACTTTGAACTTTTAAAAGAATTAGGTAAAACTAATGTTCCGATTTTACTTAAACGGGGGTTATCAGCTACTATCGAAGAGTGGCTTATGTCCGCAGAATATATAATGTCTAGTGGTAATGAAAATGTTATACTTTGTGAAAGAGGTATTAGAACTTTTGAAACTTACACCCGTAATACTCTAGATCTTAGTGCTATACCGGCAGTAAAGAAGCTGAGCCATTTGCCGGTTATAGTAGACCCTAGTCATGCTGCAGGTATGTGGTGGATGGTAGAGCCCTTGGCAAAAGCAGCAGTAGCAGTGGGCGCCGATGGACTTATGATAGAAGTGCATAATGATCCTGAAAATGCTTGGTGTGATGGAGCGCAAAGTCTTAAACCTGACCGTTTTGCTAATCTCATGAAAGAACTTTCTGAGATTGCGGAAATAGTTGGAAGAGAACTATAATGTAGGTAGATTGTTTAAAGGTGGGCTCGCTATTTTGAAGAAAAAATTGCAGGATATAAATTTTGCTATTATAGGCTTAGGTCTAATTGGCGGTTCGTACGCAAAAGCGTTAAAAAATTTAAAAGTTAAAAATATAATTGGTGTAGATAGTAACCCTATTGTAGCTATGATGGCTAAAGATGAAGGGGTTATAACGGAAACCTGTATTGATTCTATGGAAGCCTTGCAAAGGGCGGATGTTATTATTTGTGCTTTGTATCCTGATGCTGTAACGGATTTCGTCAAGGAAAACGTGCAAAATTTCAAAAAAAATATAATTTTTACCGATGTTATGGGCATTAAAGGTGATCTTCTAGAAGAGGTGGACAAGTTTTTGGGACCAGGTCACGATTTTGTTGCAGGGCATCCTATGGCTGGACGCGAAGGGCAAGGATATGGACAATCAGCTGCCGAAATTTTTAATGGTTCTAATTACATAGTTGTTTCCAGAGCTCAGAATAAAGAAGAAAATATAGCTTGGCTAAAAAGTTTTGCTTATGCTTTAGGCTGTAAAGACGTAGTGGAAGTAACACCTAAAGAACATGATGAAATCATTGCTTATACCAGCAATTTACCTCATGTTATGGCTGTAGCTCTCGTTAATAGTGAATCTATGAACTCGAATAGCAAGCATTTTATCGCTGGGGGGTTTCGAGATGCTACGCGAGTAGCGGATATAAATGTAGCTTTGTGGGCAGATTTATTTATGCATAATAGAAAAAATGTGGTAGCAGAAATAACTAAATTGCAAAAACAATTAGGAATTTGGGAAAGAGCGCTGGCAACAGGTGACAGAGAGGGAATTGAACATATGATGAGTATTGCTAAGGAAAAGAGGAAGGAGCTGTTCAATGCCAAAAATTTCCGTTGATTTAGGGAAAAATTCATATGATATTCTCATTGCTAAAGGTGTGTGGAGCGAAATTGGGGTGAAAATTCACGCCCTATCTTCTGCAGATAAAATTGCTATTATTACAGATTCCAATGTGGAAAACCTTTATGGCAAATATTTGCAGCAGCAACTTGCTGCAGAAGGGTTTCAAGTTAGTTGCATTACCATAGCACCGGGAGAAACTAGTAAGAATTTAGAAGTTTTGGGGCAGGTATATGCTGCTTTAGCTAATTTTGGCATAACACGCGGAGATCTTATTGTCACATTAGGTGGTGGGGTACCTGGAGATCTAGGCGGTTTTGCTGCAGCAACTTTTTTACGTGGTATTGATTTCATTCAAATTCCTACAACCCTTTTGGCTCAAGTTGACAGCAGTGTTGGTGGAAAGGTAGCTGTTGATTTGCCTGCCGGTAAAAATTTAGTCGGGAGTTTTTATCAACCCAAAGCTGTTTTTATTGATCCGATATTACTAAATACTTTGCCACTTAGATATTTACATGATGGTTTGGCAGAAGTTATTAAGTATGGTGCTTTTGGTGATGAAAAACTTTGGTCTATGTTAGAAGGAATATATAGCGATGCAGAATTACTGGCTAATATTACAGAAATTATTGCTGCTTGTTGCACAATAAAAGCTCGCATAGTAAAAAATGATGAGTTCGATTTAGGGGAGCGTATGCTTTTAAATTTTGGACATACTATTGGTCATGCAGTAGAAAAATGTTATGACTATGAAAAATATACCCATGGTGAAGGTGTGGGCATTGGTATGGTTAGGTTAACAGAACAAACTGAAAAACTAGGCCTTACTGAACAAGGAACCAGCAAGCGGTTACGTGCCATATTGGCTCAATATAAATTGCCGACGGATGTAGAGTTAAGCCAAAAGCAGATTATGGATGTTATTAATTTAGATAAGAAAAAAAATGGAAGTAATATTACCCTTATTGTTTTAGATAAAATTGGTTCAGGGCGTTTATTAAAAATAGCTTATGTAGATTTAGCAAAATATATTGTTTAGGAGTTTTTATGACAACATTGCGTTTAATACCGACTAATTTAAAAGGTCAGGTAATAATTCCTTCTTCTAAAAGTATGGGACATAGGGAACTTATTTGTGCAGCACTTGCTGAAGGCAAAAGTATAGTAAATAATATCAGTATGTCAGAGGACATCAAGGCTACTTGTAGAGCAATGGAAGCCTTAGGAGCGCATATAGATTGTAATCAAGATAATAGTGGAAGAATGAATTTTACTGTCAAAGGCGGGGTGCTGGGTGCACATGAACAGACAATAGATTGTGGGGAGTCAGGGTCAACCTTGCGTTTTATAATTCCCGTAGCGGTTTTAGGTCAAGAGAAAATAAGTTTTAACGGTCATGGGAAATTAGTGACTAGGCCGTTGCAGCCTTATTATGATATTTTTGACAGGCAAGGTCTTATGTATACTACTACAAAAGAAGGTTATCTGCCCTTAACAGTCCAGGGCCCGTTGCATGCGGGTGAGTATATATTACCGGGCAACGTTAGTTCACAGTTTATTAGTGGCTTGCTTTTTGCGTTGCCACTTTTGACAGGCAATTCTGTTTTGCTAATTACGGGGGTATTAGAGTCCCAAAGTTATGTTTTGATGACTTTAAGTGTCTTAGCTAAATATGGAATTCAAATTAAACACATAAATTATAAACGCTATGAAATCAGGGGGGGGCAAAAATATTTGCCTAGGACGACAAGTGTAGAAGGAGATTTTTCCCAAGTAGCTTTTTGGCTGGTTGCCGGAATCTTGGGGGGGAATATTAGTTGCCTGGGTATGGAAAAAGACTCTTTGCAGGGAGATAAAGTTATTATAGATATCCTGCTTGCTATGGGGGGAGCTGTTAATTATGAGGGTAATAGTCTTTCTGTAAAACCTGTGAGGACAAGAGGGATTGTTATTGATGCAGCTAATTGTCCGGATCTTATCCCGATTCTTGCGGTGTTAGGTGCGTTAAGTAAGGGACGAACGGAAATAATTAATGCCGGGCGCTTGCGTATTAAGGAGTGTGACCGCTTGGCGGCTATAACAAGGGAGCTCAATAAAATTGGTGCTAAGATTATCGAGTTGCCTGCAGGCCTTATAATAGAAGGCATAGATAATTTCACCGGTGGCGTGGTAGATTGTTGGAACGATCACCGTATTGCAATGAGTTTAGCCGTGGCTAGTATTAGGTGCACAAAGCCGTTAACACTTACTGGTACAGAATGCGTAGCGAAATCGTATCCGAAGTTTTGGGAGGATTTTGCCAGTTTAGGAGGAAATTATGAGCAGTGTATTTGGCGATAGAATAAAAATGACAATTTTCGGAGAATCCCATGGACCTGCAATTGGATTGGTTATAGATGGTCTGCCTGCGGGAGTAGAATTGGATTTGAATGCTATTGATAGGGAAATGGCTAGACGTGCTCCCGGTCGCAATGAATTGTCTACCGCCCGTAATGAAAAGGATGCTTATGTTATTGAAAGCGGTTTTTTTGCAGGCAAAACAACAGGCATGCCTCTTTGTGCCTTGATTCATAATAAAGATCAGCATTCTAAAGATTATAGTATATTGCAAAATGTTATGCGCCCCGGGCATGGAGATTATGCAGGCAGAATAAAATATGCTGGGTTTAATGATTATAGAGGAGGGGGAAGTTTTTCCGGACGTTTAACGGCACCTTTAGTTTTCATGGGAGCAGTGGCAAAACAACTTTTAAAAGTTAAAGGGATTATAGTAGGTGCTCATGTGGCTAGTGTGGGCGGCGTTTGTGATAAAAACTTTAATCCTTTAGGAGAAAGGGCAGAAGTACTAACAGGGCTGGCCGAAAAAGTTTTTCCCGTTTTAGAAGATACTATGGGGAAAACTATGATAGATACTATTATGAGAGCAAAACAGCAAAAAAATTCTGTGGGAGGCACAATTGAATGTATGGCTATAGGAATTCCGGTGGGGCTAGGGGAGCCATATTTTGATTCAGTAGAAAGTCGTCTTGCTCATGTGCTTTTTTCTGTACCGGCTGTAAAAGCTGTAGAATTTGGCAAGGGTTTTGCTTTAGCTGCTATGTTAGGTAGTGAAGCTAATGATCCTATGTACATGGTTGGCAGTGAGGTGGCGGCAAAAACTAATAATAATGGCGGAGTTTTAGGTGGGATTACCAATGGGATGCCGTTAGTTTTCAAAGTTGGGATTAAGCCAACACCTTCTATCGCCTTACCTCAAGCTACGGTAGATTTTGCTAAAAAAAGCGATACTATCTTGGAGATAAAGGGTAGACATGATCCTTGTATTGTTTTAAGAGCTGTGCCTGTTATTGAGGCTGTTACTGCTTGGACAATTTTAGATTTGCTTTTAGCAGCGAATAGGAGTTTATAATATGGGTGAGAAACTAGATTTAGGTAAAATAAGGACGGACATTGACCGTATTGATGAAGAGATAGCCCACCTTTTTGAAGAACGCATGGAAACAGTAAATAAGGTGGCTGAATATAAGAAAGCCAATAATTTACCGGTTAGAGATGAGGCGCGAGAAGCTGTTGTTTTGGGAAAATGTAAACAACGTGTGCAAAATTCTGCTTATGCTGATGGCTTGCGCAAAATCATGGCGCAAATAATGGATATTTCCGTGGACCAAGAGAAAAAACTTTTAGCGGAAACAAAAGCGCGCAAGAGTGTAATTTGGTCGCAAGGAACTGTTGTACCGGTTGGATATCAAGGTGTAGCCGGGGCTTACAGTTATTTGGCAGTCAAAAAATATTTTGCCAAAGCTGATATTTCTATCAGTAATTACATGTTATTTGAAGATGTGACCAAGGCTGTGCGCGAGGGGAAAATAAAGTATGGTGTTTTGCCCATAGAAAATTCTTCCACCGGTGGTATTACGGAAGTTTACGATTTGATTAGACAGTATAACTGCTATATTATAGGGGAACAGTGTATAAAAGTGGAGCACAATTTAATGGCTTGGCCAGGAACTAAGTTGGAGAATATAACTGAAGTTTATTCTCATCCTCAGGGTTTTTCTCAGTGCCGTCCATTTTTTCGTCAATACCCTAAGATGCAGCAAATTCCTTATTTTAACACGGCGAAGGGTGCAGAATTGGTTAGCAAAGAAAAAACAAATTATATGGCAGCCGTGACATCCAAAGAAGCTGCTAGTATCTATGGCTTAGAAATTTTAGCTGCCGGTATTAATGCTAATACCAATAATTATACAAGATTTTTTATTATTGCTGCCGAACCTGTAAAAAGCAAGGAAGCCAATAAAATAACTATGGTAGTAGCACTAAAACATGAGCCGGGTTCTTTATACCGCCTGCTTAGTTATTTTCAAGCAGGCGGATTGAACTTACTTAACATTGAATCTCGTCCTATTGAAGGTAAGTCTTGGGAATATTTTTTTCATATTGACGTTAGTGGTAACCTAGAGGAATCACCCGTGCAGGAGGCTTTGGAAAAAATAAAAAAAGAGGCAACTGAGTGTAAAATCTTGGGAAATTATATTGCTGACAAAATATGAGGTGAAATATGGAATTTGCTTTATTGGGGGAAAAATTGGGACACAGTCTTTCTCCGCAAATACATAACTTAATATTTCGCAAATTGGGCATAGAAGGCAAATATGACTTGCTGGAAATTAAAAAGCAGGACTTGGATGACGCTATAGAACGATTAGAGGATAAATATATTGGTGTTAATGTAACAATACCATATAAGATTGCAGTGATGAAAAAGTTAACTTTCATTTCACCTGAGGCAAAGGCTATTGGCGCGGTTAATACAATATATTTTTCTAAGGGTGAAAGACGTGGCTATAATACAGACTACTTTGGGTTTGGCCGCTTGCTCGAACACAATGCGGTTACTCCTTTGGAAAATAAAGATGTTGTGGTGCTAGGTAGCGGGGGAGCGGCGCGCGCAGTATTACAATATCTTGTTGATAGTGGGACCAAAAGTATTACTGTTGCCACACGCAGCCCGCAAGATGCGACTAAGAAGTTTTCTAATTTTGAGGCCTTACCAAAACTGAAATTTGTAAGCTATGAGCAGCTTATTGAGCAAGAAGGCGGAGCGCTTATTGTCAATACAACACCGGTAGGTATGTATCCTTATATAGATGTATCACCACTCCCGCAAGAAGTAGTAGCAAGGTATGCATCAGCAGTTGACCTTATTTATAATCCTGTGGAAACACTTTTTATGAGTTATGCGAAAGCTGCGGGACGGAGCACCTGCAATGGTTTTTATATGCTGGTAGCCCAAGCTGTAGCAGCCGAAGAAATTTGGCTGGGGCGAGAAATACAGGCAGGACTTATTGCAAGTATTGCCCAAGAAATACAAGGAGTATAACGTGAATAATATTATTCTTATTGGTATGCCCGGATGTGGTAAAACGACTATAGGACGAGCATTGGCTAAAAGCCTTGGACGCAGTTTTTTTGATGCCGACCAAGTGCTAGAAGATATTTCAGGCCAAACAATTTCTGAACTTTTTGCCGAGGGCGAAGAAGTTTTTCGTGAAGTGGAAAGTGAAACTATAGTATATTTAGCTTCGAAAGTAAGAAGCGTTATAGCTACCGGTGGCGGCGTGGTAACGAAAGAAGAAAACATGTTGGTTTTGCGGGAGTCTGGGTGCCTTATTTTTCTAAATCGTTCCCCAGAGCAAATTATTAAAGATTTGGACATTACAACTAGGCCTCTATTGTCGGAAGGTAAAGAAAAGATATATAATATTTATGCCAAGCGGATAGAGCTTTATCGTAAATATGCTGATTATGAAGTTGGTTGTGGCGTGGAATGGGGCAGCATTCTACCTGAAATTTTAGCGATAGTGAAAGAGGTGGGTGTATGAGGATTTTGGTTTTAAATGGACCTAATATAAACTTATTAGGTACTAGGGAACGAGAAGTTTATGGGCAGGATGATTATGTGGCTTTATGTCAATATATTCAAAGTGCGGCTCAGAAGTTAGATGTAGAAGTTGAAATTAAACAATCAAATAGTGAGGGTGAGTTAGTAACTTTTATTCAAGATGCATTAGATAATTTCGATGGTATCGTTATTAATCCGGCTGCTTATACTCACTATAGTATCGCTATCTTAGATGCTTTAAAGGCTGTTAATCTGCCTGCTATAGAGGTGCATATAAGCAACATTCATACGAGGGAAGAATTTAGGCATCACTCTGTTACTGTTGCAGGCTGTTTAGGTCAGATTTGTGGTTTGGGTTTTGCTGGTTATAGTTTGGCTATGAGGTATTTAGCTGCTCATGTAGCGGCTGAATAAATTTTTCTGGGTTGTCTAATGGGAAAAACCATTTATCACGGTTAAGCACTAACCGTGATAAATGGTTTTTATTTGGTTAAAAATTTCAATTGAACTAATTAAACGTTATTTTCAATATATATACTGGTACTTGGATAAGCAGCCGAGGTGCCAACTTCTTCTAGAATTCCTAAAATGTCAAAGTTGACTTTTTCTTTAGCATATGTATAAGAGGTATAGTCGGTAAAGTGTGAATAACAAATTATACGTATATCTAAACTGCTATTGTTCATTTGATTAAAAACAACAAGAATGTCTTCATCACAAATATCATCATTTTTAATAAGGCTTTCTTTTGCTTTCTGTACAATCTCATGTAGTTGTGCCTGCGTTGTTTTGTAAACAACACCAATAGTAATATCAATACGTCGTTTATTACGTTTAGTATAGTTAATAATGGGAGTATTGGTAAGCAAAGAATTGGGAATATAAACTAAAGCTTGTTCTATAGTGCGAATGCTGGTACTGCGAAAAGCTATTTGTTCGACGGATCCTTCGATATTGTTACAAACAACCCAGTCGCCCACGCTAAAGGGTTTATCTGCTAAAATTATCATGCCCGCGAAAATATTAGAGAGAGTATCTTTGGCTGCAAGGGAAATCGCCAAACCGCCTAAAGACAGACCGGCTATAAACCCGTTAATATCGTAGCCCCACTCGCTGATTATCATGGCTGCGCCCAAGACAACAAGAATTGTATGAAAAAAAGCGGATAACATGTTAGAAATGGAAGCATATACCTTGAAACCCAATTTGTTTAATAAATGTCTAAATAAACTATTTGTAGATGCAGATAAATTATACGCTATCCAGAAAATACAAAATATCACACAGGTATGTACGCTCTTAATTACTATAATGTTTTCAGTTATATAAAAAAGGGGGGATACTTTGAGCATCAGGTAAAAGCCAAGAACTATAATTATTACACGAGCAGGCTTGTCAAAGGCATTGGCGATATCATTGTCGGTATAAAGGGGTAATTTGTTTGTCACTATTTTTACTATGCGCAAAAACAGCCAGTGGAATAAACCGAATAGTAGCAAAAAAAATATGAACACTAACAAGGGTAAGAACCATTGCTCAATGTCGGTAAAAACGTTCACTAAAACCCCTCCTTTGTATAAGCTTATTTTAACATTGAAAAACATAAAGCACAAGAAAAGTATACTGAATACTAAAGCTAAAGATGCTGCTGTATTATCACAAATTTCTGATAACGTGCTATAATATGAAAATGTGGCAAGTAATATAGTTGAATTAAAGTGAAGTGCTTGTGACCTAAATTGCTACTATATTTTGTTGAGTTTGATAAATAAGTATTTATTATTGGAGAATATTCTAATCGATAGGAATAGTGCGTGTATAGAAAAGGAATCTTTTATTATGAATATTATATGTTTGCATGCTTTTGACAATATGTCGCTAGAGCTGCTACTAAATAAAGTAAACACTAAGAAAATTTTTTCTCTACAAAAATATGAAAAAATAGAGGAAAAGAAAACTCTTTGCCTATATGGTGAAAAAACCAAGGTAAAAAGGCAGTACTGTAGGCAAGAGTTGAAAATAAAAGCAGAAAAAGAAGTTGTTAACCTTTGGGTGGAAAATGGCGTAGCGGTGTTTAATGATAGTATTGTTCACCAGAATGATATATATATAAGCTATGCTGCTAAGTTTAGTGCACGAGTTGAAAAACTAGTTGCACAGCTCTTACAGTCACTGCCACTAATTTTGGTAGAACCTGATATATACGAGCGCATTAAACAGTTACAGGGTTCTTTTGATCCGTTATCTCTGCCGGCTTACAAAAAAGCGACTATTAATAGCGGGGTATATTGTCATTTAGGTTGGCAAATTTATGCTGTTAGTGCTGCTTGGGAAAAGTTTTTGACTAATCCCTTAGAACGTGTCTATTTGCGCCAACTAAGGGTTAAAATAAGACGTTTGCGCTCATGTCTGTCTTTTTTTAAACCGGCCTTAAAACTTGTAGAATGCATGGACTGGCAAAAAAAATTGCGTGCACAAGGTGAAGAACTTGGCAGGTTACGTGAACTAGATGTTGTTATTATGAGTTTGGGACGTATGCAAGAAATTGCAAAGGAAGAATTACCAGCACCTTGTCATTTGGAGAAAATTTTTGTTCAAGCTAGAGCCGTGGAAGTTAAGCGTATTAGGACACAATTAACCATGGAACCTATTACCTTGGAACTTACGCAATTGCTTTTGTGGTTGCAAAATAGGCCTATAACGCCGGCATACAGTACTAAAATATTGAAAAAATTTCTTCCGGAGCGGTTAAAACAATGGAGCAATAATATTATGCTTTTGACGGAACGCTATCCAGAATTTTCGGATATGCAGGCTGCACATAAAATCAGAATAAAAGTAAAGCGTTTTCGTTATGCACTAATGAGTTTCCCTGAGATTAATAAAGGGACAGGGAATATGTTGCGCAAATTGAAACGGCTGCAAGATATGTTGGGGTTTCTACATGATGATTATGTTAATAGTCAGTTGGCAGAAACCGTTATAACCGATGACAACGATGCCTTGCACTATGAGGCAGCGGTGTTTACTGGGTGGGAAAGCGCAAAAGTGGAAGCGTCCATAAATATGTTGGAAGATTTATGGGAAGATTTCTGCGATGAGCTAAAAGCCTGGAAAAAATAAACTAGTAATGAGGGGAAGAGAAAAATGGAAAATTTGAATGGTATTTTAGTGGCAATTAGCAGCATGGTTTGGGGTGTACCTTTATTGGTGCTACTCGTGGGTACGGGAATTTTTTTAACATTTAAGCTGCGTTTATTGCAAGTGCGAAAATTGCTTACGGGATTTAAAATTGCATTCACACCTAGTACTTGCAATGATAGTGAGGGTGATATTTCACAGTTTCAAGCTTTAATGACGGCTTTAGCTGCTACTATCGGAACCGGTAATATTGTTGGTGTGTCTACAGCAGTTGTAGCTGGTGGACCGGGAGCACTTTTTTGGATGTGGCTTTCTGCATTTTTCGGTATGGCCACTAAATATGCAGAAGCAATTTTAGCGGTAAGGTTTAGAGAACGTAAGGCTAATGGCCTTATGGCTGGCGGCCCTATGTATTATATTAAAAATGGTATGAATTCAAAATGGTTGGCCAGTGCGTTTGCTTTCTTTGGTGCTTTTGCGGCTTTTGGTATTGGTAATATGGTGCAATCTAATTCCGTTGCCATGGTGGTTAAAGAAAACTTTGGTATGTCAGAAGTTTATACCGGTGTAATTTTGACTGTGTTTACAGGATTAGTAGTATTGGCAGGTATTAAGGGTATTGGCAAGGCCACAGGTGTTATGGTCCCTGCTATGGCAACATTTTATATGGCAGGTGGGCTCATTATTATTTTTATGAATTTAGATAAAATACCGGGAGTATTTTCTTTGATTTTAGGAGATGCTTTTACCGGCAAAGCTGTAGCTGGTGGTGCCTTAGGAACGGTTATTCGTTTTGGCGTAGCACGAGGAGTTTTTTCTAATGAAGCAGGACTTGGTTCAGCTCCTATTGCGGCAGCTGCTGCAAAAACAGATATGCCTGGTAGGCAGGCACTTGTTTCAATGTTGGGGACATTTATAGATACCATTATTGTTTGTTCTGTAACAGGGATAGTTGTTGTTATGAGTGGAGCGTGGCAAGATGGAGAGTTTAATGGTGCCATACTTACTAGTAATGCTTTTAATAGCTTTTTACCAGGTATTGGTAAATACATTGTGGCTATAGGACTAATATTTTTTGCCTACTCCACTATTTTAGGCTGGTGTTATTATGGTGAAAAATGTTTTGAATATTTAGTGGGTGTAAAAGCAGTTATAGGTTATCGTATAGTTTATACGCTGGCAGTGTTTGTGGGAGCAGTGAGCAGTTTAAGTGTGGTTTGGAATTTAGCAGATATTTTTAATGGACTTATGGCAGTGCCTAATTTAATAGCGCTTGTTGCTTTGTCTGGAGTTGTATTGGAAGAAACAAAGGCTTTTGAAGTAAAGTTACAAGAAGAGAAAGAATATAAAGTCAAAATTAGTGAACAGGAAGTTTAAATATAATAAAGTAAAACGGTCACAACCATTGGTTGTGACCGTTTTGCTTTATTGTAGGCGTGCAACATATTCCGTTATTCCTTTTACTACTTTTTTGGAATCTTCAATGGCAAGCACTACTGTGCTGGGGCCATTAACGGCATCTCCGGCGCTAAATACTCCGGGCCTGGTAGTCATACCATAGGGATGGTCTTTTGTTATGACAAAGCCTTGCTCGTCGATTTTTATGCCGTTAGTAGTGGAAAATATACTCGCGGCAGGACGCTGACCAATCGCTAGGATTACGCAAGTGCAGGCAATAACATCTTGACCGCCGGTGTGGATAAAATTGCCTTTGGCATCTTTAGCTACATGCTGCAACATAATTCCGGAAACTTTGGTGTTATCGGATATTCCTTGGGGTTTCCGCATAGCACCTAAAGTACGCATTTGCTTATTGTTTAAATATGCGGTCGGCTGACGTAAAAATTTAAATTGAATCCCTTCTTTAAGAGCGGCAGTATAAGCGGTTGCAAGGCAAGACATTTCCGTAGGACTCTTATGATAGACTACGGTGACTAGTCTAGCCCCGCGGGCAACTGCTATGCGTGCGGCATCTATTGCTACATTACCGCCGCCAATAATTACTACTTCATCTTCATTGCTTAGTAAAGTCTCTTTATTATCTAATTTACCGCTGTTGGCTAAGATTACCATGCGTAAAAAGTAATTAGCGGATAAAATACCTGTTAAATCATGACCGGGTATGGCAAGAGTTTTAGGAAGAGCACTGCCAATGCCTATAAATATGGCCTTATAACCTTTGGCAAACAAATCGTCTAAAGTTAAATCTTTGCCTATTAAGGCTCCTGTAATATATTTCACACCGTAGTGTCCTAGATTATCAATTTCTTTATGCACGATATTTTTGTCTAAGCGAAATTCCGGTATGCCGTATAGTAGGACACCACCAAGTTCATGTTGACCTTCATAAACAGTAACATCAAAATCTTTTTTTGCCAATTCTCCGGCTACGGATAGTCCGGTAGGACCGGAACCGATAACGGCTATTTTACCGGCAGAGCCCTTAGATTTTCCCAAAGGTGTTAGTTGATGGTCATAGGAAAATTCAGCTAAGAAGGTTTCTAAGGCACTTATATTAATGGGGTTGCTGTCTTTAGATAAAACACATTTGGGCTCACATTGTTTTTCGTGAGCGCATAGACGTCCGCAAATAGCAGGCAAAGAATTTTCTTTGACCAAGGAGAAAAAAGCATCACCAAAATTGCCTAAGCTAAGAGCGTGTATGAAAGCAGGGATGTCGTTGTTAATGGGACAACCTAAACGACAAGAAGGCGTGGCACAATGGAGACAACGCTTGGCCTCAACTATAGCTTCTTGTGAGGTCATTTTTTTGCTCATATTATCCCTTCCTCTCTGTGTTTTTATCACATAAAGTTTCTTTGTTTTTAGCAATAATCATTTTTTCTAGACCTTTAAGTCGGGCATCAATGATTTTCATATGTTTGTCTAGTGCAGTTTCATAGTCAGCAACCGGATCAGGTAAAATATTATGATTTAAATCAATTCCGTCTTCAGGCTCGTTAATACGGCGCCCGTTTTGTGTAACTACCCGACCTGGAATACCAACAACTACTGAATTTGCAGGAACTTCCTGCAAAACCACGGAACCGGAACCTATTTTAGAATTGGCACCAACAGAGAAGGAACCTAGTACTTTGGCTCCGCTGGCTACAACTACGTTGTCGCCAATTGTAGGATGACGTTTGCCTTTTTCTTTGCCTGTACCACCAAGGGTTACGCCTTGATATAATGTTACATTGATACCTATTTCACAGGTTTCGCCAATAACGACCCCCATGCCATGGTCAATAAAAAGCCCGCGACCAAGTTTGGCACCGGGATGAATATCTATACCCGTTAAAAAACGAGAAAAAGTATTAATCAAGCGAGGTAAAACTATCCAACCATGTTCATACATGGTATGAGCTATGCGATGGAGCCAAATGGCGTGTAGTCCTGGATAACAAAGAACTATCTCCAGTTTTGTTTTTGCTGCTGGATCTCTTTGCATGACGACTTCAATATCTTCTTTTAATTTTGCAAACATGAAGAGCTCCTTCTTTTCTCAGGTAATATTATAAGTTATTATTTTATTGTAGCATATGTATAAATAACCTACAATACCGTGGACCTAGGAAAAAACCTTTAAAAAAAGTAAAAGGTCTAAGTTTAGAAATACAGAAATTACTATTTTTGCTGATATCGGAAGTTTTAATTGATATAGTAAAAGGCAGTAGCCTTTTTCCGGTTTGGCATTAACACTATGTATATCATTAACAATATGGGTTTCAACTCTTGTACAAAAAGGATATTAGTTGTAATATATATAATGTATATCTGTATAACTATAGGGGGATAATTATGGATAGAATGGAATTAAAACAAAGGGTTTGTTTGGCTATAGATTCTCATGCAGCTAAAATTGCTGCCTATGCTGAAAACGTTGCCAAGGAACCTGAGCTTGGATTTAAAGAAACTAGTACTGCAAATAAAATGAAAGCTGTTTTTGAGGAACTTGGTATTGCTTATCGCGATGGCCTGGCAATTACCGGAGTTAAGGGTCGTGTTCATTGTGGTAAAAAAGGACCGACAATAGCTATTCTTAGTGAATTAGATGCTATTGGTTGTCCTGACAGTCCCAATGCAAACCCAGTAACAGGGGCTGCCCATGCCTGTGGACACAACATACAACAAGCCGCTATGCTTGGTGCGGCTTATGGCTTAGTGAAATCGGGAGTTTTGGCTGATTTGGCCGGAGATGTTGTTTTTTTTGGTGTACCGGCAGAAGAATATGTAGAACTTGATTACCGCAAGAAGTTAATTGCAGAAGGTAAATTACATTTTTTACATGGCAAGGGCGAATTAATATATTTGGGAGAATTTGATGATATTGATATGGCAATGCAGATTCACTCTGACAAAAATATGCCTAGACCTACGGTTGCCATAGGCCAATCGAGTAATGGCTTTGTGGGTAAAACTGTGCAATATATTGGTAAGGCAGCTCATGCCGCAGATGCTCCGGACCAAGGAATTAATGCGCTAAACGCAGCAATGCTCGGACTTATGGGCATTAACGCTTTGCGAGAAACCTTTAGAGAGCAAGATGTTATCAGAGTGCATCCTATTATTACTAAAGGGGGAGATTTGGTTAACAGCGTGCCTGCCGATGTACGAGTTGAAACTTATGTGCGTGCCAAAACAATGGAAGCTATGGAAGCGACAAATATTAAAGTTGATGCTGCCTTGAGGGCTGGGGGAGCTGCTATTGGAGCTAAAGTTGTCATTGACACGCTGCCTGGACAATTGCCGTTGGTGTGTAATGACGCGTTGAATAATTTATTTGTAGAAAATGCAAAAATTGCTGATCCGAAAGTAGAGATTAAGGATGCAGGACATTTTAGCGCTTCTACTGATATGGGTGATGTTTCTCATCTGATGCCTGTTATTCATCCTTTTATTGGAGGAACTACAGGTCTCTTACATACTAAGGATTTTTGTGTAGTTGATTTTGCGGCGGCAGCTCTTTTGCCGGCCAAAACTTTTGCCATGATGATTGTAGACCTTTTGGCAGATGAGGGCATAGAGGCGAAAAACATTTTGTCTGCTCACAAACCAATCCTTACCAAGGAAGAATATGTGAAGAAATTAGATGGGTATTTTAGTAAAGGGGGGACTTTGGAAAAATGAAAAATTTTAAGCTTCATGGTGTCGTTTTACTTTTAGTTATTATTGCGGAATTAATTGGAATTCACAAATTCCAGCTAGGTGTGGGGGTAGTCGTTTTATTACCCATGTTGTATGCTCTTATTTTCGGTATTTTTCTGGCACCTAAATTTTTAAAGGTAGTAAATAAGGTCGATATGCAAGACGCGGGCTCCTTACTTGGCATTACACTAATGCTTTTGATGGCTAGATACGGCACTCTTGTGGGGCCGACTTTACCCAAAATTATTAGTGCTAGTCCAGCGTTAATTTTGCAAGAGTTTGGTAACTTGGGAACTATATTTTTAGGAGTGCCTCTTGCTATGTATTTTGGTTTGAAACGCGAAACTATAGGTGCGGCACATTCTATAGCCAGAGAGCCAAATGTAGCATTGATTGGTGAGCGTTATGGGTTAGATTCTGCAGAGGGTCGCGGAGTTATGGGCGTATATATTAGTGGTACAGTTTTTGGTACAATCTTTTTTGGTCTTATGGCTAGTATGGCTGCCGCGTATTTACCGTTTCATCCTTATGCTTTAGCTATGGCTTCAGGAGTTGGTAGTGCTAGTATGATGACGGCGGCAGTAGGTTCTTTAAGTGCTATGTATCCACAAATGTCTGATCAGCTAGTTGCTTTTGGGGCTGCCAGTAATATGCTTTCTGGTTTAGACGGATTGTATATGGCTATTTGGATCGCGCTTCCTTTAACTGAACGTATGTATAAACATATTTATAAATTTAAGTATGGTGCATATCCAACAGGGGAGGACGCTGCTAAATGAAAACCTATAATATGATTGAAACTTTAATTATTTTAGTTATTGTTGGGATTATGTCTTTGATTGGTAATACTATTGGTAGTAAAAATGGTTTCGTAGAAGCTATTCCGGGACTTTTGATTTTAATTGCTATTGCTTTGGTCGGTATTGCTATGGGAAAATATTTACCGGGCGGTATACCGGGGGTCGCTTATGTAGTAACGCTGGGATGTATTTTAACTTACCCAGGAGTGCCTGGTGCAGATTTTATTAATGCCTGCATGAAAAAAGTTGGATTTTTAGCACTTTGCACGCCTATACTTGCCTATGCCGGTGTATCTATTGGCAAGGATTTGGATGCTTTTGCACATTCCGGGTGGCGCATTGTTGTTTTATCTTGTGTAATTTTCGTTGGTACCTATTTAGGCTCAGCGGTGATAGCACAGGTTATACTTAAATATTTGGGCCAGATATAGTAAACTTACAAATAATATATTAATAATTTTATAAGAAGAAATATTTTATCAATTATAAAGGAGCAACCATTATGGTTGCTCCTTTATAATTGATAAAATATTCTAAATAAGGTAGAATAGAAACATATTCTGAAATTGGAGGTTGTGCGAATGGAAAATAATAAAATTATAGCGCAAACAGACTTTGCTAGTCTGATTCATAATGCAGAGATTTGTGGAGAAATAGTGAAATGGGGTAATGCTAATAATTACCCATTGCAAAAAGCTAAGCTAATAACTAAACTTGATGCGTACGTAGGGTTTGCTCCTGAATATATGATTGTGGCGAGAAGGAAACCGCCTGTGCCGGGAGGCTGGAGTGTTACAGTAGAAAAGTATGAGCCGGAAACGCGTGTCATTCCTGTTAATGTGAAAACTGTTAAAAAGCAAGATGGAAGTACTAGCTATGCTATTAACAAGTTTGTAATAAAGATGATGGAAGAATATCGTAAAGAAGGTCTTACAATTACTGTTAGCGAAAATCCTTCTGAAATTTATGGCTCCATGACTCGTGAAATCACTGCAACAGGTCATCCCATCTTAGTAGAATCTTTTGAAGAATTTATTGATAATATGAGATAATGAGAATTAACACTGCTATTTTTTAGCAGTGTTTTTCTTTTTTGCGGCTTCCAAATATTCTCCTACTATTTTTACGGCGCAATAATCGCCGCACATAGAGCAGGCTTCATCATCAGTTTTATTTTTGGCATCACGAAAACGTTGAGCTTTTATAGGATCGATTGCCAAACGTATTTGTTCAGGCCAGTTTAATTCTTTGCGTGCTTTGGCCATTTTTAAATCCCATTCAATTGCTGCGGGAATACCTTTTACAATATCAGCAGCATGACCTGCAATGCGGGTTGCTATTACGCCTTCACGCACATCATCAATATCAGGTAAACCCAGATGTTCAGCAGGAGTAACATAGCATAAGAAGTCGGCACCGGCAGAGGCAGCAAGTGTACCACCGATAGCGGAAGTAATGTGGTCATAACCCGGTGCGATATCGGTTACTAAAGGCCCTAACACATAGAAGGGGGCACCTTTACAGAGGCTTTTTTGTAATTGCATATTAGTTGCTATTTGATTATAAGGTACATGCCCAGGGCCTTCTACCATAACTTGAACTCCTCGTTCCCAAGCTCTTTGTGTTAATTCGCCTAAGTTAATAAGTTCTTGTATTTGCGCTCTATCAGTAGCATCAGCTAGGCAACCTGGACGTAGGCCGTCGCCTAGACTAATGGTTACATCATATTTTTCACAGATGTTTAAAATTTCATCATAGTATTCATAAAAGGGGTTTTCTTTTTCATTATGGAGCATCCAGCCGGTAATAAACGAACCACCACGGCTAACTACATCCATGACACGTCCTTCAGTAGTTAAGGCATGTATTACATTCTTATTTATACCGCAGTGCATAGTCATAAAATCGGCACCATCTTTGGCCTGTTCTTCAATTACCTGAAAGATATCTTCTATTGTCATATCAACCACGGCACCATGCATTTTTATAGCATTTACGGTAGCTTGATAAATAGGCACAGTTCCTACCATAACAGTAGAAGCGGCAATTATAGAACGACGGGATTGATTTATATTGTCACCGGTGCTTAAATCCATGACGGCATCTGCTCCGGCATCAATGGCGGCTTTGAGCTTAGCTAATTCAGGTTCCGGATCAGGGTAAGAGGAAGAAGTGCCGATGTTAGCGTTAACTTTGGTGGTCAATCCTTTTCCTACGCCTCTAGGGACAAGATTTTTATGGTTAATATTTGCGCATATGGCAATTGTGCCTTCTGCTACCCTTTGTCTAATAACTTCGGCGGGGATATTTTCTTGTTGTGCTACGCTTTCCATTTCTTTGGTAATAATGTTGTTGCGGGCCTTTTGCATTTGTGTTTGCATAATGTTCCTCCTAAAATAAAATGACCACTTTCTTGTTAAAGAAAGTGGCGCCTAAGACTTAAAGGTACCACTTCCCTACGGCGGCATTATCCGCAATCAGGTTCTAAGGGTCGACCATAGGTCTCTCAGCATTTCGCGCCCCCAGTGATATAAAAAATATTTAATTACACGGTAAGTTTAACAAATATATCACCGAAATACAATGATTTATTCACTAATTTAATATATAATAATGCGTAAGTAGTAAATTGTTAAAGCAATTTACAAGGACACATTTTTAGTGTACACTATTGATGTAAGAGCGTATATTATTGACGTTAAATTTTTTTTGGGAAAGCGGGTGTCTGCATAATGGTAAAAATGAAAACAATGGATGGGAATACGGCCGCCGCATATGTTTCTTATGCATTTACGGACGTAGCAGCAATTTATCCTATCACACCATCTTCGCCTATGGCGGAAGTTAGTGACGAATGGGCAGCTCAAGGTAAAAAGAATTTATTTGGGCAGACTCTAAAGGTAATGGAAATGCAATCAGAAGCGGGAGCTTCCGGTGCCGTGCACGGTTCTTTAGCGGCAGGAGCACTTACCACTACATATACTGCTTCACAGGGCCTTTTGCTTATGATTCCAAATATGTATAAAATTGCCGGCGAATTACTTCCGGCAGTATTCCAAGTATCGGCTCGTGCTTTGGCGACTAGTTCGTTGTCAATTTTTGGCGACCAACAAGACGTTATGGCAGCTAGGCAGACAGGTTTTGCTCTTTTGGCTGAAAGTAGTGTACAAGAGGTTATGGATCTTTCTGCTGTAGCGCATCTATCTGCTATTCACGGTCGTGTTCCATTCTTGAATTTCTTTGATGGGTTTCGCACTTCTCATGAAATTCAGAAAATAGAAGTTCTTGACTATGCTGATTTAGATAAAATGCTTGATAAGGAAGCTGTAGCTGCTTTTCGTCAAAGAGGACTAAATCCGGACAAACCAGTGATTCGTGGCACTGCTCAAAATCCTGATATTTATTTCCAGACACGTGAAGCCGTTAATGAGTATTATAAAGCGCTGCCTGCTATCGTAGAAGATTACATGGGACAGATTAGTGCCTTAACCGGACGCAAATATGGTTTATTTAATTACTATGGGGCTGCAGATGCTGAGCGTGTGATTATTATTATGGGCTCAGGAGCAGAAACAGTTCAAACAGTAGTTGAGGCTTTAACTGCCAAGGATGAAAAAGTGGGCGTGTTGGTAGTACATTTGTACAGACCTTTCTCTGCCAAACATTTTCTCGCAGCTATGCCTGCTAGTGTTAAAAAGATTGCTGTTTTGGATAGGACTAAAGAACCAGGGGCTTTGGGAGAACCTTTGTACCTAGATGTGCGCGAAGTTTATTACAATAGCGATAAACGGCCTGTAATTGTAGGCGGTCGTTACGGCCTAGGTTCTAAAGAATTTTATCCTGCTGATGTTCTTGCTGTTTTTGAAAATCTAAAAGACGCAGAACCCAAAAACGGGTTTACTGTAGGAATTGTCGATGATGTTACGGCAACTTCTTTATCTGTGGGCGAGGTTTTAGATATTACGCCGGCAGGAACAAAGAGTTGCAAATTCTGGGGATTAGGTTCTGATGGAACAGTAGGTGCTAATAAGAGTGCTATTAAAATCATAGGTGATCATACAAATATGTACGCGCAAGGGTATTTCTCTTATGATTCGAAGAAGTCCGGTGGCATTACGGTATCGCATTTGCGCTTTGGTGATACGCCGATTCGAGCTCCCTACTTAATAAATGCGGCTGATTTTGTAGCCGTTCATAACCAATCTTATGTTGACAAGTATGATGTTTTAGACGGCCTTAAACCGGGCGGTACTTTCTTGCTGAATTGTCAATGGGATATGGAGGAATTAGAAGCTAATATTCCTGGAGCAATAAAACGTTATATAGCTAAAAACAAAATAAAGTTTTATACCATAGATGCTGTAAAAATTGCCGAAAGCATTGGGCTGGGTGGGCGCATTAATATGATTATGCAGTCTGCATTTTTCAAGCTTGCCAATATTATTCCTGTAGCTGAAGCCAGCAAGTACCTTAAAGAAGCTATTGACCATTCCTATGGTTTAAAAGGTCAAAACGTATTAAATATGAATTATAAGGCGGTTGACCAAGGCACAGATGCTGTAGTGGAAGTGAAAGTTCCGGCGGCTTGGGCGGAGGCCAAGGATTCTATTGCTGTGGCAGCCGGTGAAAATGTATTTGCTGAAAATATTTTGAAGCCAATGAACAGACTTGAAGGAGATAAATTGCCTGTTAGTACATTCTTAGATCATGCTGATGGTTCTTTCCCGTCCGGTACTTCTGCTTTTGAAAAGCGTGGTATAGCAATTAGTGTTCCTGAGTGGCAAATGGATAAGTGTATTCAATGTAATCAATGTGCTTTTGTCTGTCCTCATGCTGTAATTCGTCCGGTGTTGTTAGATGAAGAAGAAATGAATGCTGCACCTGCAGGTTTTACGGCTAAGGATGCTGTTGGGGCCAAAGGACTTAAATTCCGCATTGCTGTTTCTGTAATGGACTGTGTAGGCTGTGGAAACTGTGCGCAAGTTTGTCCGGCTAAAGAAAAGGCTTTGATTATGAAACCGTTGGCCACGCAAATGGAACAAGTTGCTTTGTGGGATTATTCTGTAAATAAAGTGGCACATAAAGTTAATCCTATGAATAAGAAAACTGTTAAAGGCGTGCAATTTGAAGAACCGCTGTTGGAATTTTCCGGTGCTTGCGCTGGTTGCGGCGAAACTCCCTATGCCAAGTTGGTAACACAGCTGGTGGGCGATCGCATGATGATTGCTAATGCCACAGGCTGTACCTCTATTTGGGGCGCTAGTGCCCCTTCTATGCCTTATACAAAGAACTGCAAAGGACATGGACCAAGTTGGGCCAATTCCTTGTTTGAGGATAATGCTGAGTATGGCTTAGGTATGTTCTTAGGTGTTAAACAATCACGTGAACGAGTTGCTGATTTATTACGCACAGCGCTTCAACAAAATATAAGTGCAGAACTAAAGGCAGTTATGGAAGATTGGTTAACCAATGAAAACGTAGGTGATGGCAGCCGTGAGCGCGCTGAAGCCTTAGAAGCTTCACTTTTAAAGGAAAAAAC
>Ga0265294_10002644_pt1 | contig 23413 bp, 24 predicted proteins | sample MunlanPumphouse3_FD_192504 | JGI IMG/M metagenome (GOLD analysis project Ga0265294, IMG submission 192504) | Groundwater microbial communities from a municipal landfill in Southern Ontario, Canada - Pumphouse #3 | ecosystem: Environmental > Aquatic > Deep subsurface > Groundwater | place... | reverse complement strand
CTTCAAATTTGAAGTGCCCTTATAAATAAAATCAGCTTCTAAGGAATGACCGCAAGCCTCGTGTACCATCGTTCCACCGGCTTCACCCATCATTACTACTGGCATTCTTCCTGTGGGCGCTGGCTTTGCCGTTAACATCATAATGGCACGTTCAGCTACTTTTTCAGTAATCTCCTCTAAACCCACGACGTCCATTACATCGTCATTGCCTGTTATCCCTGGCCCTTCGTAAGCTGTCTGAATAATATTTCCATCCTGAGCTACTATTTGAACAATAAAACGAGAATACTTTCTTCTATCAAACACTACCTCGTTTTTAGAATTAACTAAGAGAATATCGCTAACTGATGTTAAGTATCGAAAGGTTGATTGAACTATTTTCTCTGAACGAGCTTTCAAAGACTCACTGCAAGCCAAAAATTTATTTATTAGACTCTCTCGTCTACTAAAGGAAATATTTTCTTGATTTATAATATCTGACGGTAAAACTATTTTCTTGGAAGTAATGATATTGTTCCCCATGCTAACTGGCATTTGAACAGCAATTTGTTTCAAAACCTCAGGGCTAAAGTCGCTGGAACTAGAACTAAAGGTTTTATCTCCCTTAATATATCTAAGGTTCAAGCCTCTTTCTGACCCGACTTTAAGTGATTTCACTTTATTATTCTCTATAGTAAAAGTAAAAAGATCCTCATCTTGATAATATATGTCTGAATAGTCTCCATTTTTGGAAATTAAAATGTCTAGAATGTTACTTAGAAGTTCCTTGTCTAAGTCCTGCACTTTATACTTGTATTCTTAATAGTTCCTGATAGGCTTCAATAACTTTATTACGCACTTGCATTGTAAATTTAAGTGCCATATTAGCTTCTTCTGTGGCTATCATAACTTCATGCAACTCTCTATTTCTAAGAACAGTAAAATCATATTGATATTGGTCAGCTGTATTCAAAAGGTTATTCGTCTCCTGTATATTATTTTTAAGCATATTAGAAAAAGCACTATCTTGACCAATTTTATTATCTGACAAAGAGGAAATAGTCCCAATCGAATAATTACTTTTAATTGCTATGTCTTCCATGAATGTCCCCCTTAAATAATTATATGTTTAACTACAGAAAACGCAAGCCTTTCTTGCCAACTTTATTTCTTTCTTGATCAATTAATTTTCTAACATATGCCGACATAGAAGTTTTGTTCAAGTATGCTTGCAACCTAACAAACTCATACTCTTCATTGGATACTGTCACATTAATAGCAAGTCGTTCCTCTTTTTTATCCATCCATGCCTTCCGAGAATCCTGAGTAAAAAGGAAAGCAGACAACCTAAAAGATTGCCTGCTCTCGGTTTCCCCAACTCTTGCCCCCCGACAACGTTGATATATCGTTGCAATATTGTATTTATATAATAATAAAATTAAATATCATTGTCAAACAACTAAGACACATTGCAATATAGCAACATTACAACAGAACAACATCATAACACTGCCAATAGTGTTTTTAGCTACAAAAAGGGAAATAAGTACAACGTATATCGTAGATTATTTGTTACTGAAAGCGCCTACTATGATTACAAAAAACTGAAAACTAAACATAAAAGTAAAAACCACAAAAGGGTTAAAGTTTGGTTTACTAAAAGACAGGAATAACACTGCACCAATGATAGCCATTCTTAAATAAAAGTTACCTGTTACAACAAAAGCATTACCTTTTTCCGCTAAGGACTCCAGACCTTTTACCTGAATACGAAAATTAATTATTGCTGTCAATGCTCCGACAATAGCGCTAAGCACCCAGTCCCTTTTCAAAAAAAATACTAGCAATATTAATAAAGAATAAACTAAAAAACCCACTCTTTCGGTAATAATTGCCTGATTTTTTAAAGTTAACATCATATTCTTTCTATTTCCTTATACACGACGTAACCACCACCAACAACACCAAAAATAATCCCAATTATCATAAATATGCCAGGCGTTCCTAGCCACTCATCCAGCTTTTTACCAACAAACAAGAAAAATAATAAAGACAAAATTATTGTAAAGCCTATTTGATAAACCAAGGTCAAAGAACGCCCTAAACTAACTGCATCCTTATTAGCCTTAGTCTTAACATCATTTTCTTCTGATAATTTATCTTTTTTTATTTCCATTAGTTTTGATTTACCAACCCATTCAAAGAGTCTAACATTTTTAATCTAGTCTGTATCATTTGTGTATTAGCTGTGTATAAGGTTTTGTCAGCCAACTCTACCATTAATTTATTATAGTCTACATTAGAGGACTCGTAAGAGCCTTGCCTGATAACAAAATCTTCAGGAATAAATAATTGTCCCTCATCAATAACATCGACATAAAACATTACGTTATTAACAGAGCGTAATTTATCAACACCAATAACATTAACTATTTTCAATCTAGTTATTACATTGCCATCAGAACCGTACACGTAACCTTTACTATCCACTTGTATCGCTGTGCTACCAGACAAACCAATAGGAGAATCGCTTTCATCTAAAACAAACAAACCTCCGGACAACGAAACCATCTGCATACTGGAATTAACCTGAAACCGTCCATCACGAGTAAGAAACACCCCACCCCTTCCGTCTGATAAAACAAAAAACCCACTTCCCTCAATTGATAAATCAAAAGGACGATTTGTAATTACTAATGGTCCTGAGCTAAAAACATTTGTACGTTTTACGACTTTCTTGCCTGTTTTTTCATCATTGTATGCAACAATCTTAATTGTACGATAGCCAGGAGTTTTAATGTTAATAGCATTTTCCATTAACACTCCCTGTTGCAACTCAGAAACAGATAATGCCTGAGAAGCATTATTTATAGTTGAATCAGCAACTATTACAGTTAATAGAAAAACAAAAATAACAATTATTTTCTTCATTTGCTATCCTTCTTTACACTGTTTGTCTTAACAGCATCAAACTTACTTTTTCCTTTTCTTTTTTGTTCTAACTTGTAAACAAAGGCTAAGACCTCTGCTACAACAGAATACATTTCTGGAGGTATTTCTGTTTCCAGCTCCAAAGTTCCTAATAATTTAGCCAACGCAGCGTCCTGATAAAGAGGCACATCGTTTTCTTCTGCTATCCTAATAATCTCCTCAGCAATACTCCCCTTACCTTTTGCTAAAATAATCGGGGCTACATTTTTTTCAGGGTCATATTTAATAGCTGCAGCAACTTTTAACGGTTTTCTTTCTTCTTTATTTTCCACTTTTATCCTCTTTACCTCTTCCTATTAACCTTTTTCTGTTCAGTTTCTAGTCATTCCCGATTTAGTCGGGAATCTACTAATCCATTTATGTTTTTAGATCCCCGCCTACGCGAGGATGACACGGCATACATTATTTTCTTCTCAATCTTTCCGTTCACTATTCACTTCTCACTATTCACTATTTAGGCTTCCGCACTTATTCGTCTTAATTTATCTAAATCCAACGTTGGCGATAATATTTTATTTATATTAATTTTCTTAATTTGAGTCTGAAAACCCTGCACATTAAAATCAAGCACCTTCATCTGATCCCTCAACATGGCTGAGTTAGCAGCAATGTATTGCCTAGCATCATCATTGTCAGTATTAAACAAATACCAAATATCTTTATCAGATATTTCTACAATTACCGCGACTTCACCCATTGACTCAGTCTCTGTCTTTAATATTATCTGAGTTTTATGCGGATTGACAGGTGAGCCGTCTTTTGAGGTATCCCTTTTGACTAAAATCTCAATGTCTCTTTTTTGTTCTGCAAAAGGATTAGGAATCATCCAATAATAATATTTATCAGGGAGTGAAGGATCATTGTATTTGGACATTTTACTTAATATCCCTTGAGCCGTCATATTGGAAACATTTTCCACAAGTGATTTATCCAAAGCCTTCAACGCCTCCAATAAGTCCTTCCCCTTGTCATCCAACTGTTGGTTAGAAAGCTGTTTATATATGCCTTTTATTAGTGACTGCAAGGCGTTAAAGTCTTGAGCCCAACTCATTGGCATCTGCATTGGCTTATTTTGAAGTTGCATCATCATTTGTTGCAAAGAAAACAATTGATCTTGTGTTAATTTCCCAGAATCTAATATCTCTTGCAACACAGAAATATCAGCAGCAGACAAAAGTCCTGGTTGCTCAAGCAACATTTGCAAAACATTAGCTTGTGCTGTTGGCAAAGACCCTCCACTTATTAGCTGACTAATAGACTCAACATGAGAACCATTCAAAAGCCCCATGCCTGACAATAAACTCATAACAGAGCTAAGTTGATCAGCTGGCAATCCTCCCTGCGAAGAGACAAGCTGAGACAACAGTTCCATGCTTTCTTGTGACATTCCTGGCAAAGCATTATTTGCAGAAGACAAAGAAACATCAGTTTTAGGAGAAGCCAAAGTATGTAAGGCACTATTCAAGGCTATTTTCTGATCCATTTTTAAGGGTGCGTCTGCAACCATTTTATCAAGCGCTGCTAAAGTATTTTTATCATTACTACCATTCAAAACATCAGCTAACAAAACCCTCTGCTCCGTAGAGATTGAGCCAGCATTTTGAATCTGCAAAAGAGCTTGCTTTTGCTCAGTGGTAAGGCTTGCTGAGGAACTAAATAACTGAGAAAGAGCTTCTTTATAATTGGCAGGTAAAGAAGAATCTTTTTGCAACATCTGACTAATAGAGTCTTTCATATTGGCTGGTAAAGCATTTTTAGAAAGCAATAAATCCTGCATTGCCTTTGTTTGCTCCTCAGTCATGCCCACAGAACCGTTCATCATTTGCTGGATAGTCTCCTGTTGAGTCTTAGATAAAGGCGCATTTGTTGATAAAGCATTATTTAAAGTAGATCGCTGTAAACTAGAGACATTGTTTATCTGAGAAATCTGTTCTTTTTGAGTTGCAGACAGAGCGATATTCTCTTTACTAAGAAAATTATCTTTATTATTCATTTGCTTAATTCTTGAATCAAATTCTGACAATAATGAAGACAAACTAGAAGTAAGTCCTTGGCTTAACAAATTAGGAGCTTGATCTAGACCCTTGGCAACTGCTTGAATTTGTTGATTTAAATTCTCCACTTGCTGAGCAGCACTCATCTGTCCGGAAAAAAACTGGTCCAAAGCATTAACTGCACTTTGATTTCCCGCTACTCCCTTTGCCAAAGCTGTAAAGGCAGCAGTCTGAGCGGACTGACTATTGCCCTTAGACTGCAATGCACTAAATAATTGCTCAAAATTTTCAGGACTTAACTCAAGTCCATGTTCAAGCATCTTCATTGCTAATGACTGGTTTTCAGCTGAATCAGCCATGCCCATTGTAACTAGCTGAGACGATAAATCCTGTGCAGAGAGACTTCGCATAACAGAACTTGATGAAGAAGCAGAACTTGCAGCGGCCGCAGCTGCTGCGGCTGAAGCTGACGACGCACTAGATGCAGATGAAGCACTAGATGCTGACGATGATGAGGAGGCGCTAGAAGACGAAGACGACGAAGAACTTGATGAGCTAGACGAATCTGTTGTCTCAGTAGTTTCAGTAGTCTCTGTAGTAGTTGGCTTAATTGTTGGCCATATTATAGGTGCTCCTGGATGTATTCCTCCACCAGAACCTGCTCCGACATTATCCATGAATTACCTCCAAAAATTTTCGACAAGAACCTTAAGCCCGATTATACCAATAAATTAGACAACTGAATAAGAGAAAAGTTCCTTTTAAAGCATTAAGGATTCAAGAAAAACATTAACGGAATCTATTCCTACCTCTTTCAAAGAAAAGGATTCTCTATCCATCAGCCATTGCAACAAAAGGCCATCGACAATTGATAACAACTGAATACTCTTAACTTGTGGATCAAGTTTCTTAAAAATACCCAAACTGACTCCATCCTCAAGTATTCCTGCAACTAAACTACGCAAAGATTGATAGACATCTTTAATTTCCTGAGAACTAATTTTAGGATTACGGACTAACTCCGTCCAAAAATCAAAATAGATATAATAAGTATCAGAATATTTCTCTATCGTTGCAAAGTATTGTTCGTAAAAAGTTATAAGTTGTTTTCCTGGATCATCAATAGCATTAACTACATCATGGATTTGTTCTTCTAACGTGGAAAACCACATTTTGAATATCTCTAAAAATAATTCATCTTTACTCTCGAAATATTCATAAAGAGTTCCTTTGCCAACATCAGCGGAAATAGCGACATCGTTCATTTTTGCTTCTCTAAACGTATATTTCGCAAAAACTGGAATCGCAGCTTGAACTAGACGTGAACGTTTTTCCTGTTTATTAACTATCTTCGGCAAAAAAAATCCTCCTCAGTGAACGTAGCTACAAGTTTACAAATAATCTACTCATCAGTCAATAAAACCAAAAAATATTCTCTATATTTATTAATAATTAAATGTTTGAGATCAACATAAAGCATATTAAACCGTCATAAGACGGAATAATATGTTATTTGTTAAATAGTTTGGAATATTTTGAGGTTAGCTACTCTTAGCTGCTGTTCTAATACAAGAAGTACATACTTGCACTTTCTTGTTACCAATTATTTTTATCTGTAGGTTAGGCAGAAAACGTCTTCTTGTTCTTCTCTTCGAGTGAGAAACATTGTTTCCTGACATTGGTCCTTTTCCGCAAACTTCACATTTTTTAGCCATCTATAACACCTTCTACAATTTGTATTAATTATCTTGAAAACCAGTATACTTTATCATAAATGTAAGCAAGTAACAATAAGCAAATTTCAATAATTTACCTTGAAAAACACCATCCCAGCATGAACTTCTTTTAATATTTCTCTTTTAGTCTCTAGCTCAAACAAAAAATTACGCAAGGCAGTTGCTTCAACAGAAAAAGCCATTAGTAATTCTTCAAAAACAGCGGGCCTTCTTCTAAGATATTCAACAACTGCTTTTTGAGTCAGCTCAGCACCAGAATTACTGGATGGGTGCGCACCTATAATATCAACATTTTTTAAATTTAACTGTTCACTTATCTTTTTTAGTTCATCAAAAGATAAAGGTGAAATCCCTCCATATGCTGGTGGTCTGGCTACAGTATTTAATTGCACTCTATCTGGTTTAATTTTAGAAATAGCAGCAGCTAATAATTTAATTTCACTGTCACTATCATTTATACCTTTCACAAAAAGCACCTCGAGCCACATCTTGCCTGAAAAAATCTTTCTAAACTCAATTAGCCCATTTACCACATCCGAAGCGAACACATCTTCTACTGGTCTATTTATTTTCTTAAAAACTGACTGAGAGACTGCATCTAAAGAAGGAACTATTAAATCTAAACCCAAGAGCTCGTTTCTAACCTTTTCCTTCCTTAATAATAAAGAATTAGTAAGCATTACTATTGGATAAGTGAATTCTTTTTTCAAAGAAGAGATCATTTTATCTAACTCAACATGTAAAGTTGGTTCACCCGAGCCAGTTAAAGTAAGGTAATCAATAGCGGATTTCGTTTCTTTGATTTCTTTTATCAACGCTTGTGTATCAACATGCTCTATTCTATCTTCATTTAACTTATCAGTAGGACAAACCTCACAATAAAGACAATCAAGATTGCACTTCTTCCTTGGGACCAAATCAATACCTAAAGAAAGCCCTAACCTTCTTGAAACAACAGGACCAAAAGTATATTTATGATTTGGAAAATGTGGATTTGTTGATTTATTGATTTGTTGATTTGTCATATGGTTGTCTTTCACTTTATTTCCTTTGTTACTTTAATAACTTTAGTTTACTAACTTCTATGGAGGTAAGTTCTCGATATGCACCTAAGTTTAATTTGCCTAATTTAATTGGACCTATTTCAATTCTTTTGAGTCTTGTGACCTCATAGCCCAATTGCTCAAACATTTTTCTGATTTGTCTGTTTCGCCCTTCTTTTAAATGTATCTCTAAAATCACGCCTTCATTATCTAAAACAAAACACTTAGCAGGCATAGTGATTTTTCCTTCGAGTAATAAGCCTGTTTCAAATTCTTCATGAGCTTTAACATTCAACGGCTTATCTATAGTTACTCTGTATATTTTAGCTATTTTACTTTTTGGGTGAATCAAAGCATTTGTTAACTCCCCGTCATTTGTTAAAAGCAACAAACCTGTGCTTTGACGGTCAAGCCTCCCAACAGCATGAAGTGACTCGTATTCTTTTGGCAATAAATCATATACTGTTTTTCGATATTTAGGATCATTTCTAGTTGTAATGTAATCTTTTGGCTTATTCAAAATCAAATATTTCTTTAAATCTACCCTAACTTGAGAATTTAAGTAAAAAATTTTATCTTTCTTAGGATCCACTTTTACCCCAAGCTCAGTAACCTTTTTCCCGTTGACCTTCACCAGCCCACTAGTAATATATTCTTCACATTTCCTTCTGGAAGCTATACCACATTCTGCCATAAATTTCTGAAGTCGTACTTCGGTCATTAGTTAATCTTGATGATTTTCTTAATATCATCTAATGTTTTGGAGGCTACTTTTCGTGCTTTCTCGTTGCCAGCAAAAATAATTTTATCAAGTTCTGCTTTATCGGCTATTAAGGCTTGTCTTTTTTCTCTGATTGGCTTCATGAAGGCAATCAGCGCATCCAGAAGCTCTTTTTTACAGTCAACGCATCCGATAGTTGCCGTTTTACATCCAAGCTCAACCTTGGCGCCCTGACCAAAAATTTTGTGAAAAGCATAAACTCCACATAAATCCGGACTCCCTGCATCTGTCCTGCGAAGTCTTTGTGGATCCGTAAACATTGTTTTAATTTTTTTTACAATAGTATCTTCATCATCTGCAAAAAAGATCGCATTACCATAGCTCTTGCTCATCTTTCGTCCATCCGTGCCAGGCAAGACAGGAACGTCCGTATATAAGTCTGCTGGTTCTTGAAAAAAATTAGTTTTATACAGGAAATTAAATCTTCTGGCAATCTCTCTAGTAAGTTCGAGATGAGGTGCTTGATCCTTTCCAACTGGGACAGCATCAGCCATATACATTAAGATATCCCCTGCCATTAAAACTGGATACCCCAAAAACCCATAAGTGTTCAGATCTCTACCCTTAAGCTCCTCAATTTTGCTCTTATAAGTAGGAACTCTTTCCAACCAAGGCAAAGGAGTAATCATAGACAAAATCAAATGAAGTTCGGCATGTTCTGGCAAATATGACTGGACAAACAACGTTGCTTCATTTGGATTAATTCCAGCTGCTATAAGGTCTGCTACAACTTCATAGGTATTTTCTTTTATACTTACATCTTGATCATAAGCAGTAGTTAGTGCATGTAAATCTGCCACAAAATAATAAGCATCATACTTATTTTGCAAATCCACCCAGTTTTTCACTGCTCCAAAGTAATTTCCTAAATGAATTTTACCTGTAGATTGAATGCCACTTAATAATCTCTTTTTCATAAAAAAATTATATCACAGAGAACAATTGCTCTAAAGGAGAAAAACCGTACATTATTTTAATAACATTATCACTATTTAGAACAGACGATAACATTGCAACAATTAATACTGTAAATGCATATGGTAAATATCTTGACACCCCAACTTAAGGCAACAAATTGTGACCTCAAATTTTCATTCTCACTTTCATTAAGCCTAAACATAAAATCTTTAATAATATACTTTCAGCAATAGGAAGAGAGAGACAGTTAAAAAGATCTCTCGACTACGCTCGAGATAACAAACCAATAGAGTTTACCCTGAGCGAGCTTTGCAAGTCGAATGGGCTCGAGATGACATAACGAAAAAACTACCAGACACTACTGATCTCATTCTTCCCTTTAATTTCTCATAAAATAATCTAAAACATCTAAACCTCTACTTTTCAAGGAGAGGTCGTGGCACCATTGATATATTATAAAACAAAAAGATTATTCCGCTGGTGAGATAGAAGGTGCCCGTTAGGGCGGAAGTGTGATTAACTATACAAACTGAACATCTAAGGCTATCTGAGCCTTCAATTCCTCAAAAGAAGCAAATTTCTTGGATGGTCTTAAAAACTTAGAAAAAGAAAGCTTAACCTTCTGTCCGTAAAGATCTCCTGAAAAATCTATCAAAAATGCTTCCAGCTCCAATCGTTCTACTTTATCTAGAAGACTTATTGCCACCTTATATTCACTATTGTCCTCTAATAGAACTTTACCAGAATATACTCCAGGCAAAGGTAATTGCTTCTTGTCATCTATCACTAAATTAATTGTTGGAAAACCTAAGGTTCTACCGACACCTTTACCCTTAATTACTTCTGAAAAGCAAAAAAACTCATAGCCCAACATATTATTTGCTTTGGTTAATTCCCCAGAAATTAAATGGTCTCTCACGGTTGTACTTTTTGCTATAACTCCATCAACTAACACTGGAGGTATAACGACGAGTTCTGTATTTAATTTATTTTTCGAAATATACTGCTCTATTTCTATAACCCCACCTTCTAGTCTTCTACCAAACCTAAAATCCCATCCAACAATAATCTTTTTAGGAGTAAACGTTTCTTCAATGAACTTCATAAAATGTTCAGCTGATTGTGCCGCAAAGCTTTTGTCAAACTCCACAAAAATAAAATTCTCATACAAATATCTCTTCTCTTCCATCACAGTTAAACACTTAATATCTTTGGAAAATAATGTTTTTGGTAGTGGCCAAAAAGCAAGCGCGTAATCTGCTTTGTTAAGTAATTCCATGTGACCTAAGTGGCATCCATCAAAGGCACCTATGGCAATAGCTTTCTCTTTAACTTTAGCTAAATCCAACTGTGGATTATACTTACTTAAAAGCTTTAAATATTGCTTCTCGTTCATTATGCCTTCACCTCATAGAAAGAAGATAATTCCTTAGAATCTTTAAGTAAAAAATCTCCCACAGCTGTTCTCACTAACCCACTACATACCCCAACAGTACCCAAAACAACACCCAAATCATAAGCTATTGACCTAACATAAGTACCCTTGGATACTTTTGCTCTGAAACAAGCTTTGGGATATTCTTCTTCGGTAAAACTTAGTAATTCGAACTCATAAACAGTAACTGCCCTAGACTCAATTTCAACCTCGATACCTGCTCTTGCATACTCGTACAATTTCTTACCATCTTTTTTAATTGCAGAGTATTTGGGAGGGAACTGGTCTATTTCCCCAATAAACTGTGGCATTGCTTTTTCTATTTTTTCTTTTGTAATACCTACTGGTGGGACTTTTCTGACAACCTCACCAGCTAAATCATGGCTTTCTGTCTCTATACCAAAAGTTACTTCAAATTCATATTCTTTATCAACACCTGAAAGCTCTGTTAACTTCTTAGTAAAGCTTTTACCTACTGCCACAACTAAAACTCCAGTGGCTAAAGGGTCTAAAGTTCCGGCATGTCCAACTTTTTTCTCATTAGCTAAATGCTTAAATTTATTAACAACATCAAAAGATGTCCAATCTTGTGGTTTATTAATGTTATAAAATCCATGTGGAATATTGGGTTTACTCTGCATTAAAAACTCTCTGCGTACTCTTTAACTGTCTTTCTTATTTCTGCAATTTGCTTTGTAATTTCCGTTAAAGGTAATGTCGCACCAGCAGCACCAGGATGACCACCTCCACCAAACTTACCCGCAAGCTCTCTGACACTAACAGAGGCATCTTTGGAACGAAAACTTATTTTGATCATTTCCTCTACTCTTCTTACAAGCACAGCCACTTTAACGCCTTTGATAGCACGTATCTGGTCTATTAGTCCTTCAGTTAAAGTAGCGTTATCCTCAATATAGGAAAAAGCCACACTGTTTCCAAAAAACTCAACATTATTAATAGCCTTACCCAGCAACTGTAACTTGTTTAAAGTTACTTCCTCATATAGCCCTTGAACAATTTTAAAATATTCTTCCATCCCACAGATAGCTAGTATCTTGGAGATAATCAGAAATAATTCAGGATGAGTGTTCACAAATTGGAATCTTCCAGTGTCAGCTAAAATCGCAGTCAGTGTAGCTTTGGCTGTAATAACATCCATTCGCCACTCTACCTTTTCATATATTTTATAAAGAACTTCGCCTGTAGCTGCAGCTTCTTTTATAATATTTAAACTACCAAAAAAATTATTATCACCATGATGATCAATGTTTATTATCTTTTCAAATCCAGCTAGTGCGCTCATTAATGGTCCAAGCCTATCCGGATTACTACAATCCAAAACAACGAGCAAATCAGCACCATAAGAAGCAATATCCTCTGCACTTACTCTATTATCAGCAAAACCAGGAAATAAGTTATTCCATAACTCTTCATCTAAATTATTAAAACAAAAGCGATAATCTTTGTCCTTCGACTCTAAATAACCACAGAATGAATACAATGAGCCAACAGCATCACCATCAGGGAAATCATGAGTTAAAAGCATAATTTTATTAGAATTAGAGATAAGCTCTTCTAACTCAACAATTTCTTGCTTTTCAATCATCATAGAATTTCCTCTGTAGTCTCCTTGGGCACACCTAGTGCATTTATCTTTTCGATTAAATCAGCACCATTTTTTATAGACTCATCCATCAAAAAAGTCAATTCTGGAACTTTTCTTAACTTCAACTGTTTGGATAATCTACTACGAATAAAACCCTTCGCATGGTTTATTTTTTCAAAATCTTTTGCAGGGTTCTTGGAAAAAAAACTTAAATATATTTTGGCATAAGAAATATCTTTAGTGAGATCAACATGAGGAATACTGAACAACTTAACGCTATCTTTAATCTCTTTACTAATAACTTCAGAAACGATTCTTTTGATATCTTCTGCAACACGAATATGTCGTTCAACCATAATATTATTTAGGTTTTACCTCTTTAAGAGTAAATACTTTTATTAAGTCGCCCTCAATATAGTTGTCAAAACCATCAATAACTATACCACACTCAAAGCCACTAGAAACTTCTTTAACGTCATCCTTAAATCTTTTCAATGAATCCAAGCTTCCATCATAGATCATTGTATTGCCACGATAAATTTCAATATCATTACCTCTAACAACTTTGCCTTCAGTAATAAAACAACCTGCAATCGCTCCAACCTTAGAGAATTTGAAAAGTTGCCTAACTTCTGCAGTACCTGTAAGTTCTTTTTGGAATACTGGTTTAATCATGCCTTTTGCAGTTGATTCAATATCTTCCAACATTTTATAAATAATACTATAAAGCTTAACAACTACGCCTTCATCCTCTGCCTTGTTCTTGATTTCAACTGGTATCCCAACATGAAATCCTATTAAAATACCATTAGAGGCATTTGCTAACATAACATCAGAATCAGTAATTAAGCCTATCCCACTGTGAACCACATGAATATTAGCATCGACAACATCAATTTTATTAATTGAACCAAGAATCGCTTCTAGCGAGCCCTGAGCGTCTGCTTTGATAATTAAGTTTAAGGTGGTCATTTCACCAGCATTAATTTTTCTAGAAAACTCATCCAAGCTAACCGTCTTTTTCTGTTGACGCTTAAGATCAATAAGCTCATCAGCACGGCTCGTAGCTATCTTCTTTGCTTCCTTATCAGAAGTAACTACCTGCATAACATCTCCAACACCAGGGACATCAGACAAACCAAGAATCATTACAGGAGTCGATGGTCCTGCTTCTTTGATTTTATTGCCAGCATCATCAATCAGTGCCCTTATTTTTCCATGAACTGGTCCAATTACAAAAGGATTACCAACTCTTAGGGTTCCACTCTTCACCAACACAGTAGCAACTGGGCCTGTATTCTTTGACAAATTAGCTTCCAGGATAATTCCTGTTGCTTTTTTATTTGGATTTGCTTTTAATTCTTCAGTCTCAGCAACCAATAAAACCATTTCTAAAAACTCTTCTATTCCTATTCTTTCTTTTGCAGAAATATTAACGAAAATTGTTTTTCCACCCCATTCTTCAGGAACAAGGTCATAGTCGGCTAATTGTTGTTTAACTCTATCAGGATTGGCATCAGGCTTATCTATTTTATTAATAGCAACAATAATTGGTACCTTTGCAGATTGTGCATGATGTATTGCTTCTTTTGTTTGAGGCATAACTCCATCATCAGCAGCAACAACTAGAACAACAACATCCGTAACATTGGCACCTCTAGCACGAATTTCTGTAAAAGCTTCGTGACCAGGAGTATCAATAAATGTTATTTTCTTACCACTTATCTCCACTTGATAAGCTCCAATATGCTGGGTTATTCCACCTGATTCACCATCCACAACATTTGTTTTTCTAATTGCATCAAGCAACTTTGTCTTACCATGGTCCACGTGCCCCATAACAGTTACTACTGGAGGTCTATCTTTAAGGAACCTTTCATCCTCTCCAATTTCAGAAAGAAATATTTCTTCTCTTCTTTGTTGTTTTTTCTGAGAAACATCCGAACTTTTTTGTTCAAGCACTATATTATATTCTTGTGCTATCTCAGACGCTAACGCTAGATCAATACTCTGATTTAAGTTCAGCATCATACCTTTTTGTAAAATAAGCGTCATAACCTGTTTTAACGGAACATTAATCAGCTCGCATAAATCTTTTACTGTAATACTCTCGGCATTGATATCAACAACTTTGATTTCAACCTCTTCAGTAATTTCTTCTTTTTTTGAATCTTTTTTTTCTTTTTCATCCTCAAAAGGTGCGGGTTGTACTGGCATGACTACATCTTCGATTGTGTCAGTCACCTTAGGTTGCTCTAAATCTTCCAGATATTTAATGACCTTTTTAATGTCCTCATCACTTAACACAGAGGCATGACTCTTTGCGTCTACTCCTACTTTTAACAAAACAGCTAATAGCGCTTTGCTCGTAAGTTCTAATTCTTTTGCTACCTCATGTACTCTCAAAATAATAACTCCTTAACCTTTCTTGCCAGCACCCTCTCATTTCGACAGGCTCAATGCATCGCCTAAAAGAGAGGATTTATAAATTATATTTTCTTTACAAATAAGTTACAGACTTTCTTTAACCTTATCAAATATCTCTTCATCTATGTTACTAGTAGAACTTTTAACTTTATGACCCAACTCTTCAAGCTTTACTAGAAAATCATTAACATCCATACCCAAACTAAGAGCAGCTTCATTAACTTTTATCTTCTTAGATTCTTCAGCTTCTTCTTTTTCCACCTCTGGCTTAGCTTCTTTGACCCCTGCTGTTAATTCTTTTGCATTATTTTTTTCAGCCATTAACTTCTCAAGCAGATTAGATTCAAGGTCACCTTTTTTAGTAACATCAATGCTCCAACCAACCAATTTAGAAGCAAGCCTGACGTTCAAACCACCTTTACCAATTGCCAAAGATAATTGTTCATCATCAACCAAAGCTCTTGCCTTACGATTCTCTTCATCCACAATTTCTACTTTTACAACAGTAGCTGGTTTTAAAGAGTTTGCGATAAATACTTCTGGATCTTCGCTCCATTCAACAATGTCTACCTTTTCACCATTAATTTCTTTTAAAATAGTCTGAATCCTTGCACCCATTCTACCGACACAAGTTCCAACCGCACCTACTTGTTCATCATTAGATTTAACAGCAATCTTGGTTCTATAGCCTGCTTTTCTAGCAATTGATTTAATCTCAATTACACCTTGTTGAATCTCTGGCACTTCTAACTCAAACATTTTCTTCACAAAACCTTCATGAGATCTGGAAACAATAACCTCAGGACCCCTGTTTGTCTTAATAATCTCTACAAAAAATAACTTAATTCTATCTTTTACCCTATATTCTTCACCAGGAATTTGATTCCTAAGATCAAGTATTGCTTCTGTTCTTCCAAGATTAATAAGGTAATTTTTACCTTCTTTTCTCTGAACAACACCAATGATTAAGTTACCAATTCTATCTTTATATTCTTCAAAAATTGAGTTCTTTTCACTCTCAATAATTCTTTGCATAATAACTTGCTTAGCTTTCTGGGCTGCTATTCTTCCAAACTCTGGAGGATTAAACTGTATCTCGATATCCTGACCATTCTTTACTTTAGGGTCATATTCTTTGGCTTCCTTAAGTGAAATCTCAAACATTGGATCTTCCACTACTTTAACAACAGTCTTTGTAACAAAAATCTGACCTTCGCCTTCTTTTTCATCCAAAACAGCCTTCAAGTTTTCCTCAGTACCATGATACCTTTTTGCAGCCATTACCAAAGCATCTTTTATTGCCTGCAATACATCCTCTTTAGATATACCTCTTTCAGCTTGTATCTGGTTCACTACTTCATGTAAACCTGGTATTTTTATCATTTCGGTGCTCCTTCATATGTCTTTATAAAATAAAAAAAGTGGGATAGCCCACCTTTGCTCACAGCTAGATTATTATATAACGATATAGCATATCCTACAAGTTTGCATTTAAAGCTGTTAGACCAAAGAGGTGTTGCTTCCTTAGAATAAACTAATAAAACTACATAATCTCTGATAAAGTCACAAACTGATATCCTTGTGCCTGCACATATTCAATTACTCGTGGTAAAGCTTTAATGGATACTTCATTTCCATTATGCATTAAAATAATTGCTCCTGGTTTTAAATCTCTTTCCAGAAGAGCCATTATCGCTGAGACTTTCTTCTCTAAAAACTCCTCATCAACCTGTTGATCCTTGTAAAGGAAATCGTTTGCATTAATAGACCACCCCACTGACAAAAGACCATAATGCTCGACTGTTGCTAGAACTGATTTATTGATTCTACCTCCAGGCGGACGAAAATACTTTGGCACAAATCCTACTATATTTTCGTAAACACGACTAGTTTCGGCTATCTCCTCATCAACACGCTGATCAATATATTTATCTAAACGTATATGGCTATATGTGTGATTACCCAAAGTGTGACCATCACTATTTATTCTTCTAACAATGCTAGGATACTCTATCATTCTTGCTCCTATTAAAAAAAAAGAAGCTTTTACTTTATTTTGCTTTAAAATATCTAAAATTTTTTCTGTGTATAAATAATGTGGTCCATCATCAAGAGTTAAGGCTACTTGTTTCTTGTTTGTTGGGAATTGCATAGGCATACCCTCTGGATTGTAAGCAAAAGAAACTAAAAAAATCACTGAAACAATAAGCGCTACTTTTACACCGCAAGCAAACAAATGGTTCACTCGTTAATGAACTCCCATAATTTTATGTGTCTGTGGTATAACTCGCACATCATTAAGATCTTTCTTTAAAATGTTATAGGCATTGATAATCTGCTCTTCTGTCGGAAAAAATTTAATCTTTCCACAAGGAGTAACTGGTTGAAGTATTAAAGGAATATCTTTACTTATATTTTTCATTAACCGACCAAACTCTCTTATTTCAAATATTTTTGTATCAGGCATTAATACATATTTTACATAAACATCTTCGTTCTTAACAAGCTTCAAACACTCCGAGAACTCTGTTTCATATCCTGGCTTATAATCCATAGAAAAAATATCAACTTTTCCTATCAATTCCTTCAAATGTGCTGGCAATGTTGCATTTGTTTCAAGCATCACAGGAAGCGGCAAATCTGGTATTATTTTCAGTAAATCATTAACTTGCAAAAGTGGCTCGCCGCCAGTTAAAGAGATAGAATGATGCCAGGTTTTGTTTAATTCATTAACTTTAGCAATAATTTCTTCCAGCTTCCAATCGCGACCTTCCTCAATATTTTCATCACAATAATCACAAGAAATGTTACAGCCAGTTGTTCTAATAAATATCTGTTTATATCCTAAATAGATGCCTTCACCTTGGATAGAAGAAAAAATTTCACTTAAATACATAACAATTAGTATAGGGTGAAAAGTGAAAAGTGAAAAGTGAATGGGAAAAAGAAATAATAGTGGGAATTGACTATAACTCTTTCGATAATTAACAAATGAAAAATAAAATTATTGCAATAGACTCCTCTATCAACAAACCAATAAATGGTTTTTTTAAAATTATACTCGGACCATCTAGTTCCCATACTTTTGGACCATTTCGAATAGGACAATTTATAAGAAAAATGCTGACTGAAAATAGCTCAATTTCAGAAGGTAGACTGCAAGTGAAATTCTTTTCCAGCATGGCCTTAACAGGTAAAGGGCATAACTCAGACATTGCCATTACAGCGGGATTGCTAGGATTACCCTTAGAAGAAACTTTCAGCTCCTTGGAAATTGTAAAAAGAATGAACTACTTTCTTCCAATTGATAACAAAAAAATATTCTTTAATCCTGACGAAGACATTATCTGGGATACAACAACACCTATAAACTCACATCCAAACTCTATCCTTGCCATTCTTCCAAACAAACAAGAACAACTATTTGAATCAGTCGGAGGCGGAGTTGTAAAACCTGACATGCTACCAGTCGCATACCAAAGTTGCCCAAAAGAACTTTCCTTTCATAATCTAAGTAGTTTTACTGAAGTTGCAGTAAAATTCAAAGGATCAGTATATGAATTCATTTTAGCAAGAGAAAAAGCTATCACTGCAAAAACAGAAACAGAAATCTTAGCTGAACTGAGATTAAAGTTTTCGTACATGATGGCAGGAGTCGAAAATGGAAGATTAAAAACAGGTTCATTACTAGGACAAACAACCTATAGATCAAATGCACTATTTAATCATTTCCTAGCTAACCCAAACAGATTTGATTACAAAAACATTACCTATGCTGCAGCGATTGCCTTTGCTGAACATAGTGCCACAGGAGGAATTGCCATTTCCGCCCCAACTGCTGGTGGTGGAGGTGTGCTACCTGGAGTCTTATACGGGCTAAAATATTTAGGAATAGCAGAAGAAAGGTTAATAAAATCATTATTCATTGCGGGTATTATAGGTCTAATCATTGAACATAACGCTTGCATCTCTGGAGCTGAAGCCGGGTGTACTTTTGAAATAGGAGCAGCAGCCGCGATGTCAGCAAGTGCCGCTGTTTATGCTCAGATAGAAGATACCTCAAATCTCCAAGATAAGAGATTAATGCTCGATAAAATCAGTCAAGCAGCTGAAATGATTCTAGAACATAATTGGAATTTAAGCTGTGACTGCATTGGCGGAAAAGTTGTAATTCCCTGTGTAGAAAGAAATGGAGACAAGGCTTTTAGTGCTGTCGGCACTGCAGATACTGTACTTGTTCCTAATCCACATTACGCCCCTGTTGTTGATTTTGATTCTCTTTTGAAAATAGCCTACGCTCATGGCAAAAATCTTCCGCTTGGACTAAGAGAGACGGGAATTGATGGTGTTAGTAAAGCACTTAAACCTAATCTTTAAATCTTTTCTAACTTACCATATTTAGGCATCACAAGTTTCATTTCCTTACCAAACCTAATCTGCAAAGACGTATCCTTACCAGAACCAAAAACCTGAACAACCGTACCTTCACCAAAGGCACCGGAATTAACAATATCGCCTACACTATAAGAAAGGACCTTTTTAGCCTTACTTTCCTCTTCATAATCTCTAGTAAAAAAAGTGCCTTTTCTGTCTGGTTTAGTTAAATTATACTCTGGTTTGGCTGATAGTTTTTCAATAATATGATTAAAACCACTTAACCTATCGCTAAACTCCACCTTCAATAATTCTGCTGGCATCTCATAAAAAAATCTACTAAGTTCTTTCGGTGTAGTAGAACCATAAGCACCTCTATTGCTTGAGGCTGAAAGAAACAACCTCTTTCTTGCTCGAGTAACTGCAACATAACAAAGTCTACGCTCTTCTTCTAACTCATCTGGTGCATCCAATGATTGGACATGGGGCAAGACACCTTCTTCTAGCCCAAACAAAAAGATATTATCATATTCTAAACCTTTGGCTGTATGCATAGTCATTAAGGTAAGAACATCTTCCACTTCCCCAGATTCATCCTGGCTAGTCAGAAGTGTACTCATTGACACAAAATCATCTAAAGAATAATTTTGCTCAGTTGCTGATTTTTTTAACTCTTCTAAGTTTTCTATCCTTGTTTTAGCTTCCAAATTGCTTTCAGCTTGTAACATTTCTTTATATCCCGTTCTATTGATTACAATATCAATCAATTCTGCTGCTGAAAGCTTACCTTCCAAGTATTCTTGCTGGAAAGACAAAATAAGTTCTTTAAAATTTAATAAGGCTGCATGACCTCTCACCTCTTCAAGTTGGTCAACAGCTTCGAAACAAGAAATTTCTTTTTCTAAAGCTTTTTCTTGTACCTTCAACAAAGTCAATTTACCAATCTTTCTTGAAGGGACGTTAACGACTCTTTGAAAGGCGATATCATCACGGTAATTTAAGATAAGTTTCAAATAAGCCATAATATCTTTTATCTCTTTGCGATCATAAAAGCGTAAACCACCATAAACTCTATATTTAATATTATGTTGTAATAAAATTGTTTCTATAACTCGACTCATGGCGTTTGTTCTATACAAAAACGCAATTTCCGATAAAGTTGAACCCTTTTCGATTACTGCCTTAACTTTTTTAACAGCATTTTCTGCTTCATCATAATCATTCTGCGCAATAAAAAATAATGCTTCGTCACCTTTTTCTTGGTTAGTCCAAAGTGATTTCTTTTTTCTAAGCTTATTGTTAACTATTACGCTATTAGCAATATCAAGTATGGTTGAAGTTGAACGATAATTTTGCTCTAATAATATAACCTTGGCATCAGGAAAATCCTTCTCAAAGTTTAATATGTTTTGTAAGTTGGCCCCTCTCCATGAATAAATATTTTGGTCAGTGTCACCTACAACAAAAATTCTTCTATGTTTAGCTGAGAGCATATAACTAATATGATATTGAGGCATATTAATGTCTTGGTACTCATCAATTAAAATAAACTCAAATTTATTCTGATATTTGTCTAAAATTTCTTTTTCTTGTTTCAAAAGAATAACCATGTTTAATAATAAGTCATCAAAATCCATTGCGTTGTTTTGTCTGAGCCTCAACTGATACTCGGCATAGACTTTTGCAGCAACCTGCAAAATATTTGTGTCAGCTTTTTGCAGAAATTGTTCAGGAAAAACAAAAGAATTTTTTGACTTACTTATCTGATACTGGATAGACTTAGGTTTAAATTGCTCAGTATCTATTTCGAAATCTGCAAGTATTTGCTTTATCAATGTCAACTGATCACCAGAATCATAAACAACAAAATTTTTATCATATCCCAGCTTATCGGAATACATCTTTAAAATCTTAAAACCAAACGAGTGAAATGTTAAAATCCAGTTGTCCTGTACTCTGCCACCTTTTAGCTCAAGCAAATCATGAACTCGTGCTTTCATTTCTGCTGCTGCTTTATTAGTAAAGGTTACTGCGAGGATATTGGCAAGTGGTACATTGAACTCATTATGCAAATAGGCAATTTTGTGAGTTAGAACCTTAGTCTTTCCACTACCTGCTCCTGCCATAATTAGCAAGGGACCTTCTGTGTACTTAACAGCTTCTACTTGTTGAGGATTTAAACCTTCAAAGAATCTTTCTGAATTTTTGTCCATAGCTTATCAATTATGAACCATTTCTTCAAAATAATTAAACGTACTTATTCTGTTGCAAGTAAAAAATCAACTATTTTAGAGCAATTCAGCTTCGCCCAAACCTCTGCCATTCTATTGTTTAATATTTCATATTCTTTATCTTGCCCCAAAGAACTCGCTCTAATGTCCTCGAGCTCTTCTAAAAAATTTGGATCAATCACGTAACCTTGTGCTTGTGGATAATCAGCAATTCTCCCTTCTCCTGCATTCGTAAAAACAACCATAGTTGGAAGACTAAAAGCATCGGCAAGATGATAAGAGGCAGTATCAACAGTAACAATTTTGTCCATCAAAGAAATAATCATAGCAAAATCATCAAACATTTTCGACAATTCTTTTACATTAAAAAATCTAGGCGATTCATATTCAATATCCGAAACAGTAAACACATCATAATCCGTTTTTTCTAATATCTCTGCAATTATTTTGTGACTGATGGCCATGGGAAGGTTTCTACAATCCTGAACTGAATCAGGATGAAATAATACCTTACTCCCAACTCTTCCTTGAGATTTAATCCTATTTACTAATTCTTCGTTTTTGTTAGAAAACAAATACTGGTTTCTCTTTTTTGACTTCTCTATAGTCTGAAAATCAAGAGAAAACATCCATAAAAAACTATCAACAATAGACCGCATATGATAACCGGAAATTGAATTAATGGCAGTTATATCATAATAATAGTCATATCCACAAAACTGCTCTAGCCCTAGCGGTTCTTGAAAAATTTCTATTCCATAACGAGAATAAAATTCTCTAAACTTATTACTTTGAACATGAAATATGTCTACTTTAAATTCGTCGAAATATTTACTCAGTTCCTCCAATAATATCTTATACGCTGTAACACCACAAATATTGTCACCATAAGCTGGACCAAAGCCTCCAAGCATAGCTATTTTCACTTTACCGGTCGTTGTTACTCTGTCAGCTAATGGAACAAAGTCTTCCCTGCTGCTCAAATCAACAGGTAACTTCATACCTTCCGGTAAAGCGATTTTCTGATAAGTATTAATCCTGCCCATCATCTGATTGTTTTTTACATCATTCACCATAAGAAATAAAGCATGCCGATAGTCTGACACATAGGTTTTATCTTTATATAAGGAAATATAATGCTCTTCAGAAAACTCCCTATCAGCAAATAATCCTTTTTTATCATAATCAAGATATGGAATAATCTTCATATCTTCTATAATTTTAAAAAACAGCAACTTTTATCCCCCAACCTCTCCCGGCGAAATACACCGAAAACTTTTTATTTACCTTATTGTCGCCACCCTCTCCTACCTCACCGGCTAAAATTACTTCCATTTATTCGACACCTTAACTTGTAGCCACCTCTCCTAACAGAGAGGTTTAAGTACTGTCTAGTTTTTTATTAACTAAACAGAGAGGGTTTACGAATACGAAACAAACTAACAAATTAAATATTCCCTCTATTTAATTGTACACCATCAACGAACATGTGGGCAAAGAATGTAGGATTTATGAACATAAAAAAGTCCCCCTCTCTGTTAGGAGAGGGGGACTAATCATGCTTGTAACGCCCACTAAAGTTAGTTTAGGGGGTGAGGCTATCCTTGAGCAAACTTTTGTGTTGCTTGTCACTCTCGCTTCGCTGTCCTGCTCCGCTCCATCAACCCCCACTCAGTCGCTGCCGCTCACATCCTGTTCGCTTTTCCTCCAAGTATTCGGCGCTCCTTCGGGTCCAGCAACACAAAAAAAAGAGGGAGTATTGCTACTCCCCCTCTTCCATTCATTACTAATAAGCGTTTATTGCTTACCCTTGAGCGAATTTTTGTGTTGCTTGTCACTCTCGCTTCGCTGTCCTGCTCCGCTCCATCGACCCCCACTCAGTCGCTGCCGCTCACATC
>Ga0265294_10002642_pt1 | contig 23420 bp, 12 predicted proteins | sample MunlanPumphouse3_FD_192504 | JGI IMG/M metagenome (GOLD analysis project Ga0265294, IMG submission 192504) | Groundwater microbial communities from a municipal landfill in Southern Ontario, Canada - Pumphouse #3 | ecosystem: Environmental > Aquatic > Deep subsurface > Groundwater | place... | reverse complement strand
CAGTTGGAAAGAATTGTGTGACAGAGACGATATAGACTTGGTATACATTGTAACCGACTGGAAAATGCATGCCCAAATGGCCGTATACGCCATGGAAAAAGGCAAACACGTAGCAGTAGAAGTACCGGGTGCCATGGATTTGGATGAAATATGGCAAATTATCAATACGTCGGAAAGAACACGCAAGCATTGCATGATGCTGGAAAATTGCGTATACGACTTCTTTGAATTGACAACCCTTCACATGGCACAACAAGGCTTATTCGGAGAAATCCTACATGCCGAGGGGGCCTATATACACAACTTGGAAGATTTCTGGGACTATTACGAAGGAGATTGGCGCATGGAAGCCAACCGTGCTTTCAAAGGAGACCTCTACGCAACACATGGGCTGGGACCTGTGTGCCAAGCCCTTGATATCCACCGCGGAGACAAAATGAACGTCTTGGTTGCCATGGAAACAAAACCCGTAAACATCCCGGAATTTTTGATTCAAAGCCGAGGCGTTGACCCGGAAGAGGCCTACGCCTTTGCAAACGGTCAGAACACCATGACCATCATCCGCACAGAAAAGGGAAAGACCATACATCTGCAACACGATGTCTCTTCTCCTCGGCCTTATAGCAGGATGTACCAACTTTCCGGAACAAAAGGCTTTGCCAACAAATACCCCTTCCCCGGATACGCTTTAGAATCTTCTCAGATAGAAACAGAAGGTACCCCCGATTTAGAAAATCTGAATGCACACAGGTATGTGCCTGAACAAACAAGACACTTGCTTATGGAACAATACAAGCATCCTATCCAAAAGGAACTGGAAGAACAAGCCAAAACCGTGGGAGGTCACGGAGGTATGGATTTCATTATGGACTACCGCCTGATTTATTGTCTGCGAAACGGGTTGCCTTTAGACATGGATGTGTACGACCTGGCAGAATGGAGCTGTGTAGGAATTCTAGGAAGCATCTCTATTGAAAACGGCAGCGCTCCGGTAGCCGTTCCCGATTTCACCCGTGGCAACTGGAATAAAGTGCAGGGATACCGCCACGCCATCTAAAAAAACCGTTGTTCCCCGGCATATGTAACTGCGTATAAGGTGTCTACACAAATCATCAAACCGGCCGTATGGTTTTTCTTGAAGTTTCTTGCGTGTTTGACGTTGACGGCGTACACGCGTCCGTCGTAACGCTCTTCTACTTCTTTTACTTCTGAGTGTCCCACCACTATGTATCTGACATCGTAATATTGCAACACTTTATCCAAATCGTCGGAATCAATAGGTGGATATTTTTCCGAATCAAACACCAACCCCCGGTACCAAAGCGGTCCGTCCCTTCCGAACAACACTTCATTTCTGGGATGCAGTTCTTTCTTTTCCTTTGTGGGATACCCTATAAACTCCTGTCCCAGCCGGTTGATTTCTTCAATGCTGTACTCCTGATCTACCATAACCGGACTCATACCGGCATGAACAAATAAGAAGTCTCCGTTCACAAATATCAAGGGACTGTTGCGGATCCAGGCCCCTAATACAGTATGAGCTCCATACAAATCGGCATAGGAAATACCCATCGTATCTGCAAAAGCCAGATGTTCTTTATGTACATATCTAAGATCGTTTTTCAACACCAAATCCTCATGATTTCCTTGAAGAAACACAACTTCTCCCCCAACCCTCTTGGCTTCTTCCTGCAATTTGTATAAGAGCCAGGCAATTCCATTGTCATCCCGTCCTCTGTCTAAGATATCTCCTATGAACACCAGCCTGTTCGTTCCAAACGTCCAGGAATAGTCGTCGTCTGTAACTCCATTGCCGGTTAAAAGCGCCGCAAAAGCATCCAATCTTCCGTGCAAGTCGGAAACAACCAACGTTTTTTCCGGCAGCTTGCTTCCTGTACGTTTGTTTTTGGCAAACAAACGCCACTTGGGTTTTTCTCTATGCAACGCAAAATCAAACGTTACATCCGTTTCTTCTTCCGCTGCATGATACCTAAACAACAGATTGGCGGGTATGTTACTAAATAACGTATCTATCAATTCCCCATCCACACCGGCCGCCACTATCCTACAGCCATCATCTTCTTGGTACAACACAAACAAATCTCCCTTCCCTTCTATGACTGTTTTTTGTTGGCACTGCACAAAAAAGAAAACAAACAGAAAAAGAAAAACAGCTTTTTTCATGATTTCCACCTTTTTATTGTATTAAAAAAATGCGCTCAAACTCAAGTATAAAATGTTTTTATACGCTTCGTCTTTTGTTCCCAACCAATAGGCCACATCTACCTTAAACCATGCAAATGCAGCTCCCGCTCCCAAAGATAGAAAATTGCCCAATCCTCTCTCTTCATGTCCCACGTGGTAACCGGCTCGTAAAAAACCGTATTTGAACATATTGTATTCCAACCCCACATTTCCTTCAATAGCGGAAAAACCGACAGGCAAAATCCTGTACCCTCCATTCAAAACAACGTTGAAAATATGATTCTCTGAAAGAGGCAAAGCAAACGTATTGGCCCATTTTACGGAAAAGGGCATGGTATACGTTGTTGAACCGTAATACATAGGAGTGCCAAAGTTGGAAGCCAACAGCCCCGTCCTCCACGTTATAAGAACGGTTTCCGGTAGTACATTTTCATAGACCAATCCCAAATCTGCCGCAAATCCCATTCCTTTTCCAAAGTCCTGAGAAATGCCTAAATCGGAGTACACATAACGGACGGTACCGGAAACAGAAAGCTTATCTGTAAGTCGCCTGATATAAGCCAAATCAATAGCTGCATCTGTAGGTCTATAAAAGTTAACAGGAGCAACCTGAAGAAGTCCTTCTGTAAACGACACCCGCGGATGAGCAAAATAACGAACCCCAAAAGCCAATCCGTTGTTTTTGTTCCAATTGTAAAAACTTCCTACCGCATACAAGTTGCCATCCTTCAGGTTTTTACGGGCAGAAAGGGTTGTTCCAACGCCAAACGGTGTGTTTGAAAACATCCCGGTGGCCGCATTTGTAAAAATACCTGTAGCCTCTGAATGAAACAGACCGTATCCACCCATTCCTGCATGGCGTGCACTAGTTGTTATTTCCAAAAAAGGTACAGCCTGTGTACCAATACCGGATTGTGCCTGTGTAGGAACTGTTGTAAATAGATAGCAAGCTACAACCAGTAACCATTTTCTAATGTTTGATGACCACATATGCTTCTTCTTCTTCTTGATTTGTAATGATAACTGTATATACTCCCGCCGCCAAATGCTTCAAGTTCATTTGATGAGGCTCCGTTCCACCAATCACTTCATCTGTATACACACGATTTCCTATTGCGTTTAAAATGCGAACAGCTATTTTCTTTTCACGGGCTGATTTTGGAAAAGTGAGAAATAAAGACTCCTTAAAGGGATTTGGATGCAGTTGAAACACCTGGCTGTTGTTATCATCAGGGTTCGTTGCTGCATCTTGTGTTTTTGTTTTAAAAAACACTGGTTCAGACTGCAATCCTTGGCGGTCTACAGCCACAAGGGCAAAATAATAAGAAGTTCCCGGTGACAAATCAGAAAAGACTATGCCATCTGTTTGCCCTACTTCTTTGTCATTTTTAACAACCATTTTTTTGAATCCTACGGGCAAATGGTCAAAATCCACGCCTTCCAATGTTTTTAACCCAATGTAAGCATCAGTGGATACAATGGCGTTTCCAAAGAAATCTGCCGGCACTTCCCAAGTAACCCGTACGTCGTACTCTCCTGCAGTTGTCTGCACATGTTGCGGCTGTTCTACGGGCTGGTCCTCTCCTGCTAAAAGAATCTGCATAGCAAAACCGGCGTCAATCTGACCTCGCCCCAATCCGCCTTCATACTTTGAGTCGTTGTACTTATAAATATCCCAACAACTTCTTTCCAAAATATCTCTTAATTTTTCTACGGTCATGGGAATGTTGTGCTCTACTGCGGCAGATAATACCAAAGCCGCTATACCGGCTACGTGTGGAGCCGCCATAGACGTCCCGCTTTTGTAGGCATACCCTTTTTCCACATTGTAATTGGCACTCCGCATAGCAATGGTACTGTACACACCTCCTGCCCTTCCCGGTGCATAGCTGCTGGAAGTAGCTCCACCGGGTGCCGTAATATCCACTCTATGTCCGTAATTGGACGAAGGTGAAACCAAGTAATTGCTCATGCTGTAGGCTACAGAGATACATCTTTCATAAGAAGCCGGGTATTTGGTGATTTCTTCACCATCATTACCGGCCGCCCCAACAACCAAACCTCCTCTCATAGGACCTGTTTGATTTCCTTTTTCATCTGTTCCGGCATTGTCCACAAAATAGTCAATACCGGCTTTATAGGCAGAAGATAAAGTAGTACCGCTGTAACTAAAACTGCAATTGGCAATGACAGCTCCGTTGTCGGCTGCATAAGCAAAAGCATCAACCGATTGACTGGTAGATTTGGAATTGCCAAAAGGATCTTCAGGCTTTGTCGGATCGGGTACAAACGTTTGGCAAGACATCAAACGTACTCCCGTATTTGGATTTCCATCCCCACCGGCTATCCCGGCCAGTCCCGTTCCGTTGTTATTCACTGCAGCTATGACTCCGGCACAATGGCTGCCGTGATCCATAGGCAAAATTTCACCGGAAGGTTCTCCCACACCATCTTTTCCCCAACGATACCCATAGATATCGTCTACGTATCCGTTGTCGTCATCGTCTTCTTCATTACCCGGAATTTCATTGGGATTGATCCACATATTGGCCTCCAGGTCCGGATGTGTAAAATCAATGCCGCCATCTAGCACGGCAACAACAACACTGGGGTCTCCCGTAGTAATTTTCCAGGCCGGAAAAATGTTGGCATCGGCTCCTGCCACAGAAGATGCCGTACTGCCATCATTATAATAGTGCCATTGGCGAGGGAGGTGTGGATCGTTAAAGACAGATTGTTGCCTTTCAATAGGAATCCCTTCCGCTATATGTATGCTTGGCAAATCTTTTAATGCATCAAGAGACCGGGTAAGCGGCAAATCATCATCTACATAAAAATCCACCCATAAATGGAGTCCATACTTTTCCCTCCTCTCTTTAAACTTTCCACCTTCTGCAAATACTTTACGTACATGTGTGGCTCCCAATATGTCAGCAACTACTAATACCTCGGGACTGTTTTCCCGTACATCTTGAATCTCGTTTTGAAATTTCACACGTACCCACCCCTTTTCGTAATCGTTTTCCAAGATAACAAACACGTCTTTTTCCGGTTGCTGTTTTACCGCTTCCGGATCTTTGTGACAAGACAACACAAAAACCGCCAGTAAAACACATGCAATACATCTAAATCTATGCGTATACATCAACTTCTTGTTAATCGTTGTTATTAAGAATCAATCCTTCCTTGCTTCTTGAGGAAGGATTGAAACCTGCTTTAACTTAATCTAATCTAAACTTACCTATTTTATTGTTATGTTAAAGGCAATCCTGCCGGAACTGGATTTGGAATACCGGGAGTATCCCATCATCCGGCCTTTTTTACCCTCCAAATCCAGCCAAAAATCTGTGTATTTGGATGTGTTTTCCCACGTATAAAAGTAAATATACGTTACGTTATCGTCGGGATTCTCTCCCGGAATATAGCACGGAATTCTATTGGCAGAAGCATCAGAATTTGCAGAGTAAAAATACCACCGCTGATCACCTGTCGAATGGTATCCACAATCGGGATCCGCTATAATGTTGTTGTTTCCGTCCAATGAAAACGTAAAGTCATATCCTGCGTTATTGAACAAGAAATTCTTAATCGTATACGAACCGTCCTGGTTATCGTATATCTTATGCTCAAAAGGATAAAATTTAGGAGGCGTAGAACCCGAAAAATCTACAGCCGTAAAAGTTCCTATACCTGCCAGGCATACTACTTCTACTTTAAAGTCTAAGCGGCTGCTGCCTTTGCTTTCGTTTTCAGCAAACATTTTATACGGATTGGCATACTGGTGGTCAATTTCAACAGATGCACTGTATTGTTTGCCAAATTCATATTTTCCCAAGGACACTTTCAATTCTGCGAAAACCTCTCCCGCTGCAAATTCCACTTTTTGATCTACAGTCAGATTGGGGTCCGCATAATGCACGGTAACCGGTACTGAAAGAGCAGATGCGGCTTTGAAACTATCTCTGCCAACCAAGATGCTCGTGTGACTTTCGGTAAGTTCACCTTGAGCATTGGCACCCATTTCTATCAGCTTAGGGTTGGATTGGTCAAAAAACACACCCGGATTGTCTGCAGCCGGTTGAGGTCCCGGTTCCCAAGGTTCTTCTTTGTTACAAGATACCATAACAAATACCAGGCAAACAAGCAGATGCATTGTTGTTTTTATAAATTTTGTTGTATTCATTGCTAAGTACTTTATATGTTATTCAACCCAAAGCGTATATACGTCATACACACTGGGGTTGGGGTTGGGTATGATGGCCTTGTTCAAGGACGTTTCTCCTTCAATGGGTAAGTACAAGTTCAACCAGGAAGGTACATAACCGGGAACGGAATTGTACCGAATAGTGGGAATCCAGTTGGTATCTTTATACCCACGAGCAATAGCCAATTCGCGTCTTTTGATATCAAAGAACGACAGGCCTTCTCCCCACAATTCCACTCTTTTTTGGACCAAAAGGAAGTTGTCCACAAAGTCATCCACATCGGACGGAGTAGCAGAATAAGAGGCGTTTTTGTATCTGTGAGCGTTCAAGAATTGCGTAAGCGCTTGGAGTCCTACCGCCATTCCTTCTGCATAGGCTTTGGCCTCGGCTTCTATAAAATACATTTCCTCTACGCGAATGATGGGATAGTCCACCTGCAACGCATTTTTGTAATCGTCAGAAACGTCTCCTTCGTTCGGACGGAACTTAAAGCCCACATACGCATCGCGAAGTGCCCATTCCGTACCTTCCGGATCGCCGTTGATCTGATCCAACCTGCCTAATAAGGTATGGTATTTTTCAGGCGTAGGCTTTTTCCCGGCGTCTGCGGGATCGATCCAGGTAACTTTTCTCCAGTCATCGTCGTCAATTTTATCGTACAAACGCTTGTCTATCATCCGGTAACAATGATATTGTGCACGGCTGTATCCTCTGGAAAATTCCGTTACGCAATTGGAGTGGAAGCTGTTGACCCTGCTTTGCACAGCATCTATGGAATTGATGGTAATGGCAAACACCCAAGAACCTACATTGGCATCGTTGAATCCATTCGTTAGACTATGCCATTGTTGCTCCGTAAGAGGGGTGTATTTGTTAATGACCTTTCTGGCATATTGCGCAGCCTTTTCATAACATTCTGCAGCAGAAGTGACACCCAGTTTGTCATATATTTCCAGTTCCTCATCGTTTTCATGGGCCAGTTGCGTTTGCAAATCTGCCGGATATTTCTGGAAACGTGTAGCTATTTCCAGCCACATCCGTGCCTTCAATGATTCTATCACAGATAAGTCTGCTCTTATCTTTGAAGAACGCACGTATCCTTGCAAATAATGCTCGGCACGGTTTAAGTCCGTCATGATAAAACGGTACATATGGTAAAACGGAACGCGGGGATTGTCTTGCGCATTGGTCACATCAAAGTTCTCATCTATGACCACTACCGTCAACCCCATTATCCCATCACCTTCTGCCTGTGCGTCTAACGAAGCAACTCCTGTTTTCTTATATTCATACAAACGGGTCAGATCCATATATGACAACGCACGATAAGCCAATGCATTCCCATAGAAATGTTGAATGCGTTCCGGATGTTCCTCCGGATCGCCTATAGCAATAATGGTGTTGTTGGCATTCAGAATCATCCGATAATAATACCGCCACGGTTGTTTGCTCCTGCTGGAACTAAAATCAGCCAAGGAACCCCATGGTGTATTAAAGTGATTGTAGTTGGTAGATACATAGGGACAGTCCGTTAAAGCATCCCGCATAATCATCATGGCCGGATAACCGAACTCTTGCGAAGAAAGGGTGCCAAAGTAATCATAACTGTACATAAAAGCAGCTGTACTGTTAGCCATAGACTCCAACGCACTTTCTGAACCACCAATCTGATCTCCTGTCGCATACTGTGTTGCAATGGAATCCTTGATGCAACCTGTTAAGAACAGTACCAGTATGGAGGGTAAAATATATGTGTATACTATTTTTTTCATAATACGTTTCTCCATCATTTCTTAAAATTTAAAGGAAAGGTTCAGCATATACCTGGCAATGGTTGGGAAATATCCAAAGTCCACATTGCCGTCAAAATTACGGCTTGGGACAAAGCCTTTCCTGTGAGATAGGAAAAAGACATTGTCAACCCCTGCAGATACCGTCAGTCCGCTTATCCCAACGCGTTTGCCTACATGTGAAGGCACCCTGTAACTCAACATCACATTCTGCAAGCTTAGATAATCGGCTTTTGTTAACCACCTATCAGATGCAGAAGTAAAATAACGGTCGTCGTATTGCCAACGTGCAAATTCGTTCGTTTGGTTTTCCAAAGACCAGGAATGCTTTACGTCTTTATGGAAATTGTAGCCGGTATGGCCATTGTACGGAGCGCCCATTAATGTAGCGTATCCGGAATCGTATCCATAGCCACCCAGTCTGTACACAAAGGTGAAGAAGAGTTCGAACGATTTCCAAGAAATGCTTCCCCCAAAACCGCCGTGCATCTTTGGCTGAGAGCTTCCACAAGCAAAATAAGTAGCAGTGCTATATACTGTAGTTGTGGATACCTCTCCTGTTTTGTCGTCCCGGACATACCACATAGCACTTCCTTCTCCATCAACACCTGCAAATTTCTTCAGATACCAGGTCCTGAATTCAAGACCTTCTCCATAGAAATATCGGCCGGAACTGTATCCTTGAGCCACTTCCTGACCTTCCAGATTGTATAATGTTTCACCTTTTCTCTCTTCTGCCAATTGCAACACCTGGCTTTTGTTCAAAGATGTGTTAAAGAACATGCTCCATTTGAAATCTTTTGTTCTGATAATATCAGCATGCAAATCAATTTCAAAGCCGCTGTTTCTCATACTTCCCACGTTGTCATAATAGGAGGAATAACCCAGTGAGTACGGAACAGAAATAGAGGCCAACATGTTGGTAGTCTTATTGTTGTAGTAATCTATTCCACCTCTCAGACGCCCTTTAAACAAATCAAACTCAATCCCTGTATTGATAGCTGTTCGTGTTTCCCAGGTAATTTTCTTATTGCCTCTGTTACGGAACGTAACGGCAATCTCTCCGTCCAAGTTTTCAATATCGTACGTATCTATGTACCTGTGGTCTCCAATTTGGTCGTTTCCGTTTTGTCCAAAAGATACTTTGACTTTCAATTCGTCTATCCAGGAAACATTGAAAAAATCCTCCCTGGAAATAACATAAGCACCACCAAAAGAGAAGAAATTACCCCACCTGTGGTCCGGATGGAAACGGGAAGATGCATCGCGTCTATAAGAAGCATCCAAATTGTACTTGTCTTTGTAATCATATAAGATGCGCCCCCCGTACCCTTCACTTTGGTAGTTGTTGGCATATGAGTTGGCGCTGCTTAAAGTAATAGCTCCGGCCAATTCCTGATTGCCAAAGTAATTGAACATGTTGGATTTGCTACCGGATAAGCTGTAAGAATTGGAAGAAAACAATTCATGGAGCAAGGTCACTTTGATGTTGTGTGACCCTATTTTCTTCCTATAATTTACCAATTGTTGCAAGTTGAGTGTTTTGCTTTTAGGAGCGCTTACAGAAGTTTGTCCTCCCGGAAACGATGTTCCATAAAACGGCTGCCTGGTACTTATGTACCTGCGGTTCCGTTCGCTGTAAGATACGTTCAAGGTAGCCGTCAAATCTTCCGTAATAATGAAATCAGCAGCTACCTGAGCTCCAATTTTCATGTTGTCGTACTTTCTTGTCTGAATGAGAGCTTCTTGCAAGCGGTTGGAACCTGTATTGATGGGCCTGGAAACTCCGTAATTGAATTTGCCGTCTCCGTAGTCATATACCATACCGTTTTCATCGTACAAGATGTTCTTGTTTTCATCCCGTATGAATATGGGATAAATAGGAGCTACACGGTTGGCATTGGAGAAGATGTTGTTGGAGTTGTCGCTATAGTCCGTGTTGTTTACGTACTCAGATACGGCCAAGTCTACGTTTGCACTTAGTCTCAACCATTTTTTAGCATTCAAAACGGTTTTGATTCTACCTGTAAATCTCTCAAAATAAGCGGCATCTGTTATGCCTTGGTCGTTGGTATACCCTCCACTGGCCATGACACTCAGTTTTTCGTTACCGCCCCGGATGTTGATATTGTAATCTTGCCTAAATCCTTTGTTATACGTTTCCTTTACCCAATCATCCGGCTGCAGATAGTACGTGTTTCCGTCCATTCCTGTAACCATCTTTCCCAAGGTGGCATTGGGGTTCATCTTTCCATTATGACCTATCAACATCTGTCCTTCCGGTACAGTGTACACCAAATAACCCACTCCACCTTCGTCACTGTTCTTCAACCAAGAGTCGTTTGCCATTTTATTAGCCATAAAGGAATTGTATCCGGCTACATTTTGGTAATAATTATACAGTGCCAAATAATGTTGCTCATAAAAATCTCCGGGAGAATCTATCACATCGTACAAATCATCTGTACGTACATTGGATAAGGCAAATTTTGTATCTACGGTAACTACCAGATCTTTATCACGGGATGTCTTTTTAGTGGTTAACAAAATAACCCCGTTCCCGCCACGAGCCCCATAAATAGCTGTAGAAGCCGCGTCTTTCAACACCGTTACAGACTCTATATCACTGGGATTGATGTTGTTCCAGCCGGATTCGTACGGAACGCCGTCCACTACAATAAGCGGATCCCTGCCCGCGTTGATGGAGCTGGCTCCGCGGATACGGAACGAAGGACTGGACGTTGGTGCTCCTGAAGTACTTTGCATTTGCACACCTGCAGAAGTGCCTTCCAGTATACTCATGACGTTTGTCACAGGTCTGCGATCGATGGCTTCTGCTGAAACTACAGAAGCGGAACCTGTAAAGGCCGATCTTTTCTGTTCACCATAACCTATGACGACAATTTCCTCCAACACTTGCCGATCTTCTGACAATATTATGGTATAAACCTGTCTGTTGTCAGTGGTGATTTCTTGTGTGACAAACCCAATGTAAGAAATTCTGAGTACTGCGTTATCTTCTATTTGAATAGAGAAATTTCCATCCAAATTTGTAGATACGGCATTTGAAGTTCCGGCTTCCACTATGTTGGCACCAATGATGGGTTCACCTTTGTCGTCTGTGACCTGCCCGGTAATATTTTTCTTTTGTTGTTCCGCAAGCTTAACTACAGGAGCAACAACCGGTACAGGTGCCTCTTGTTTGGGCTCTTTAAAAACAGTTATTTGCCGTTCTACTACTGTAAACGACAAGTCAGTTCCGGCAAATACTTCTTTAAGTACTGCTTGAATATCATCTTCATTTACTTCTACAGATGTCGTCCTGCTCATTTCTCTGGCAGCCTCGTCTGTAAAAAGAAATACATAATCACTGGCCCGTTCAATTTCTTGAATAGCCTGTTTAATAGTTACGTTTTTTACATGCAACGTTACTTGTTCATCAGCTGTTATGACAATTTTTGCATAAAGCGGTGAAACCATAAAAAGGAGGAGTAGAAAACCCATTATCCTTGTTATGGCTTTTGATTTAGATATATCTTCCATACATTTGTAATGAATTGTTGGTTTTAGTAATAATCTTAAATGGATGTTACTTTAATTAATTGTTCGCAGATCAGTCAATGCGCTACCATTGGCTGATCTTTTTTTTTACTCTTTCATAGGTCTATGTTCATAGGCATTGTCTTTTTTCGGATATAAATATTGTTCTCGTTCCTTTCAAAATGCGTAGCAGATATAGAAGATAGAGATACCATCACACTATCCACACTCGTAGATAAATATAATTTTCCGGAACAAGTACGCTCATTTAAAGCAATGTCTGTACTTTGTTCAAAATGCATATTGTAATATTTCCCTACCTTTTTAAGAATATCCAACATAGGGGTTTCTTCAAAAACAAGGACACCTTTTACCCAACTGATGTAATTGTTCACCTCCACTTCTTCCAATGTGCAATCGTTTTCTGTCACTACCATTTTATGATTAGGCAATAATTCCACTCTTTCATCTTGCGTTCTGACAGCCACACTACCTTCTACCAACACTACCGTGACTGCTTCCTCTTCTTTGTATGCGGCTACGTTAAAAGAAGTGCCATACACCTGTACATGTACGTCTTTTGCATGTACGATAAACGGTTTCTTTGTATCTTCCGCTACATCTATATATACCTCTCCTTCTACTCGTATTTCCCTTGTTTTTCCTCTAAACTCAGATGGAAAATCCACACGCGTGCCGGAATTCAAACATACTTTGGTTCCGTCTGCCAGTATTAGACTTGTGCGCCTTCCGTAAGGAACCAGCAACGTGTGCATTTCCACAGGTTCCAACACTACTTCCTGTCTTTTTTCCGTTTTGTCTTCCTTTTTATCAATAACTACTGCCTTAGCCTTGCCGGTCAATTGAATATCTGATTTGTCTGCAATGGTGGTTTTCTTTTCTCCGGAAATAATGTAAATGTCTTCTGTAGGCAACTCCTGTCCAACAATGGCATATTTGTCAAACAAACTTTCACTCTTACCGGCGTTCTCTTGCAATATGAATTTCCCTACAAATACCCCTGCAATCAAGACAGCAGCCGCAGATGCGTATATGACAATGCGTTTGCGTCTTTGTTGACCCCTGATCTTCCTTTTTATTTGAGCGTAGATAAAATCTTTTTTTCCATCGGATAACAGAGAAGACTGCATAGAAATCAAATGAAATTGTTCAATGGCTTGATCCATTGCTATTTCCAGATGGGGGTTGTCTTTTCTGAAGGTTTCCCAATATTTCTCTTGTTTGGAAGTCCTAAACAACCTCCATTCTATAAAATCGGGATCTTGAAGAAATGTATATGGTGTGTCCACAATAGTCTTTTCTTAGAAGACGTTTGTTCCATAAAAAAGTGGACAACAAAAAGATGATTTTTTATTCTTTTTTTATTTTTACAATTCTGCGTAATTTTTCAATGGCACGATAAACCATTTTTTTACAAGAATCGGGATGTAGATTCAACTCCTCTCCTATCTCTACATAATTCATCCCGTGCATGTACTTCATATACACTACCCTTCTTTGTTTGTCCGTAAGTTGCTGCAGCAACGTGTTCAAAGTAATTTCCAACTTGGCTGTTTTTTCTTCCTTCATAATTTGCTCCAATACAGTAGCTTTTACAGGAAACACGTGGGAGGTTGCATCCAGTTCTTCTGTTTTGGAAGATTTGCGGTACATATCTATCAATCTGTGTTTGTATGCCTTGAATAAATACGCAGAAATATTTGTGATATGAGACATTCTGTTTTTAGATAGATACATCTTACAAAAAACATCTTGCAAGGCATCTTGACAATGCTCCTCACTAAAACCCAAGCAAATCCCGTAAGAAAAAAGTTGATTGGCAAGCTTGTCATACAGTATGGAAAAGAGGTGCTCATCCCCTTTTTCAACAAACTCTTTCCATACCAAATGCATGTCCATTCTGAATGGTTTGTAAAATCCAAAGTATCAAAAATACCAAATTTTTGGTGTTTTTATATCTTTGCACCCATGAAACTACGTATTTTTCTTCTTTCCCTGCTGGTATTCGCAGGTACGCACAAAGCTTATTCTTGTACAAACCTCATGGTAACAAAAGGAGCCTCTGCAGACGGTTCTTCTATGCTTACCTATGCAGCCGACTCGCATACGCGGTACGGTTGCTTACCCTTCTACCCGGCCGCACTGTACCCCAAAGCCACCCTTATGGACATCTATGAATGGGGAACACACCGCTATCTGGGAAAAATCACACAAGCACATGAGACATTTTCCGTAGTAGGAAACATGAACGAACACCAGGTCATCATTGGAGAAAGCACCTGGGGAGGCCTGTCCAATCATCGGGATCCCAACGGATTGGTAGATTACGGTTCCCTCATGTACATTTGCCTGCAACGCTCCCGTACGGCACGCCAAGCCCTAGACATCTTTATCCGGCTGGCCAACGAATACGGATACGCCTCGTCCGGGGAATCCATTTCTTTTGCCGATCCCAACGAAATCTGGTTCATGGATGTCATTGCCAAAGCTCCTCGCATGGAGAACGGCACAAACAAGAACAAAGGCATCGTCTGGGTAGCCATTCGTTTGCCCGACGGAACCATCAGTGCTCATGCCAACCAGGCTCGCATCCGCACCTTCCCACTGGATGATCCGGAAAATTGCCTCTACGCCCCCGATGTCATCAGTCATGCGCGGGAAGAAGGACTTTACCAAGGCCCGGACCATCTCTTCAGCTTCGCAGACACGTACGGCCCGGCAGACGGATCTACCGTCAGAGCCTGCGACGCCCGCGTATGGGCTTTTTTCAACAAACACGGAGCCGAGGATATGGCCCCCTACCTATCTTACGCTTTGGGACACGACCTGAGTCGTCCCATGCCTCTGTACGTGAAGGCCAAAGAAAAACTAACCCTCAAGCAAGTGGCCGACATGATGCGCGATCATTACGACGATACTCCCATGGATATGACGTGTGACATCGGAGCCGGAGGCCACGCCAAGCCTTACAGATGGCGCCCCATGTCGTTTGAAGTAGACGGAAAAACATACCTAAACGAACGGGCCATCGTCACGCAACAAACAGGTTTTTGGTTTGTAGGCCAAGCCCGGAGCGAGTTCCCCAACCACATAGGCGGCATCTTCTGGTTTGCGGTGGACGACGCCGGCACCTCGCCCTTAACCCCCATATATAGCTCTTCCCTGGAAGTGTCGCCTCACTACGCGCTGGGGCAAGGCGCCTCTATGGTACAGTATTCACCCCATTCCATGTTCTGGCTTTGCAACCGTGTGGCACACTTTGCCTATTTGCGGTACAACCAAATTGGGGCCGAGGTACGGGAAGTGCTCGATGCCCACGAACTGGCGCGTTTGGAAGAAATACCGAATATTGACCGCCATGCCTTAGAGATATGGAAAAAAGACCCTGCTCAAGCACGCCGCTTTTTAACCGATTATTCACTACGCACGGCAGCCAATTTGTTCAAACGCTGGCAAGAATTGGATATTTACCTGTTGGTAAAATATATAGACGGAAATATAAAACGCCAAAACCCCGACGGAAGCTTTATGACAAACGGCCATTCAGACTCCATACCACCGGCACCTGTATACGGTGGGTACGACCAACGCTGGAAAGAAGCCGTAGTGAAAGACACAGGCAAGAAATTGCTAATGCCCTAGTCACATAACACCAAAAAAAAAAGCAGCCGCCTTTTGGCAGCTGCTTTTTTTTAGAAAACTATTCTCTAGATTAATACCCGGGATTTTGCTGTTGTTGCATATCCGGGTTTGCATCAATTTCTATCTGTGGAATAGGTAGAATCACTTTAAAGAACGTTTTTGTATCCATGATTTTATCACGAGTCAAAGCAGACGCTGTAATATTGAATTCGTCATCATACTCTATTGGTTTTCCTAGACGAATCATATCCCAGTATCTGTTCCCTTCTGCAAACAGTTCTTTACTCTTTTCATCTAAAATCATATCAAGAGTAATAGTCGCTGCCGTTGCAGGTTCCAAATTGGGTGAGCGTTTGCGAATGGCATTCAAATAGTCGGCTGCTTTATTAGCGTTGGAAGTAAGAGCAGCTTCTGCAGCAATCAAATATATTTCTGAAAGTCTGATGACTTTGATATTTGCCGATCCTGCATTGGCTCCTTTATCACCCATCAAGGCATGACCTCCTACGTATTTCATACAAGCACCCATCCTTTCGTTTCCGGGTTCACTCGCCTCGTCGTAGTCCATCAAAGCCCATCTGATATCGTCGGGATCTTCTCCCAACCTGTCTAAGAAGTAACCGCTAGCCATAAATTGTCCGCTGGCACCTGTAACTTTACCTAATGCCATCAGATAATATCCAAGTGAAGCCGTTCCTAAGCTGCCTTCGTTATCACGCATAGAAAGTTCAAAAATGGACTCGCTTCCAAATTCGTTTTCCCATGCTGTAACCCAACCTTCGTTCGTGTACAACGAATATACGCCGGAATTAATAATCGTTTCAGCAGCTGCTAGTGCACCGGACAAATTGTTCATATGCAAATAAACACGTGCCTGAATAGCTATATTGGTATAATAGTTTATATGGCCATTTTGCCTGGTTTTCACCAGCATAGGTTCTGCTGCTTTCAAATCGGCAACAACTTGGCTATACACAGCATCTACATTATCCCTTAAAGGCTGCAGAGATGCATCGGGAACATCCAACACCAAAGGAACTCCCAAAGCACCTTTGTCCAACGTATAGGGTTTTCCATAAATACGAACCAAATCAAAATAGAGAAGGGCTCTTGCTGTCAATGCCTGTCCTTTGTAATGTGTCAAGCTAGATGACGTATAGCCTTCCGCTTCTATTTTTTCAATATTGGCTATGATATTGTTAGTTTGAAGTATAGTAGTATACAAGTCAGACCAATAGCCACTGTAGTTGTTTGTTTGCTGCGTATGGGAAAATGTATACAGCGCATCCAAACCCCTTCCACTTCTTCTAATAGCCAGGTCGCCTCCTTTGGCATCTGCATACATAATGAAATTCCTACCGTAGTAATCTGTACTGATCATACGTCTCATCAGGCCGTTAACTGCAACTTTGGCATCGGCCTCGTCAAGTATAGAGGTTGCAGAGTTTGCAGAGTTTGTTGGCTGCCTGTCCAAAAAGTCATCACATGCAGTAAACAACACGGCCCCTATCATGAGTACAATTATATATTTAAACTTTTTCATTGTATCTTTTTTTTAAGAATTAGAAAGTTACATCAATACCAAAAGTATACGTTTTTGCTAACGGGAGTTCAAATCCTTTTACTCCGTACGCATTGGCCTCTGGATCGTAAACATTGTGTTTTGCCCAAGTCCAAAGGTTCAAACCGGAAAAGTATACCCTCAAATTGGAAATTCTCACTACTTGTGTGAATTTTGAAGGAATGGTATATCCTACATTAACAGTTTTCAATCTGATATAATCTGCAGGATTCATATCCCGGCTGCTTCTTTGCAATCTATGTTGACTTCCAATAGAAAGACGCTGTGGATATTTTCCGTCCTTATTCTCGGGAGTCCATCTGAAATCATACTGTTCTTTAGCTTGAACTCTACATGCATAATAGCCGTCGTCAATTAAGTCTCTTCCTGTTGCATCATAGATGTTTCCTCCTATTCTGTAGTTGAAATCAAGCGATACAGAAAGTCCTTTCCATGTCAAGTTCGTATGGAGTCCTCCATACAGTTTGGGATGAACTGAACCATATGGAACCATCTCTGCGTTGTTAAAATCGTACGTAGCCGGACGACCATCAACTGTAAGATCGGGCGTTTTGTCATTGTTCAAGAACCAGGTAGGTTTACCGGTTTCTCTTTCTACGCCGGCATACTCAAATCCGTACAATGCCAAAGTAGATTCTCCTTCACGATAAATAAATCTGGTGTTGGAGTCTCCTCCTGTGGGATCCCACCAAATGATATCTTGGCCTTCGTACAGTTTTGTTACTACAGATTTGACACTCGAGGCTGTAATTCCCAGTCCCCAAGTAAGGTCGTTTGTTCTAATAATCTCTCCGTAAAGTTCTATCTCTATACCTTTATTATTGATTTCACCAACGTTCTTCAACGTAGTGGCAAAACCGGTAACTCTTGAAATAGGAACGTTCTGCAGAAGATCTTTTGAATCTCTGTTAAACAACTCCACAGAACCGGTTATTCTTTGATCCAAGAATCCAAACTCCAATGCCAAGTTTGTGGTATAGTTCGTTTCCCACCTCAGGTTTTCGTCAGCTACCGTAGAAATCCGGCTACCCGGAACTCCTTGATACTGGTTCCCGTATGTGGAAAGAGAACGCCATCCAAAATCGGCTGTTGGCAATGTTCCGTTTACACCATAAGATGCTCTTAATCTTAAGCTGCTTATGAAATCAACAGAAGACATAAATCTTTCCTTGTCTATTCTCCACGAACCGGCTACAGACCAGAAGTTACCCCAACGAGTAACAGGTGCTAGTCTTGACGAACCGTCACGACGGAAGGATCCGGAAACGTAATATTTGTTGTCAAAATTATATTCCGCTCTGGAAAGTACAGAAACCATGCTATTTCCCCAGCTGTACGCATTGGCGTCTTTTACACCGGCAGTACTTACTGTATGCAAAGCAGAGGTAGGCAAGTCTTTTCCTTCTGAACGCATGAAATCTGTAGATGATTCTTCTGCTTCAAAACCAACAAGAAGACCTACGTTGTGCTTTTGAGCAAACGTTCTGTCAAAATTCAAAGTAGAAGAAGATACAAGTTTTGTATACTCAGTAAATGTTTCTACTACACGACCGTTAGTACTAGATGCGTTAAAGTGATTGGCACTATAATATACGTGGTCCCTTACGCGCGAGTTATCAAAGGATAAGATAGACTTGAACACAAGGCCTTCCATTAAATTAAGTGTCAATGTTTCACTTAAAGCCATTCTACGTGTTTTGGAGAAGTTGTCCCACTCATTATCGTAATACAACGGGTTATATGCATAGCTATCATACCTTAATGTATAAGGTTCCCCTGTATCATAATGGGTAGGCCAATAGAGTCCAAACAAAAGGTTTCTATGCTGTAAGAAGGGGTTACTATACAAGTTCCTTGTATCGTTAAACCCAGTCTTGTTGCTATGGGCAAAACTGGCATTCGTTGTAAACTCAGCTATCTTACCAACTTTTTGATTAAAGTTGATTCTACCGGTTATCCTATCAAATTCGTTTACCCTTATACGACCGGATTCGTTCGTATATGCCATAGAAATATAATAATTGGACATATCCGATGCTCCACTCACTGACAAATCGTATGTTTGATATATACCTGTTTCGAACAGAGCGTCTTCCCAGTCAAAATATTTTCCTGCTCTAGGACCACCAATGGTCAATGACTTGATTGTATGATCCGGAGCCGTAAAGTCGTATCCGTGTTTATTAAAACGGTTGTTCAATTGAACCAAAGCACGATTACTCGCTTGCTCGTTTGTCTCGCCGTGGTATAGTCCTGTACTGTGATACTTCTCATAGAACATTTCTATTTGTTCATCCGAATTTGCAGGCTCCCAGTTGTTGTAGGCCCAATCCGGAGTCACTCCAACAGACGCTTTAAATTTCACAACAGGTCTTCCCAACTTTCCTCTCTTAGTAGTAATAAGTATAACCCCGTTTGCAGCTCTAGAACCGTAAAGAGCAGATGCCGCGGCATCTTTCAAAACGGTAATAGACTCTATGTCACTTGGGTTAACAGAGTTCATGGCGTTGTTGGTTGTATAGATATAATCACCCAATTGTCCCGTAGCTCCTGAAATAACAGGAACTCCGTCAATGACATATAGGGGCTCATTAGAAGCGTGCATAGATCCAATACCTCGAACCCTTATAGCAGAGCTGGACCCGGGCTGACCAGACATAGGTGAAATCTGAAGTCCCGGCACCTTGCCACCCAATGCGTTTTCAAAGGAAATAGAAGGTACGTCTCGCAATACTTCATTAGCTACAACGCTAGCGGCTCCTGTAAAGGTGCCTTTTGTCGCAGTTCCGTATGCAATTACCATTACTTCCTCTAAACGAGTGTGATCTGGTTCAAGTGCTACGTGGATTAAAGACCTTCCTTCAACAGGAATTTCTTGAGTCACAAATCCTACGTATGAAAAAACAAGTACCGCATTAGAGGGTACCCTATCCAGGGTATAGTTCCCATCTATGTCGGCTGTGGTTCTCAACCCGGCCATCTCCTTTACTACTATTGTAGCAAAAGATGCCGGAGAACCGTCTTCAGCAGATGTTACAGTTCCTGTAACTTTAATCTGCGCCAAAGCAGTGCTTGAAATAAGCAGAGCTAAGGCAAAGAACATAGTTTTCCTCATGTACAACAAAATTTTAGAAAAAATGAATAAATAGAGTATAAGGTTTATACCTACAAATATAAACATTTTTACTCATTCCCCAAAGCCCTATATCTTGCTGACATATTGAGGGTTACGAAAAGTGACGGGTTTTTGAAACGAACTCTTGTTTATTTGACGCGAAATCTATGTGTTTTTGACTTTTTTACGTACTTTTTTTTAACATTTCCAAAGCCGTTTTTTAATATTTTTGCACTACCTTCTTTGTTCCTATATACTTCAGCCCTTTACAAAGGTTTCAGTTTTCGGTATTTTTCAGACTTTACCTTTTTTGTCTTTTTTTCGCTTGGTTTCTTCCGGTAATACTAACAATTCGTTAGCTCTCTCCAATGCAAAATCTATATGGCTGCAAATGTTGTCTTGCCCAATGGTATCAGAAAATCCACTCTTATCCATCACTTGGTGTACCTTTTTATTTACACCGGATAACACAATCCGTATACCTTCTTTACTAGACATCCTGTAGAAGTTCTGCAAGTTGTGCAACCCTGTAGAGTCCATAAAGGGCACTTTTCTCATACGGATGATCCGGACTTTGGGCTTTCCACCCAGTTGCTTGACTTTTTCGTCAAACTTGCTGGCTATTCCAAAAAAGAACGGTCCGTCAATTTCATATACTTCTACGCCTTCAGGCAATACCAACACTTCTTCTTTGCCGTGCACGTCGCTCTCGTGGCTCAGGTCTACCTCGTCCCGTAAGACAGAAATACGAGAAGTCTCTATCACACGCCTCATAAACAAGAACATAGCTAACAGCAAGCCCAGTTGAATGGCCACGGTCAAATCAAAGAATACCGTCAAGAAAAACGTAGTCAACAAAACGGCTACATCGCTCTTGGGGTTTTTGAGTAAAGACAAAAACGTCCTCCATTCACTCATGTTGTAAGCTACTATTACCAATACCCCGGCTAAACATGCCATAGGAATGTGTGTGGTCAATGGGCCCAAAAACAACAAGATGAGCAACAGAACTACAGCATGGATGATTCCGGCTACCGGAGTTTTTCCGCCGTTATTGATATTGGCCATCGTACGAGCAATGGCTCCCGTAACAGGTATTCCTCCAAAAATCGGCACTATGATATTGGCAGCTCCTTGTGCAATCAATTCTGTATTGGAATTGTGCTTGGTCCCCATTACCCCATCGGCTACCGTAGCCGAAAGCAACGACTCTATGGCTCCCAACATAGCAATGGTAAAGGCCGGAGACAACAGCTGGGTAATGGTTCCGGCAGAAAGAGACAGCCTTTCCGGTGCCGGCAAAGAAGCAGCCAACGTAAACCTGTCGCCAATCGTTTCTATGGACATATCTCCTGTAAAATACCTGTAAAAATAGACTACTACCGTCATCACTATAATAGCAACCAAAGACCCGGGAATTTTCTTAGTCAACTTGGGTGTATACACAATGATGGCAATACTCAACAAACCTATAACCAAAGACAAAATACTGGTGGTACCTATATGAGTTGCATACGTGCCCCATTTAGAAATAAAATCTGCCGGAACATTTTCTATCTGCATTCCAAACAAATCCTTAATCTGGGTAGAAAAAATAGTCACGGCAATACCACTCGTAAAACCTACTACAATAGGATATGGAATAAACTTAATGACACTCCCCAGCTTAAACACACCCATAAGTACCAAAAGCACCCCGGCCATAAGCGTGGCCACTGCCAGCCCTTCCGGACCGTACGTCTGGATAATACCGTATACAATAACTATGAAAGCCCCCGTAGGTCCTCCAACTTGTACCGTAGACCCCCCCAGAAACGACACAATAAATCCTCCAATAATGGCCGTAATCAACCCTTTCTCAGGACTCACACCCGAGGCTATACCAAAGGCGATGGCCAACGGCAACGCCACAATACCTACTATGATACCGGCCATCAAGTCTTTCAGGAATTTCTCTTTGGAATAATCCTTCAAACACGTCCACAGGACCGGCTTTAATGAAAAATTGTAATTGCGTAGTTTCTCTACTACGGTGTCTTTGGTGATTTTTTTCTTACCCATTTCCGGAATTTGCTAGTGTGAATACTCTACTTCCTTCCTCAAAAAGTGAAGTCGTAAATTTATCCAATTATTCTGATATTTAAAAACTTCGGAAGTTACCTGCACTTTCATGATTACTGCATTTTCCAGAACTTTCGCATTTTCCTGAACTTCCGCGTTTTCCTGAACTTTTGCGTTCTCCAGGGAGGGTAGTAAGTCGCTGCTTTCTAACCTACAAGTTAACTCACAGACAACCACCAGCTTACAGCACTACGCCATCACGTGGCACTTACTACCCTCTCCCAAAAGAGCCGTTTTCCGCGTTTTCCTGGGAGGGTAGTAAGTCGCTGCTTTCCAACACAGAACGTCAATTTACACATACTTAGTAACTTACAGCACTACGCCATCACATGGCACTTACTACCCTCTCCCAAAAGAGCCGTTTTCCGCGTTTTCCTGGGAGGGTAGTAAGTCGCTGCTTTCCACCCCACACGTTAACTCACAGACAACCACCAGCTTACAGCACTACGCCATCACGTGGCACTTACTACCCTCTACCAAAAGAGCCGTTTTCCGCGTTTTCCTGGGAGGGTAGTAAGTCGCTGTTTCCAACACAGAACGTCAATTTACACATACTTAGTAACTTACAGCACTACGCCATCACATGGCACTTACTACCCTCTCCCAAAAGAGCTGTTTTCCGTGTTTTTTGCGAGGGGTAGTGAGTAGTGGTTTTGAAGATGGTACGCTAACGCGCAGGTATATAGTGAGTTGCAGTAAATAACACCCTGCAAGCAAAAAAGAAGGTGCGGCAAGGCCGCGTATATAAAAACCCCGGACCTTTCAAGGCCGGGGTTACCTTTCGCGCAGCTAAGCCCTCCCTCGAGGGAGGGTTTGGGTGGGTGATCGTTGTGAGTGCGGCCAAGCCGCCCTTAAACAAAAAAGCCTCGGACCGTTTAAGGTTCGAGGCTCGTTAAAGGGCGGCGGCTACCTACTTTAAGCCTACAGCCAGCTGCAGGCTTCTCCTCCTCACCGCTCGGCAGAGTGAGTAAACTCTTCTGCGCTCGCTTGTTCGTCGGTTCCCACCCAGGTGCTCGAGTAAGTAGCCATAAAAAAAAGGGCCAGTACAAATAAATGTGCTGGCCCTCTTTTATAAGGGCGGCGGCTACCTACTCTCCCACCTGGTAAGGCAGTACCATCGGCACAAACGTGTTTAACTTCTCTGTTCGGAATGGGAAGAGGTGGGTCCACGTCGTTATAACCACCATAATCTTGCAAAT
>Ga0265294_10002641_pt1 | contig 23423 bp, 32 predicted proteins | sample MunlanPumphouse3_FD_192504 | JGI IMG/M metagenome (GOLD analysis project Ga0265294, IMG submission 192504) | Groundwater microbial communities from a municipal landfill in Southern Ontario, Canada - Pumphouse #3 | ecosystem: Environmental > Aquatic > Deep subsurface > Groundwater | place... | reverse complement strand
TAGTCTATACATAGCCTATACAAAGGGTATTTATAGTCCTAAGGATCAAGACATGGATCAAGACATGGATCAAGACATGGATCAAGACATGGATCAAGAAGAAGATCAAGAAGAAGATCATGATGTAAAAAAATTGAAAAAATTGAAAAAAAATTGTAGCGAAGATTATAATTTAATAAATTCTCCTTCTTCGAAGATGACCATTGAAGAAGGCAAAGTAATATTTGATGAAGCCCGTAAATTATACAAAGGCATTAAACGGGGGTTGGATGTAGAATTTAATAATTACGCTTATACAAGTGAACGAAGCAAAATGAAAGAAACAGATTGGCGGGAAACTATTCATTTGCTTAAACCTGCTATTGAGCGGCTGGAAAATTATTATAAATATTTAGCCGATACAAAGCAATTTGTCCCGCCATTGAAACATTTTAGAACTTGGATTAACCAGCGATGCTGGGACACAGAATATCCTGAAACAACAGATGCAAATAAACTTGCAAGTGATCCTGAAAGCAATGAAGTTTTTAAACGTTTAAAAAACAATATGGAGATAATATAATGCTAACTTTCAACAAAGCTGAACAAAGCTATGAAAATGGAATCGCTGCAATTAAGGCGGTAGCGAGCAAATTTATTAATTGCGATAGCATAGAAGACGCCGTTGATTTAGATGCTTTCTGGCAAGAAAAACTTGAAAGCATAAAAAATGATTACCCAGATTACCAAGCCCCAGACAAAGATAACGAATTGAAAAAATTATTGCTTGCTAATTATTACAGCTTGATTGGGAGCAAGATAGAATTAAACGATGCAATAAAAGATAGATTGGCTAAATTGTATGATAATTTAATTATTAAGCGTAACAATATGATTCTGTTTGGCAAGGCGGGGAGTGGTAAAACTACTATTATGAGCAGTTTCAGAAATATAATGAAAGGTGATTTAAAATTTGAAATTATTAGTTTAGATAACTTACAATATCAATATCGATTAAACGGGCTGGCTGGTATTAATCCGTATTTATACAACACACAGCGAGATGGCAATAATTACCCAATAAATCTTTGTGTTGATAATTATCAATTTATAAATAATAATATATCGCAAAGTTTTGGCAATACTTATGATTTTGTTAATGATTTCATACAAGATCGCTGTGCAATTTATAAAAGTTATAAAATTAGAACTTATTTAATTACGTGTAGTTGTGATAGCATAATGGCGCAAGTTAATGAAAATACAGAAGAGCTATATAAGTCGACATTTGGTAATAAAACAATTGCTTGGAGAACTCAATGAAAGCTCAATCTATCGTATATTTAAGCGGTGCTATTACAAGCGACCCTGAATACAAACTCAAATTTTCTACGTATTCGAATATCTTAAAATCATTAAAATACGGCGTTGTTAATCCTGTCGAAATAACTAAACAATGTATCGGCGCCTCCGAGCCAGAGCTATTGTTAGTGTGTTTAAAACACTTAATAAATTGCCAATATATCTTTTTTATCAATAAATCTGATATTGGCAAGAGCGATGGCGTAACAACTGAATATTACTTTGCTAAAAAGGCGGGGATCCCAATATTAGAATTAAATATTCAAGCCATCGCAACTCGCAATATAGAAAACAAGCATAGTTTTTTGAAAGCTGGTATATTTGAGCCATTGGTATTTCAAGAATTATTACAGAAATTCTGTGAAGCGGAGGGTTTGGATTATAATTCAATCTTCATTAAGAAAGCACGCGATCAGCAATCTGTAATATGCCGTTACGCATTAATCAAAACTTTATTAGAATTTAATTTAACGGCTGTTTTGATTGGTAATTTATTAAATCTCGATCATTCTTCTGTAATTTATGCAAAAAATCAATTAAACTTTAAACATTATTCGTTAAATTGCTCGGAAAATATGAAATTTGCTTATAACTTAATGCAGAAATTTAAAAATAATTATTTATACGATAATTTTAAGGTTGAAAATGCGTAAAGATGCTATATTGCGATTACTTACCGAAGAAGATATACAAAGCACCGAAACAATGGAAATGTTTCTCGACGTCTCAAAAGAAGGCACTAAGCTCTACGAAAACATACAAAAAGAAGCGTATTATTGTAACGATAACCTTGATTTTGTTCGATTTATGCTAAATCACTTTGAAGGTATGGAAGCAATGATACCACAAATAAAGTCTTTCCGATCATTACTCAAACGCTACATAGAAATGCGTATTTTAGAAGAGCCAGATATTAGAGTTTGGGCACTCTGTCGTGAAACAGAATTATCACCTCGGACAATTCGTGAATATATCAGAGAATTAAATGCGAGCAAGAATGTTGATATTTCCAACATAAACGAGTAAAATTTGAGAGATGCATAGAAATCCGTGTATTTATACCAAAATTCATTTATCTCTCAACGTAGCCAACGAAAGCGGGCAAAAACAAGGTTTTTTAACTAATTAAAAGAAAGCAATATGGCAAAATTGAAAAAACGACAAATATTCAAGCAAAAGGAAAAAGACGTGCAAAAAGCTATTTCCGATATGTTAATGATGGCTGGCTGGCTGGTAATCCGCATCAATAGTGGAGGCTGGCATAGTGATAATAGATTTTTAGAAACTTATAAAATATTGAATACAAATAATAGTAGCGGTTTCCCAGATTTAATTGCAATGAAAGGGAATAGATTTTTGTTAATTGAGTGTAAAAGCACTGACGGGAAATTACGAAAAACACAAAAAGAATTTATAGATTTAGCAGAATATCACAATGTTTCAGTAATTGTTGCTAATAATGTTGGAGATGTAGTTAATTACTTGAATGTAAAAGATATAAGTAAGATTATTTAAGAATTATCAAGTAAAACAATGTAAAAGTATAATAATAATGAAATTAAATAAGATATATTGTGGGGAGGCGCTGGCAATTTTGAAAACGTTCCCATCCAATAAAATAGATTGTGTAATTACGTCTCCGCCGTATTGGAATATGAGAGATTATCAAGAAGATAATCAGCTGGGTTTGGAGGCAACGCATCAAGAATATATTAACAAATTATGCAATATATTCGATGAAGTAAAACGAGTTTTGAAGCCAACAGGGACTTGTTTTGTTAATATGGGGGACACTTACGTAGACAAGGAATTAATGCAAATACCTTCGAGATTCGCAATAGAAATGAGCAAGCGGGGGTGGTTGCTTCGCAATAATATAATTTGGCATAAAAATAATAGTATGCCCTTTCCGGTAACAGATCGGTTTACAGCTGATTTTGAAAACATATTCTTTTTTGTGAAAAACAAGCGATATTATTTTGAGCAGCAGCGTGAACCGATAAGCCGAGAGCCGATTAAACGTCCTAAATTCAGGCGTGAAACAAATAAGAACAAAAATTTATCATATAATAATCAAATGGCGTGGCATGCGAAAGTGAATAAAGGTATAATAACAGGTCGTAATAAACGCTGTGTCTGGCGGATACCTACGAAGCCGTATTCGGGGGCACATTTTGCAGTATATCCGCCCAAATTAATTGAAACGCCGATAAAAGCAGGCTGTCCAGAGTTTGTATGTAGCCGATGCGGGTTCATCAAAGAAAAAATTATTAAAAGAACGAGTATGAGCAAAGATTATGTTCTGAAAAATGCTATTCAGGGTAAGAATAGAGCTGGGATTTTGGGATTAAGTAAAACTTCTACTTTATTATTAAAAGGTGGGGGGACGCATTATAACCGCTGGAAAGCAGAGAATCCAGATCAAGTGTTGGGTTATACCGATTGCGGTTGCGGTGCGGAGTTTGTTGGTGGCATTGTTTTAGATCCATTCTTTGGGAGTGGAACTACGGGGAAAGTTGCTATAAATTTGAATAGAAATTTTATAGGTATAGAATTGAATAGTGATTACGTAGACTTAGCGCAGAAGCGTATAAATTTAGAATTAGAAAAGCGGGAATTACAATTATTTTAGGAGGTGATTTATGTATGTGATTAGAGCATTAATAATATTAGTTTTAGTTGCTCTGTTGTGTTTAAAATTTGGGTATGTATATATTGAGCCATTGTTGGCATATATGCAAGAAAGCGATGGTTTCTGGCTGGTTTATTTTGGATTTAATATTGGCTTGATAACTTTGTTAGTTATTGTTTATTTAATAGTAGAGGGATTAAAAGTGGGATATGCTAATAAATTTAAAAGGAGTTAAAAATGGAGGCAGTTAGTTCATTATTTGGTAATAATTTATTGTTGCTAATTATAATAAGTATTGTTTCATTGGCAGCAACATTAATTGTGTTCTCGTTATTTATTGCATTGATGGTGCATTTATCGAATAAACGTGATGATCGTAGATTTGAGAAACGTATATTAAACGGCGGTGGGGACGGCAGTAGATATTATTACAGAGAACGTTACAAAATTGGAGGAGGCAGGTATGGAGATAAATAAGATATATAATGTAGATTGTATTGAATATATGAAAACTTTGCCAGATGCAAGCGTAGATATGATTATAACGGATCCGCCGTATGGAATTAATTTTAACGATGGGGATTTGAGCGCTATAAAGAATAGAGTATTTGGGTGCAAACAAAGAAGTGTACCCAGAGCAATTATGAATGATGGCAACAAAGAGGCGTTACAATTATTTACTCAATATACAAAGGAAGCTAATAGAATTTTAAAAGCTGGCGCTTTTTATTGTGTTTGTGTTGGTGGTGGTGGTGGTGCGCAGCCGGTATTCGCAAGGTGGAGTTTGATTATAGATAAATTGATGGGCTTTAATCATGCTGTTGTTTGGGACAAGGGAGGTTTAGGTATGGGTATTCAATGGCGGAGGAGTTACGAATTTATATTAATTGGTCGAAAAAAAGGTCAATCTTCGCACCGATGGAATGGGGGGAAAAAAGAATGTAATATATTAAGGGAAGGGCGTTTCAATAAAATTATACCAAATAAAGATCAGCATCCAACAGAGAAACCTGTGAAATTGTTTAGATATTTTATAAATTTATATAGTAATAAGGGCGATCTCGTATTCGACGGATTTTTAGGCTCTGGCACTACGGCTGTTGCATGCGTGAAAGCGAACCGCAATTTTATCGGATGCGAATTAGATAAGCAATATTATGATATTGCACAAAAAAGAATAAAATTAGAACAAGATAAAAAAGAAACAGAATTATTTAAAGAATAAGAACAAGGAGTAAAAATGCAAGAAATTAAATGCTTAAACAAAGGTTTTGTCAGATTAGTCGACTCGATGGGCGGCGACGACTCTATCGTTCAAGCGGCGCGTGTTTCTTACGGCGCCGGAACGAAAACTCAAAAAGAAGATAAAGAACTTATTCGATACCTCATGCGACACCAACACACTTCACCTTTTGAAATGGTAGAATTTAAATTCCATGTTAAATTGCCAATATTCGTAGCTCGACAATGGGTGCGACACCGCACCGCAAGTATTAATGAATATAGTGGACGTTATTCTAATATGAATAATGAATTCTATATCCCAGAATTAAATCGAATAAAAACTCAAAGTAAGCTCAATCACCAAGCGAGTAGTAACGAAAATATAGCAGAAAAAGAAGCTGAATATATGCAAGAAACAATAGGGACACAACAAGAATTATTATTTCTTACTTATCAAAACTATTTAGCTTCCGATGTAGCCAGAGAAATTGCAAGGATTAATCTCCCGCTTTCAATATTTACAGAATGGTATTGGAAAATAGATTTACATAATTTATTGCGTTTTCTCAAATTACGATTAGATAAAACGGCTCAATATGAAATACGGGTTTATGCCGAAGCAATAATGCAATTAATTCAGCCAATAGTTCCCGTTACTTTGCAAGCATTTGAAGATTACGTATTAAACGCTGTAACGTTCTCTAAGCAAGAACTACAATCATTAAAGAAAGCATATTCAAAGGTGCCGGCGCAAGCAGCATTGTCTTATGCAAAAAATATGAACAAAACAGAAAAAGCAGAATTTAGGGAAAAAATAGTGGAATATTTAATGTAATAAATAACGGCGGTTGTTCAGACCGCCGCTCTCATTGAAAGGTAATATATGGATATATCAGAAAACGAAACTAAAAGAATAATAATAATCAAAAGGCTATGATTATTTAACTACAAATATATAATAAAATTTATAAAAAAACAAATAAAAAATTACATATTTTTTATATTTTTGTTTGCAATTTCCAATTAAAATTACTAACTTTGTAATAGCAATTATACGTAAGTAACGCTCTTTTTGGTAAATGCAATTAAGCAGAATTTAATAAAAATATATGCCAGAAAGGGCGTTAATTTAAGCAGATAACAATTAATTAGTTCAGTTTTATTCAAATTTATAAGGTGATTTATATGTATAAAGTCGAGATATTACTCGAAGGCAGCAGTCCAATAGTATTTTCCAAATACCATTCTACTCCTAAAAAAGCGAAAGAAAGTCCTGCGGATTACGAAACTCGTACCTGGCGTGAAAAAGCACATTACGATAGTCAAGAAAATGTGTTTGTCCCCGGCACAATGATAGCTTCTTGCATACGTGAAGCAGCCAAATTCTTATCTCAACAAGTGCCTGGCAAAGGTAAAGCAACATTTACAAAACATTTTGACGCTGGTATTCAAGTAAACAATAATGCAATGATTGGTATTAAAAAGAAAGAATTAATACCGTTAACTTTATTTGTCCCCTCCAATGGTCAACGAGGTGGCGGGACGCGTGTTGAAAAAATGTTCCCATACATACCAGAAGGCTGGCTTGCTAATTTTACTATATTCGTTATTGATACCACAATTACAGAAGAAGTAATGAAATATCACTTACAACAAGCAGGTTTATTGATTGGTATGGGTAGTTTCAGACCGAGAAATAGAGGCATTTATGGTCGGTTCAGATTGAAAGATTACAAGTGGACAGAAATGGAATATAGGGATATATAATAGTATTTAATATGTAAATTGAAAACAAGAAAATTAGTAATTTCGTTCCGTTTACTTTGGTTTCGATAATTTGTGATTGCTTAAGTCAAGTAATTAGGCTGGCATCTTTAATCGGGTGCCAGCTTACAAAATATTATGTTCTATTTCGTTGACGTGCGATTCCATAATTTATATCAAGTTCAGTCAAGCAATTTGGGTTAGTTCTTGTGAAAGGGAATTAACCCGCAAGTTCTTTGTTATATTGAGTTCTGATCAGTTATAATCCATTGTATTTGCTTCGCTTTTGTCAAGTTTCGTCAAGCAACAGTCAAGCAAATTAAAGTAATAAAAAGTGTTAAAAATTATATTTACTTCTGTCGGCATGCAATACGTTCAATTGCGTTGAATTATGTTACAATGTGCCAACTTGTATTTTGTTATATAAATAAGCTGGTTTCTTTGATCGGGAGCTAGCTTACAAAAAAATAGTATTATGACGTAAGGTGGCTTAAGCTCAGTTAAATTGATGTGCGTTAGATTTTGATTTGTTAAGTAAATTAGATTGATTTCTTTAATCGGAGGTCAATCTGCTAAAAACTTGCATTTGTTATTTTGCAGTTTCATGGCTTGCGCTTAGTTGAGTTCAGTTAGCAACTACAGGGCTGGTTTCTTTGATCGGGAAGTAGTTCTCTAAAAACAGTTACGTTGTGTTGATTTATGATCTCTCGCATTATGCTTTATCGAATTGATTTATGTTAAATCAAGCTAAATTAAAAAGAGCTGGTATTCTTGAATGAGTGCCAGCTCTCAAAAAATAAGTTAAGTTGAGTTATAATATAATAATTTAAATTAAGTTAAGTTCAGTTATATTTTGATATTATTCGTTTAGTCAAGTTAATTATTCATTCTATTTACAATAAATTTATGTAATCTTTGCCGTATATCTTCAATATCTTCTTCTTGTACCACTAAAAATGGTCTTGCTGGTAATTTAATATCATGTGGCTTCGTATATCTTACAGTCTTACCCTTTGCTTCTAATTCTTTTGCTTTTTTCAATGAAATAAACAGCGGCATACCATTGCTATCTTCTACTTTCCTTTGAGCTATTAAATATGGTAAATATGGCGTCCCGCCGGGGTGCTTAATTGTAGCGCCAAAGTGTTGAGCTGCTGCGTAGCGTTTATTACTGCCAATTTCAATGTTGATGTCCCCAGTAGATTTAAAATTCATATCATCATCAACGGTAATATTAACATTGCTATTTACTGCAACTCTAATAGAAGCTGCTAATTGTCCGCTGTCTAAAAGCGTTTGTCCGCTTTGTTTAATAGCTCGTTTCGATGCTTTCCATTTCTTTTTGCCTCCTCCGAGTAAGCTGTTACCGTATCTTCCTCCAACTTCAAAATTTCGTTCTATTGAATTTCTTAATATATTTCTAATTGTTGGCTCTAATTCTTTAAGTGTAATCGTTTTCACAATATTATTCCTCGTAATTATTTAATTCTTTATCTAGCGCATTACTTAATTGCTTATCGTATTTTTTTATATCAGGTTGCCAAGCGTCAAGCGGGTTATTATCAAAGCCAGGTGCGGGTTTATATTTAGCTCCTAATTTTTCTCCATCGGAAACTCGCAATTTGTGTTTTTCTAAATAATCCTCATCTACTGCGATAACTCGGCTTCTACAATTATAATGCAATGGTGGGTATGATACGTCCCAGAAGCTATCATTGGCTCGTACTACTCTCCCGTTTAAAGCGTTACAAAGATCAGTAGTTCTATCATCTTGGACAGCGATAAATTTCATATACGGAAATTCTTCAATAACTTCTTGTTGTTCGGCGTATCTTCCAGCCATATACGAAGATTGCAAATTTGTTCTATAAATAGTATCTAAGTGCCAAGCTTTGCCTTCTGAGTTTTTAGAGAATCCCGCTTCTTCTAATTTGATTTTTATTTCTTTTTTGAATGTTGCGGCGGTGGTGCCTTCATCTATTGCTTTCACAAGTTCATCTAAAAACATTTGTAAGACGTCAGTGCTGCTTGCTTTTGCAACTGTAAAGCAATGTTTTCTAATAGCAGCAACTCGTTCTTGCCAATTCCCCGTAACTTTAATTCCTTTTGATTTAAGGAATTTCACAGCTTGTTCGGGTGATTTATCGAAGCATAGCTTTAATTGTTTTAAAGTGTTATTTTTCATATTCATCGTCCTCAATTTCTGAAAACTTGCCAATAAGTTCAGCTGTAAATAGAATATTCGTTAAGTATTCTTCAAATTCTTTTGTATCAATATCTTTCAACATTTTCGGTAATTGCTTTTTCATCTCATTTAAAGTATCATATTTAGTTAATTTATCAGCTATAAAACTAACTATTGATTGATTAAATATATCGTTATCGAAAGCTTTGTCAGTAAGTTCATCTATTGCTAGCTGGTCTTCGGTATCTTCGTTTTTCATTAATAATTTATTAGCAATGTTTTGAGCATAAATTTTAATTTGTCGCACAGCTTTTGCATCTTCTTTAACGCCTTCTTCTTCATCTTCTAATTTATCGCTTGTTTTTTCAATATCCTCTTCTTCGGTATCTTTTTCTTTTGTAGTTTCTTTTGATTTATCTGCTTCTTTTTTAGCAGGTGCAGAATAGCTATCTTCGTAATAATTATCTGCTTCGGCTAAATCTTCTTCTTCAAATCCATACATTTTTTGCAAATATTCTTTACTTACTTTATAGCCAGCGTTTTGTAATACGGGGACTAAAATAGCATCTCGCTGTGCTTGTTCCATATCAACTTCCTCCCTTGCATAGAGGTCATAAATTGGCATTTCCTCGCCGTTAAAGTTGAAAGAATGCACTAATTTAATTAGTTTATTCCAAAACATAATTGGGTATTGTTTATCGGAATCTACAATATCCTTTCTTACATCTGTAACGGTGGTATCATTGCTTAATTTATCACCGCTTGTGCTTTCAGAAGCGCCGCTGTGTCCAAGTTGTAATTTAGTATTCTGCTCATCACAAATTCTGTATATATTTTCAAAAATAGCAGAATTATCAGCTTTGGCAATATTTTGGAAATTGAGTTCAGTTCCCTCTGGAATAACGATAACTCCATCTTGGCACATATCATTAATTTTATTTAAGAACAAAGTAGCAGCTTCTTCACCTGTAACATTAAAACTTGCGGCGAGTAATGCTGGATTATACTTGCCAACAGCATAAGGCATCCCGTATTTTTCAGAAAAAGCAATCCAAAACTTTGCAACTTCTTTCTTAAAAATTACATTCCAATAGCAATTAGATAAAATAGCTTCGCCGTAAGGATTAGTCGCTGTTGCTTTATGCTGTAATACAATATATCTTGCAGGATTATCTGCTAGCTCAAAAGAGCCTTGTTCGTTACAAATCATTAACTCGCCGGGGACGTTAAATTTGGCATATTCGTAGGGGACAAGTGTAATATCTATTGGCACAAAGTAATCTTTGTAGAAGCCCCATCGGAGCGCAAATACGGTGCGTCCAAATTGCGGGGTATCAAGTGTTAAATTTGTAATATTAGCATATAATCCATCTCTAATATATTTATCAAATAATGATTTAATGAATTCGAGTTCAACTTCGTTACATTTAGGGTTATCGATATATCTTTCAAGCGAGGTTACGCCTGGCTTTCTATTATTTTCAATAACGCCGTAAAGTTGCGGGTCTGTCAATAGTTTTTTATAAATATCAACATCATATCCTATACCCATTTTCTTTAAAACGGGGTCAGGATTGGGCAACAATTTAGAGAAGCCGTGAAATACTTGTCCAAATTGGAAATTACTTTCAAGTAAATCTTTAATACTTCTTTTAAGAGGTAAAGTAGTTGGTAAGGCGTGTTTATTCGTAGTCGCATTAGGCATTTTTGCACCTTAAATATTAATAATTAGCATATTTATCAATTCTGTTTTTATTTCTTAATGATTTTTTAGAAACTAAATCTGGGAAAATCACTGCGGTAGAAGACCAATATTTTTGTCCATGCGTAAATGCGGCATAGCGAAATGAGTCACAGCAGTGGTCATTAAACTTCACAGGTTCATCTAAAAGCATATTATTTTTATTTTCTTTCCATTTATACGATCTAATTTCTTTCAATAGATTTACGCTTGCTTTATCGGTATGTAATTTAAAGTTTTTCACATAAAAAATACCAGCTGAAACGCTTTTATCTGCTTTATGAATATTAAACCCTGCATCGTAAATTTCTTTAATCCTTTGTGGGTCAGCGCTATCGGCGTAAATATAATCTGTTTTATTTGGGATTAATTGCTCTAAATATCTAAGGAAATCTGTGCTTTTTACGCCTGCTTCGTAAAATAATTCTTTAATATATAAATTATCACCATCTCTTGAAACGCTACACAGCGCCGTTGGTGCGTGGAAGCCGAAGTCCAGTCCGTAAATTACTTCTTTGAATGTTGGTAATTTATCTAATACTTCTATTTTGGGATATACTAAATTAACAGCTTGTGCAACGTTACCCAGCCCAAATACTTGCCAATAATTCTCGTCGATAAGTTTTAGTCGTTCAATTTCTTCTATTTGTTCTTTTGGCAAGAAATCGTAATTATCTAAATATGTCGATTGAATATATGCACAATCTTCTCTCGTTAAAATATGGTCATATACCCAGCTAAATTCATCTACGGGGTTATAATCTACGAAGATTTTGCCCCTTGTTCTCAAAATTAATTGTTGCCAATCGTCATAAGTAAGTAAATTTACTTCGTTGCAGAATAATACATCTCTACTGGGTCCTCGCAATTTAGCAGAATTATCAGCTGAAAAGAACTCAATCATAGAGCCGTTATCGAATTTATATATAAGTTCAGTTCTATTCCAATTGCGTTCTTTAAACAGCCCCCAATTTTCCATAATTTCAATAAAATCTCTAATAGCGCCGCGTTTCAAATGCGGGAGGGTGCAAGAAACAACAGAAATTATATTTTTGTCGCTTTGAGAAATTGTGATAAGTAATTGTTGGATTGAATATGTTTTTCCAGAGCGAGTCCCACCTTGATTGGTCATTACTTTTTTATCTGAAAAATAATAAGCATCGTAATTAGCATAATACACAGGTGAAGCTCTAAATTTATCATTGCTATTCGGTATCTTTAATTCCATCATCGAACTCTATTTGTTTTTCTTTTATCATTTTTTGCAAGAGTGGGGATTTACTGCCGTGAATAGTAATATTGAATTGGCTTTTTAGTGGTTCTCCGCCGGAGGCAATATCAACATTTTGCTTGTTTATTGTTGTTGGCATATCATTAGCTAATCGTTCAGTATTTACGATTGCTGCAAATTTATCAGCAGCTTTAATAATTAAATCTATTTGTTTGTCAACTGATAATTTATCGAATTTATTTAATTGCTCGGCATAATTTTTAATAAAGAATTTAGCAGGTGCAACGAGGGCGGATTCTACTATTTGAGAATCTTGCAAGTGTCGGCGGCGCATTTCGTTTAATCTTTTAACATTTTGAGCAACAATTTGTTTGTCAATAAAATCTTCGTAAGCTTCTATTCTTCGTTTCCATTGGTATATAAAAGATAACTTTGCAACTTGTCCGTATGTTCTTTTAGCCATCTCAGCGCAGAGCTTTACACTACGAGGCTCTGGCATATCTCTGTAAATTCTAAAATATGAAAAATCAGTTACAGTTTCTTTGGGTAATCGTTCCCAAATTGGGTAATCGTCTGGGAATCTATCTAAATTATATATTTGTGATTTTTTTTTATTTTTATCATTTTTTGTCATTAAGTTCCTCCTTGTAACAACTAATATCTATATCCGCTCCGTTACATTTAATATTGCATTTAATATTGTTATTATCGCAATATTGTATATATCTTTTAACAATCGCATCACAGAATTTTGGCTCATATTCTATACCATAACAAATTCGGTTTATAGTTTCAGCTGCGATAAGCGTTGAGCCAGAGCCAAGAAATAAATCAAGCACTAATTCTTCTGCTGCGGTAGAATTTTGCATAGCTCTAATTCCTAATGCTATTGGTTTTTGTGTTGGGTGAATATAGCTTAAATTATGGTCTTTGCTTATCTCCCAGACTGTTGTTTCGTTAGTGGGTCCAAACCATCGGCTGTCTTCACTAGTGCCAACAGCTGCGTCTTTGCCAGCGAATACGCAGGGTTCGTGAATACGTTTATAATGCACCCAAGAGAGCGGTGCGTTTTGTTTTTTCCAAATTATCGGTATTTTATCGTAAGGAATATCGTTAAGATTTAGCGCTTCTAATAATTCTGTATAATATGTAGTAGCGTGCCAGATATAATAATGTGCATATTCAATCATATTATCTTTGGCATTTTTAATAAAATTGAATAGAAATTCTTTATATTCAGTATCGCTCATACTATCGCTCCATTCAGAGCAATATTTGTCAGTCCAATCTTTATTTTTATCTCTATTTATAGAACGTTCTTTATTAAATTCAGCATAATTAACGTTATATGGTGGGTCTGTAAATAGCAGATGTGCTTTCTTGCCGTTCATTAATTTAGCAACGTCATCGGCATTTGTGGAATCACCACATAGTAATCTATGATTATTTAATTCGTATAAATCGCCTTGTTGAGTAATAGCATTTTGTTCGTTAATTTCTATTTGAAAGTCATCTTCTTCTATATTATTTAAATCTACGTTATCGATTAAATTCTGTAATTCTTTTAATTTCTGCTCATCGAAAGGCATTGTTTCAAGCAATTCTTGGTCATCGAACTCGATTTTCACTTCTTCGATTAATTTTGCAAGTTTATTCAAATCAGCATCGAAGCGTGTTTCGTTAGTTTCGATTGCGATTCTTTGCGCTTCTGCAAGTGAAATCTTACCGTGGTCGTAAGCAATCAAATAATCTTTCCCAAGTATATCTGTGCTTTTAATTCTATGATTACCATTTACGACTTCATAATATCCTGTCGGTAGTTTCCTTACTTGAATATTTTCAACTTGTCCGAGCCGTTTTATGCTATTTGTAAGTTTTTGCGCTGTAAAGTCATCATCTTCTTTGTAATTCCAATCTGCTAAAACGATAATTGCTCTTGGGAATATTTTATAATTGGCAAATATTTTAGCGTCGGCATCGGGTATGCCAGCGTTTTTAAAATCAATTCCAATCGCAGGTTTAATTAATTTAGTTAGTTCTTCTATGCTTAACATATTGTTACTTTCCCTATCTATATATTTAAAATTCGCTACAAATATCAATAAAATATAATACTTAACACAAGCTATTTAGCAATGACACTCGTTGTGCAAACTACACTGCAAGCTGCAATGCTATAACGATTTGTGTTTAATTACTTAATAATTCATTTTTGTTTGTAAAGATTTTGCAAAATACTAAAAAATTATGAAAAAATTATATGTAATTGGAGTTATCGGAGATGAGTACGGGTCGGAAGGTTGCGCCGCGTTAAACGTTGGGATTTTTCTCAATAATTTGAAAAAAGATGAAGAATTTGAGGTATATATAAATTCACCTGGCGGCTCGTTATTTGAAGGCGTTGCTATTTATAATTTACTTGCAGAATATCAAAATCAGATGACAATCAAAATCGTTGGCGAGGCGTCGTCAGCTGCTTCTGTAATTGCATGTGCAGGTGCGGAAGGCAAAGTCCATATAGCAGAAAGTGCGCTTATGCTTATTCATAATCCTATGTTATTGGCTTGGACTGTTGATGAAGACCAAGCGGCTAAAATTGCCAGCGAATTAAGAACAGTTAAAAATTCTGTTTTAACGATATATAATAATAGAACGGGTATCGATAACAATGAGCTTGCAGAATTAATGAAAAAAGATGAATATATGAACGCAGAGCGTTGCGTCAAACTCGGTTTTGCAGATAAAATATATTCGCCAACAAAAACCGAAGCAAAGAATTTAACTGAAAAAATGCAAAATATAATGCAACACAAGTATATGTTTTTTAAGCCAACACAAACAATTTCTACAATTAACAATAAAACTACTATTTCTAACAAACACACAGGAGGTAAAGCTGTGGATCCCAAGAACTTAGAAGATGCAATTTCTATGCTTTCAAAATATGAGGCGAAGAATCAAGCACTTACAAGTCAAATAGCGGAGGCTAATAAATCGCTTGAAGAATTTGGCGTTCAGTTAAAAGCACGCGAGAGTGAAATATTAGCATTGCAAGAAGGTATAAAGCTTGCAAAGACCGAAGCGGAAGAGCGCAATAAAACACTTGCCGAATTGAGAACGAAACAATTTGAAAATGAAGCAAAGATGTTTTGTGAGCGTATGTTCCAAGAAACAAAATTAACGCGCGCTGAAATTAACGGCAATGCGAAGGAAGGCGAGTTGCCAGATAAAGTCGCTTTTTTAATGAAAGCAAGAGAAAACAGCGAAGAGCTATATCAATTAATGCTGAAAGATATTGAGAATAGACCATCGCTTGTCAATTTAACAGATAAAAGTAATTTTCCAGCGAAAGAGCAAGAAAATGAATTCCTTGCTTATGCGGCGAAAAAATATAACAATGAGGTGAATAATGGCTAAAATCCCACAATCTTACGGCTTAACTATTTTGGGTTCTTGCGAGCCTGAACAGATATTTGCTTCCGCAAGACGTCCTCGTCAATTTGACATTACAGTGGCTCAAGGTAGTAAATTAAAACGCGGGACTTTAATGCAAAAGAAGTCTGACGCTGAAACATACGAAATTTGGGACGGCTCACAGGATATGGCGGGAGTGCTTGGGAACGATGTTGATGCCACAAATGGTGATATTAATACATTTTTAATGTTCGATTGCGATTTATTGGACATCGGCATTGAAGCAGCTACTACGATAGTAACAGGTTTCGATAGAAATTCTTTAATTAACATTATGAGTGAACAGCAAGAAGGGGAAGGTGAATAATATGAATACAGATATTTTAATCCCAATGTATGATAGCAGATCTTTAACTGCTGCTGTAAATATGGTAAAGATAACTGATCCATTTATTTATGATACGTTTTTCAAAGCCAACAGCATGAATTCGCTTGCTGATAAAATTGATGTGGAAATTCATGAGGGGAATACTCGTCCAGCACAATTTGTGCATCCGGAGGAGACTGAACCGCGTCCTGTTCAAAAGCAAGTTCGTAAAGTCCAGACTGTATCAATCCCCCGTACTTACGAATCGAAGACGTTTTCAGCTCAAGACCTTGCTAAAATTTCCGTTATTGGGAATGCTTATAGCACTTTAGAGGCAAGGCGTAAAGCTCAAAACGAGTATTTGATGACCGAATTAGAAGATTTACGTCAGCGCGTTATCACTTTACGTGAGCTTATGGCGGGTAAAGCTATTAGCACAGGCAAGAACGAATTTGATCAAAGTAATATCAATTTTGAAATTGATTATTTGTTCGTTCCAAATAAACAAACATTTAATTTAACAACAACAAATCAATGGACGCATGCGGATAGCAATCCTTTGGCACAAATTCGCACTTGGAAGCGTAACATCCAAAGGGCTTGCGGTTTAACTCCAACATATATGTTACTTGGGGTAGAAGCTGCTACGGCGTTTATTGATAACGTTAAAGTTCGAGCTATGCTTGATAATCGTAATATAAAAGCTGGTGAATTAGATTTAATTAATAAGCCACTTGTTGGTGCAAGTTATTTAGGCACTATACTTGGTGTGCGAGTTTATGAATATAACCAGCAATATGCTGAATCAAGCGATATTATAGATCCGAAGTATGCGGTTATGCTTGCACCGAGCAAAGATTTCCGAGTTCACTTTGGTCCCATTTATCGCATTCAAGATCGTAAATCTGTAAGTCCAATTTATGGCGAGTTTTATCTTGAAGTAGATAGCAAGAGCAATGAATCGTTTGTGCAGTGGAATTTAGAGCAGAAATCGTTACCAGCTATACATCACCCTGGCAACATTATTACAGCGAAGGTTGTTTAATTTATGGAGTATAAGGTATAATTGCTTTATACTCCATTTACATATTTGAATTAGAAAATGTATTGCACGTTAGAAGATATATTATATGCTTTTGCAGAGAAAGATATTGCGGCAATGTCACAAGATGACATACCGCTTGACGAGGTGGATCAAGCTGTCATTGATGCGTCTATAACGCAGGCTTGCGGTTTAATTGATGCATATATTGGCGGTAGATATATAGTTCCGCTTATTTCTGCACCTGTAACGATTCAGCGTATCGCTATTGATATTGCGGTTTATTACATTGCCAAGCGTAGATATATCAGTGAATTTCCCGAGGCGTTAAAAATCGGTTACGATGAGGCTATTGCATATTTGATTGCTATTTGTGATGGTTTGCAATTATTAGATGCACCGTTACGCGAAGATAGTAATTATAAATTTGCAATAAAAGTAAATAAAACGCCACAAGATAAAAAGTTTTCTAAATACAAGTTGAGGCAGATAATATGACCTTACGGAGTAATTTAGAAGATAGCATATTAACACATTTGCAAGCTGATATAATTGGGATACCGATAGAAATTTATCAAAGCAATATATTAGATATAATAGAGCGCGCGATGATGCACTCGGTAGGTTTAATTGTAATTGGCAGTGCAGACGATTGGAGTAATTATGAAAGTGGCGGTGAATTTGTGCCGTATTTAGATGTTCCAATTTATATGCAGGTGCAGGTATTAACTAATGACAAGCGTTCTAAATACGGCTGTTATGAATATCAAGAGCAAGTATTAGATAGTTTGTATGATTACGAATTTGAAGGTCAACGAGTTAAAATTATACGAGATAAAGTAGAGAGCGACAGATTCCCCGGACCGATAGAAGGCGTCTGGCGTGGTTTGATAGTATTTAAATTTGAAACATTATTCCCTTTTTCATATTCGTTAGGAACTTAAATATTAAGTAAGTATGATATTAATAGATGCGGTAGTAACATGGGTGATAGCTGGTTTAATCACAGTTTTAATAGCTGTGGTGGGTTATTTCCTCAAAGTCGGCAGTAAAATTCTATTAAATGTAAATGAATTTATGCAAAAACAAATAGTAAAAAACGAAGTAAATGAAAAAGCGCATAGTGATGTGCGCGTAAGATTAAATTCTCATAGTAAGCAATTAGATAATCATGAGAGGCGTATCACAACAATAGAGGTTAGAAATGACATTTAAAAACAAAAAAGCTAATATGTATATCCGCAGTGCAATTGATTTTGTAACTCGTTACTCAATCATTTTTGCAATCGGTTTTTTAGCATTATATATCATAACTCCAATTATTCAGGAGTTAAATACTATTCGTTTAATATTTTTATTCGAGAGTATAGCGTTAATATTATCAAGTATAGGTATTTATTTAATTACGAATGCAAAATACTTGAAAAACGGCGTTTCAGTTAAATCAATAAAAGAAGTATGTTATGGTGAAGATGGTAAATTATCGGCGTATGAGTTACAGGCTTATATGCGTATAATCGGCACCATATTTTTAGCTATACATATCTTTGTTGGTTTATCTGTATTATCAATTTATATAGCTCAATTTTCTTCACCGATGTAACAAGGAGGCTACGATGCAAGAAATCTTATTACAAGATCATGATATGTCAAAAGATTTGGAATTAATTGCAGATTTAATGGATCGCAATGAATATCCCGAATATTTTGCTGTCGGCGTAACTTACAGGGAGGTAACAGGTGATGACGACGGCGTAGTGGAGTTTTACGCTACAAACAATAAATTTGATGCAGAAGATTATGTGCCGCTTGGCACATTAGAAATTGAAGGCGCAGATAATAAATTCAATAAATTCAATTTAGAAGTTTTACAACACCCGTTCAGCGAATTGTATATAAAATATACAGCTAATAGCGTAAGTGCGGGTAAATTGTCTATTGATTTATATAAGAAGGACTTTTGAGATGGCAAGACAAAGTTATCCACCTGCACCCCCGCCAGTAGATATTTCTGGCAAGGAAGATATAGCTAATAAAAAAAGTTCATTATCTGATAGTGAAATATTTTATCCAAATGTAAAAGCAGTTTCGGACGCTATAAGTGGTTTTGAAGTAACTACTAACAAAAAAGATACGTTGGCAGATTCGACTACTGATTATCCTTCTTCAAAAGCGGTTTATGATGCTTTGGTGGGCTTTGAAACAACAGATAATAAAGTTACTACTTTAAGTAATTCCGATAGCGAATACCCCTCTACGTCCGCTGTGTCTACGGCTTTGGCAGATAAATTAGATAAGGTGCCGAGCTATGAATTAGATCAGATGGAGGATTTGAATTTTGCTTTGCAAGATGCGGATTGCACAGAATTTGCAGCGGGTTTATCAGCGAATGCGGCGCTTTCTTTGGGTGCTAATATGCAAGATGGCGTTACAAGGTATGTAACTATTGTTAATTATGCAGGTGGTAGTATATCTATTACTTTGCCAGAGCGTTTTGGCTCAGAAAGTCCGCTTGAAATTGAGAATGGCTTTTACGGCGTTATTCAATTTTCTTATCACTTGCAAATTGGCAAGTGGTTTATAATTGCACAAAGTTTTGAAAATATTGAATATTCTGCGAGTTGATTATGAATTATTATTACATAGATAAAACGATATTACAAAGTAAAATAACTTTAAATGCGAGCAATGGCTATCCGCAGGCAGTAAAATTAGCTAAAAAGCAATATGATTTTGCGCTTGCAAACCCGAGAGCGACTTTAGAAGAAATTTTAGCAAAGGAATTAGCTCCGAAGCCAGCAGTAGTTTATATAGCTCCCGAACCGAGTTTAGGAGAACGAATTGAAATTTTAGAAAATTTAGAATTGGAGCGAATTATAGATGCGTAAAAAGTTATTCTTACATAAAAAAGCGAATGCGGGGGTGAAGGGCGGTTTCAAAATAGAAATACAAACTACTTCAGATGGACAGAGCTTTACACTACCACTTGTTGATCCGTCTACAATTAGAGGCACAGAAGGTGGCGTTGCTGCTGATTACGGCTACGATTTTATTGTAGATTGGGGCGATGGAAACACAAGCACAGTTCAAGCATATAACGATGCGAATAGAGTTCATAGCTATGAAACAGCGGGGACCTATAATATCGAAATAAAAGGGCAGTGTGATGGGTGGAGTTTTAATAACGCCGGCAGTAAATTATTAATTACAAAGATTAAAAGTTGGGGTGGCGAAGATTTTGATGGGTTCTGTTATTTGGGGTATGGATTTAGGGGGTGCACAAATTTAGCAAGTTTGCCAGAAAAACAAGCTATAAAACGTAGAATAAATGTAAAGAATTTAGAATATTTGTTTTATTACAATCCGATAGCAGAGATTCCGTCTGACCTATTTAAATATTGTGTAGATGTAAAGAATTTTAGATTTTGTTTCAATGGTTGCACTCGATTAACAGAGCTTCCGGCTGATTTATTTAAATACAACACGCTTGTAACGAATTTTGAATATTGTTTCTGGGGTTGCTCAAATATAGCAACAATACCATCTGGTTTATTTGATAACAACACGCTTGTAACGAATTTCGAGCTTTGTTTCTGTGATTGCACTCGATTAACAGAGATTCCGTCTGACCTATTTAAATATTGTGTAGATGTAAAGAATTTTAGATTTTGTTTCAATGGTTGCACTCGATTAACAGAGCTTCCGGCTGATTTATTTAAATACAACACACTTGTAACGAATTTCGAGCGTTGTTTCAATGGTTGCTCTCAATTAACATCTATACCATCAGGTTTATTTGATAATAACACACTTGTAACGAATTTTGAATATTGTTTCTGGGGTTGCTCTCAATTAACATCTATACCATCAGGTTTATTTGATAATAACACACTTGTAACGAATTTTAGATATTGTTTCTGTGATTGCTCAAAGCTCCAACTCCGCACTGATATATTTGATTTTGCTAATTTTTTAAATAAAAATATGAAGTTTGGCAATTGTTTCTATCGCTCCTCTTTCACAGGAGTTCAAGGCACTGCACCAGCTTTGTGGGAGGCGGATTACGGCACAGGCACACCGACAACAACGGGTTGTTTCGGTGGTGGCGGCAATTCAGCAACAAGTTTAACTAATTACGCAGATATTCCAGCAGAATGGAAATAGAAAGGGATTAAAATGACGCAAACACAAATAGAATTTTTGAAGATGCAATTTGCTTTAAAAAAAGTAAGCATTGAGCAATTAACGGCTTTGCTAAATAATAGCAAAATTACAGCAGAAGATTTTGAATATATTACAGAAAATATAGAAAATTGATAAAATTAATTTTAATATTTATATTGTTCGCTTGCTCAATTTCTGCACAAATTAGAGTAGAATTGCCAAGCGATAGCGTTTTGCTCAAAAATTACTTGCAAGTAGCGGAAGAGCAAGTTGGAGTCCGGGAAGCAACGGGTAAAAACGATGGCACGCGAATAGACGATTATTTGCAATCGGCTGGCTACAAGCGAGGAAGCCGTTACCCATATTGCATTTCTGGTATTTACTATTGTTTCGATATAGCAGCTAAACGTTTAAATTATGCTAAAAGCAAAATACCAATTATCCGCACTGGTTCTTCATTGTTATTATTCAATGATGCTTTAAAACGAGGTAAAAGATTAAATAAATATTATGCCAGCAAATATGATATTATTGTTTGGATTAATGCGAATAAAACAGGTGGACATGGTGAAATTGTTACTAATGTTGGGCGTGCAGGCTGGGTAACTACTATTGGGTTTAATACTACCAGCGGTCTTGCAGGCGCTCAAAATGAGGGTGAAGGCGTATATAAACGGCAACGCAATGTTCTGCACTTTTTGGGACGTATGCAAGTTCGAGGATTAATACATTTTAAAAAGAATTAATATGAATACTAATCAAATATTATTAACTTTATTAATCTTAATTGCATGTTGTGTCGGCACTTTCTTTCTTGGCAGGGAAACAAAGCCAACTGAATATGAGCAGATTTACAAAGTAGATACTTTACGTATATTAGATACATTTTTAATAGCTTCCGAGCCGTTAATTATAGAAAAATCAAAAGCAAAAATTGTATATAAAGATCGCTATTTTTACGATAGTGTAAAAATCAGTCCGCACCCGTTTACTGCTATTTTAGATACGATAATCAAGGCGGATACATTAAATATAGAATTTGAATATCCGACAGCGTTATTTTCAGTTTTATTGAGGAAGCAGCCAGATAGCGTTTTTACACAGAAAATCTATATAGATCGGCAAATATTTACAAAAAGCGAGCCGGAGTGGTGGAAGACTACTATTTATGCTGGTGGCGGTTTAATATTAGGGGTATTAATCGGAAAAGGTTTGTAAATTAGTATTATGGAAATTCAAAAAGAATACAGAAAGATAATATTAGCAACTGTAAATTCAGTAATTACAGAATTAGTTGATTTAGATTTATTGCAAATATTAGATGCAGAAGATTTAATGAATGATTACGCTTCAAAAATGCGCTTTGTAGCGTCGAAATTTGTATTAGAAGATGGAAAATATAAATACAAAGATAAATAACGATGGAAATATTTAGAAAGCGGGATGTTCTTACGGGTAAGGAGTATTGGGGCTATATTGATACTTCGCAACTTGGTGTAACGCCTCGTTATTTAGTATTTAGTACTCCAACAACGAAATGGTATGTAGCACATAATTTATATTACAGACCGCTTGTTTCTACGCTTGATTTAGCTGGCAATGTAATATTAGCTTCGCCGGTGCATTTAAACGATTGTGAGCTTGAAATCAATCATGATACACCGACTGCTGGTTATTTAATTTATTATTGAAATTATTATAAAAATATAGGGTAAAATATGCGTTTATCAGCGAATTTAGAATGTTTAGGGATGATAATTAAAGATCCCGTATTAGAGCTTAAAGATGCAGTTGCAGGCTTAAAAAATGGCAGTATAGCAAGAATAGAAACTCCCGTTAATTTATCTTCCGATGACGCCAGCGAGTGTGTAGTTCTTAAAGATGCAGACGGCAATGTTTATTATTTAAAACATTATAGATTAAATGAATTAATGCCAGCTGACGGCAATGTGTCGTTACTTGGTGGCGTTACTAAATATAAATTAGTTAATATTGGCAACCCCGAAAACCCATCCGATGCGGCGACCAAAGAATACGTAGATAATTTGATTACAGGTTGGATTTGGCAAAAAGCAGTTTTAGAAGTTGTTTCAGAATTGCCTACTTCAGGGCAGATGCTCGGTGACCGATATTTAGTTATTGGAAGCACGGAGGCTTACGAAAATTCAATTATGGAATGGGACGGCGGCGCTTGGGACGAACAGAAGCCGTCAAATAATTGGGCAGTAGAAGATAGAAGTAATAATAATAAATATGTATTTAGTTCTACACTTAACGAATGGATTGAGTTTTCAGCAGGGCTGAGCTATACAGCTGGC
>Ga0265294_10002640_pt1 | contig 23429 bp, 33 predicted proteins | sample MunlanPumphouse3_FD_192504 | JGI IMG/M metagenome (GOLD analysis project Ga0265294, IMG submission 192504) | Groundwater microbial communities from a municipal landfill in Southern Ontario, Canada - Pumphouse #3 | ecosystem: Environmental > Aquatic > Deep subsurface > Groundwater | place... | reverse complement strand
GCCATACTCTTTCCAGTTTTCTGGGACATAATCAGTAGAGGGTTGAATCCTTGTCCGACCATCTGTAGGAGATCTCCACCCATCAGTTTTCCGCTCGACTGCACCTGTGAAAATACCAGGGACAGGGATTTGAATTTCTCCTTATTCCCAAGAGCCACGTCTCCGAGCATCTGAATGTTGCCCATTACTTTTTCCGAGGAAATTCCGAATGACAGCATTGTTTGTGCCGCCTGGCTGATGTCTGTCGTTTCAAAAGGAGTTGCGGCCGCAAACTTTTTCATGTCAGCGATGAAGCTTTGTGCCTTCTCGGCGGACCCGAGCATGGTGGTGAATGCTGTTTGCGCTTGCTCTGCATTTGACGCCGCGTTCAAAGATACTGCCCCCAGCCCGGCAAGAGCGGTACCACCTGCCAACAATCCCACAGCAAAAGTCTTCGAGGCATCCGTAGCCTTTCCAAGAGAATTACTAAGAGAGCTAGACATTTTCTGCATCTCTGCCGTAGCCTCATCTCTCAATTTCACTAATATGGATAATTCACTTGTTGCTCCTGACATATCTTTACAAAGTTATTAAATCGTGGTATATCTTTTAATACTTAATCAATCTAAAAAATCTATACATGGAAAATAAAGTATTCAAAATTGGTTTTATGGCCGCGGGCGGAAAACTTGAGATAAACAACGGATTCCTCTCATTCAAAAGCCCATATGCCAACAAGAATTTTAAGATACAGTTATCTGACATTGAAACTATTTCACTCGCTCCGGGTGGAACTGGAAAGTCTTTACTGAAAATAATTGGAAGAGGCACCGACCTTGCTTCGGTCATAATGCCTACATCATGGGCCGATAAATCTCAAGAATGGATATTGGCAAATAAGTAAACAGATAACGCCCTCATTGGGCTTTTTCTTTTGCCTCAAATTCAGCCAGGCACATATCAATAACCGTATCAATGAACTCACTGGGCTGGTCCTGGAACTCCTGATATGTCCACTTCATCTCTCTGCATACTAGCGCTATCATCATCCCTTCCGTCATCTCCGTCTTGGCCCCCGCGAAGTAGCGCGCCCATCTATACTCTACTTCGCCACGGCTAAATTTCCTTGTTGAATTTCGCTCACCTCTTCAAGAATCGCGTCATAATCCTCGGCTTTTCCGTCTTGGACCATATCAAACGCTCCTTCCATCGAACCGTCATATCTCACCACTGCAATCCTGACCAACTCGTCCTGGTATTTCATCATGGTGCTCATCGGAATTTTTTCGGTCTTAGGAGTGGTAACTGCCTCGACAGGTGATTTCTCCTCTATATTCAGCTCAATCTCTTTGCCCTCCGCAAGAATGGAGCGTAATTGACTTCTCTCTCTGGCGGTGAGATAGGTTTTTATCTCTATCTCGTGGCCGCCCGGTGTTTTAAATGTTCTTGTTTCTCTTTCCATCTTTTCAAAAATAAATTATAATAAAGTTTTTAAGGTCCCTGCAGAGATGCGGGGACCTTTTTGTTTAGTAACTTGCCGTATTGTTGGTGCAAGTGATAGTGATAGACTTACTGTCCGCGATCGAATAGTGAGCCTTAAATGACAAGGACTGCTTCACAATTTCCCCAACCTTAAACGGACGAGTGAGTTCCTTGAAGATGACCCTTGCGAGATCAATCTTGATTTCCGGATTAGCGGCGGCTCCGATAGTCACATCCGTATTTTTCAAGTCGATCCTCATAGCCTTAGCCGTACCTGCAAGGGCCGCGGTCTTGAAAGTCGCCTCATCTTGCCACACAGCCTCTAAATCTCCCTCAATGGTCAAACCAGATATCAGAAAATCAGTTGCAGTAAGACTACCTAGATTGAAATCCTCTTCCAGCTTCTTCCCGATCTTCAATTTCATACTCTTGATCACCACAGCCGAGGCTGCATCAAGTCCAGCCAGCGCGCTCGCAATCTTGAATGAGAAATGTTGTGGCAAGAAATAATTCTCGGTAGTGGTTGCAGGTGTGAGGGTTGCCGTTTCTCCCTTCTTCGCTTTCATCTTGAGCGCGTACTCAATGAATTTACCCTGCTCATAGCTAAGTTCTAAGCTCTCGACGCATCCTAATCCGTGCTTGTAATCTACGGCGCTCAGCGGGTCATCCAGGAACACTGAGAGCGACTGATGCTGTGCTGACTGCGCCACAGTCAAGACATGGTCTTTAATAGTCACATCAGTATCAGCATTGTCTCCGGTCGTGCAGGTTCCCAAAGTCCCAAGCAGGATGAGTGGTATAATCTTGTCACCTACCGGACCCTTCACAGATATTTCCGCAAATTGTTTGGTGATTTTCTCATCGACGCTCGTTTCAATCACCCCAATGCCGACATTAAGCTCGGCTTTTTCGTCTTTGTCATCGACTTGCGCGTCCTGAAACGGCAAATAGAATGTCGCTGCAACCTCTGCAGTACCCCTGACAGCCTCTTTTGCGAAGCCTACTTGCAGCTGATTTCCTAACCCCTTTTTCGTTGTCATAATTTTTTGATTATATTAAATTTTTACCCGCACTTTTTCCCACTTTCTTTCTGCTTCCTCGCGGTTTTCTGCCTCTATGCTCACCGGTTCATACTCGCCGGACCCGCTGAAGTGGAAGATCTCTTTGGCGGACGATTTATTTTTCACCTCTTCAGGCTGCATCGCCTTGTTTGTAATGTCTTTTTGCATTTTTTTAGCTTAATTGTTTGATTGCTTTGGCTTTCAATATCACCGTGAAGTAGATATATGACTGGGTCCGGATGGTTATTGGCTCCGGTGTGGTGCTTGCCGGCTCGAGTCCGGCGTTGGCATGTCCTCCGAGCGTTGCATCATTGTCGAACTTGTCCAGGATAGCTTCCACCAGTGTCTCAACCGTATCATCCGCTGTTATGGTCTCCATTTTGGCGATGACCACCACGGCGAAAGTATGGGTGCGAACATTGTCGTGATTCGTGAAATAACTACCCTCGATCGATGGTCCAGTGACGATGGCGCAAGGGTATGCAGCAATGTCGCGGTCAAAGATAGGGCTTACTTTAAAATCATCGACAATCACCGAGCCCAAAATTTGAGACGTGACCAGCGCTTCTAGGTCTGTCTTGATTCTGTGTTTTATGTCTGAAGATATTGCTGTCATATTTTTAAAATTTGGTTATGTCTTCGAGTATTAGATCCAGTGTCCTAACAAATTTCTCATTGATTTCTTCTTGGGATAGGTCGAGGATCTTCGGCATAAATGGATTTCCTTTTGTTCCCGGGTGATGCACCGTCTTTCCGAATATTGCATATCCCGCTTTGCTGACTCTGGTCCATCCCGGCGGGATTACTTTAGAGGCCAATACCTTTCCATTCTTTGCCGTGATCGTGTACGGACCGCTTCCATTATGTACGGATGCCGCGTATGGCGCTGTAGGATACCATCTGGCCCAAAGCCTCCCCTCTTCTTTCCGGAAACTGTGGAGAAGATTGCTGCTGCGGACCGGAATCGGCAAGGATTTATCTCCTCTGTCTCCCCTCGTATGTTTGGCCAGAATATCTGATGCGGCGTTCACTGCTCTCTGCAGTCTCGGCTCTGCGATGTTCGGGTAGTTCTCGAAAGATTTTTGCAGATCCTTTAGTCCTGGAATCTCGATTGTAAAATCTAACGGCATACTTTTGAATTAAACGAATTGCGGCGGTCTGGTGTATCTGGCAAGGATCATCTTGTCATCCTCATCCAGAGTATCTTTGAATGAAACATTATCCCCCGCGGCGCTCTCGTTCGACTTACCCTTCGCCATTCGGTTCTTGTAGGCCTTCACCACCAGCGCTTCCACCAGTCCGGTAAGATCTGCCGGCAGTGTGTGCTTTGTGGCATCTTCCGGATGAGTGAAATCAATCAAGTATCCGGCGAGATATGTGCAGGTCATCGCATTGGTTCCATTGGCTGCTCCGCCATACATCCGGACCACTCCGCTCTTGCCATCTCCTTCAAGCTCATAATCCAGTGTGCTATACGCCTGATATATTCCTTTGCTTACCTTATATTTTAGATTTGTGATACTTACTACCGGTGTCTGCTTCAGGAAGATGAACGATGCGTTGGGAGCGTAGTTGCTTATCTTCTCATCGGTATAGGTAGCCTGTTTGAATATGCGGTTGCACTGTCCCTCTACGAAGTCGCTCGCCTGATTGATATATCGCTCCAGGAGAGTATCAAAGGCTGTGGCAGTGACAATCTCCAAGATTACTTTGACGCGCGCGAGGTTAGTGAGCGCTCCTGGTTTTATTTCGGCCATATTTTTAAATTATGATATTTTTCGCCAGCGGGTTTGTCTCGTTCATTCCGCCAGAGGATGCCTGCACCGCAGGGCTTTCGCCGGACCACCCCTTTTCGAAAGATTTTATCCGGCCGTAATCTTCCGACCGTTGACCATACTCTGGTCTGTATAAATCCCCCGCGGCACTTCCCGATCAATTCGGGAAGTACTCGTGGACGATCTAAGCGTTCACTGGTTCTTGATAGGCGTTGCCCAGAGCGATAACCGCAGAGCATGGGATGCTGGGGGTCGTACCTCCGACATCGAGCACTACTCTGAGATATCTCTTTCGGGTAGTTCCGAGACCTTCAATCCTAATCAGCTTGGTCTGACTGTCGGCGGTGACCGTAGTGGTTAGGCCTGTAACATCAGCCATATCACTGGAGTCGGCAAGGGCGCCCTCTTGGACCTTGAATGCATAGGTCTCATCAGCGTTAGCGAGATCGATGTCTCCGGCTTGAATTACTGCCACGGCAGAGTTGAATCCTTTGGTGTCCACTGCGGCTCCGTCACCGTCTACCGTTCTGGTAGCCGATACAAGAGAAGCCACAAATTTGACTGCATCATAAAGACTTTTCATGTGTTTTTTCCTTTGTTTGCTTTCTCTGGTCCGGACGGACCGCCTTGTCCTCGACTTTAAGCCTCAGTTATCACTGACTAGGACTCCGGCTGATATAGAGATTGCTTTAATTTTTAAAAATATAGTAGCCGCGGTTTCCCGCTCCATTTCTTATTTTTTGTTTTTGTTTGATTTGGAATTTTTGTTTTGATTTTTTTGAGGCTTTTTCTCTTCCGATTTTTCTTCAATTGTCTCCTCGACCTTCACTTCCTCTTCGGTCTCTTCAGACTCTTCGCTTTCTTCGGTATCGGTATTTTCCTCTTCCTCGGTCTCGTCATATTCTCCAGACGCTGCACCTTCATCGGATATCTCAACGCTTCCCCTCTCCTCGACCTTCACTTCCTCGAGATAGTGATCTCCGATGTTCTTAGCCTCGGCCTCTGTCATGATGACTATCTCTCCGCGCTCTTTGCGGCCATCGTATCCGATGGGATTAAGTACCCTGTACTTTTTTTTGATTTCTTTTTCCATTTTCTTTTTTTATGATTAATGATTTTCTTGCTTGGGCGTCAGTGATGACGCCCAAGCACTGAAACATAGGATTAGGCCGCTGCGGTCTTGGCGACAGTAAATGCTGCCGGAAGAGCGATGGTCAGAGCGTGGCGGTGCTTAAACACGATGCCAGTCTGATCAGCAAGAGCGATCTCCTTGCCTCCGAAAGCTCCAGATTGGAACTGTGATACACTCATTTCACCCTTGTCTCCGTAAGCCATGGCTTTCATATTACCGAAAGCGATGAACTTAGTGCTCGCTGCAGAAGCAGAAAGCGTTGGGAAGTGAGGTGAAGTGAATACCGGGAAACCACCCATCTCTCCGGCCACCTTGACTCCGCCGCCTGTCGGGTTGCTGGCCACGATCGAAGGTGATGCGTTGCCTTGGTGATCCAAGAGATAGTGACCCTGTCCGTCCTTCTGGGTTCGAAGTGAAGCCCACACGGTGCGGTTCAGATAGAATGCAGCTCCTGGGAGCAATGACTCTGCGATGTCACCGATCATGAGGGCACTATCTTCCACTACCCGGAATTCTGCGAAGGTGTTCTCTCCACCTACCAAGTTCTGAGTGGTAACTTCATCGGATTCCAAGATACCGACAAACGGTGCACTGGTTCCCGCAAAACCCTGCTTGTCTATCATATTGGCGAGAGATTCTCCACCGATAGCAAGCAACCAATTTGCCAATTCCACATTGGCATCGGCGAGCAAGTCGTTGCCGACTGCGAAAGCGAGCTGCCACTTCTTGATGATCAGTTTCGCTTGTCCGAAAGTGATTGCGGTCACATCACCCGCAGCATCCACGTCGAGATATTCTCCCTCCAGGAATGATCCGGCATAGTTAGGAACGCCCAATGAATCTGACTTCATCGGCCATTTCGCTGCTTGGCTCAGAATCAAACCTACGGAAGCTGCAATGCGCAGGATGGCGTTAGCAATCTCAGATGATACCAAATATCCTCCGCGACCGTCCTGCTCTTCAATCAAGGCTTCATTGGCCTTAACATCCACCATCATTTTGGGAGTGGTGATGTCCTTCACCGCCCTGGCGAAATCTGATTTCTGCTTGTCAGTCAGACCGGTGCGGTCTTTCCCGAACAAGGCTTTTTCGACCCTCATCTTTTCAACGATAGAGCGGGTCTCTGATGCTACCAACGGACCGACAACGGATTGGAGTTTGGCCTCCATAATACCATCGACAGATTTGGCGAGCGCAGCCTCTAAAGCTTTTTGTTCTTCTTCAGTCATAATTTCAGTTTTAATTTTTGATTATTTTTTTGAGCCTTCCCGGATTACTTTATTCATCCTTTCCAGCCCGGCATTGACTACATTGTCAACGCTTCTCAGAACCTGACGAGCATCCAGAAAGCTATCAAGCTCCTTGATCTCTTCACACCCTGAGTTATTCGACTTTTGTTTTGGGATATTTTCTCCCGCGCCACCCTGGAGTATCTCAGCCACGGCGGCGGCCACTTTAGCAGCTAGTGCATCTGTGTTGAGTTCAGTGCCCTTCTGGGCTTCCGGTTCTTCCTCTTCTTCTGCTTCAGTGTTAACTTTGTTTTCCTCTCCGGTCGGTTTAATGTCATCTTTATCTTCCTCTGATTTTTCTTCCTTCTGCTCGCCTTTGATGAGCTCCATGAGAGATTGTCCGGCTCCGGTCATCGCGCTATCACAGGCAGTCTGCATCTCGCTGATGATCTTGCCGATGCTCTGCGCCATTTCCTCTGCGCTAAGCGCTTTGAGTTCATGCTGCGCGGCGATTTCTTTGATCACTGCTTTGATATCCACCTTGGCACCAAATATCTTCGCCTCAGTTGCCTTTGCCTCGCCGGTAAGCTCAGAGAGCAGCCCGATGGTTTCTTTGAGCAGAGGCTGGAATTGGTCCGATGTCGTCTCTTCCGAGAAGTAGACATCATAGAATGCATATATGATCTGCTCGAATTTCTCCACATTGGCCCACTTATTCTTCCTCTCTTCGTTCTTGTCCAGTTCATCGGCCACGCCTTCCTTGATCAGAATCCCCTTGGTAACGAACTCCTCTACATTCAGCTCTCCGGATTTTGCCAGGCTCAACGCGTAAGGATTCGCCGGGACCGGAACAAAACTGAACTCGAGCAACTCTGCCGTCTTAATGACGTTCCCTTCCATATCTCCAGGAATGAATCCTACGCTGGTAGCGCGCACGATTTTCTGATCATAGAGACTGCGGACATCCTGAGCAAAAGCGTGCAGCGCAAATCTTCCTTTGGCCACCAGCTTTCCTCCCTGCAATGAGATCTCATCGCATACCCCGATAGGAAGCTGCGAATAGTTATGCGCCCAGAGGACAACTGGGTTGCTCTTGTAATTGTCGAGGTTCCATCCGTCCTGGCTTACGCTCTCTCCTGCGCGGTCCACATCTGCAGTGGAGATTATAACCTCGAAAGTTCCACCATCGGCGGCCGCTTTGGTTTCGGCGATAGCGTTCTGCACTTCCTCTCCCTTAAGAGCGGCAAGCATTTGCTCTTTGATTTCCGCTGTTAATTTCTTGAGCTGTTCGTTCATATTTTTTTATTACTTTGTTATATTAATTTCTCATCCCCGCCCCCAAGGGTGAAGGGAGCGGAAGAAGAAATCAAATGCTAGGCAGCTCTCCAAAAGATTATGATCTTTCCTGTGGCCGCATCATTCGATTCCACTTTGATGCCGCTGGCGCAGGATGTTTCTCTGGTGTCTCTGTCGAGTCCTGCAGCGGAAGAAGCTGGGACCGTGAACATAGTGGCCGTGCCGCTCTTGATCAGCGCGTCATGCGCGGACATAGCTACATCCACCGTATAGCCCAAGATATATGCTGCAGAGGCAGTCACGACTACATCTGCATCGGTTGCCAAGTCCACAAGAGTCGCGCTGCACCCGCCGATTCTCGTCTGCAATTTCTTGAGCAAGGCGGTCAGGTCGAATACCGCATCATCTGAATCTAACAGCTTTCCGCCTTCCGGCTGATATTGGTCTCTTTTTGCTCCCATATTTTTTATAATTAGAATTGATTAATCCTCGATACTTATCTCCTCCGGCCTCACATAGCAGTAGCATTTCGCGTGAAGCGGAGGATGAGCGATATCGTCGTAGGTGAGATCCATCTTCGTGCCGTCCGTGCCTTCCACTGCATCACCTTTCGCGTACCAGTTATCTCCGGGTTTCACTCCATCCTTTTTAGCCATCGCCTGACAGTATACACAAGGGTCTCCGCTCGCTGTGTACCACTTTTGAGTCTTTACTACTCCAGACTTCTTCCAAGCGTCTGTGGTCGCCTTATTGCCGATTCTGAAGGTCTCAGTCTGTGCCACCATCGGCGCGCGGACCTCTGCCCCGTAATCGAATATAGCATCGGCCTCATCCAGGAGCATTTTTGTCAGCTTATCCAGTTCCGGACCCTCAGCCATTATCTTTGTCAGCTTATCCTTCAGAATTTCTCGGGAAGTCTCGTTGTATCTCTCAGAAAGCAGTGAGATTGAATGATCGATTGCCTTTTTTACCTCGTCAGTAATCAGGTTTAGTCCGCTCGCGCCTATCAATTCAGCCGCCGCAGCACCTTCTTTCTCGTAAAGGTCCATCAATATCGGCGTTGCTAGGTCAATAAGGGCGCTTACTGCCTTCTCCTGATCGAATAATTCGGACGGATTGATGTCTTTTTGCTCTCCGATAAATCCCTTTTCTGCCTGTTTCTCGATATTCCCCTTCACTTCCTTGCGGGTTGCTTCGTTAAATTCCTTCATTTTCTTGTCCAGCGCCTTCTCATATTCGCTCACCCGAGTTATGAAAGCCTTGTGCACCGCTCCATATTCCTCCTGTGAAAGCGTTGTGATATCCTTGATGGCTCGTCTCTTTGCCTCTTTGGTTTCTATTTTGAAGTTCTTCACTGCAGCGATGGCCGCTTTTGCGATTTCTCCCGATATTTCCTTCCTGACTGTGATGGTTGCACCTCTCCCATTCTTCGGGATCCTCATCTTTATTCTCCCCGCTCCTTGCCCCTTCGTTGGAGCACCGATGTCGCTCATGAGCGTATTTCCGCGGACCATATCTCCGCCATCAATCGGACCGAGTTTATAAAATCTTTCCCGCGCTTCATTAAGGCTCATCACTGGTTGATTTCCTGTGGCCGCCCCGACTTCCTTGGTCTTCGCTTCCACATTTTCCGGAATGATGTTCTCCATCTTGAGCCAGAGGTTATCATCGTAGCGATATACCAGCTGCAGGTTGAGGAACATTGCAATCAATTTCAGTTTTGGAGCTATTGTCCTGGTAGCAAATACATAATCAGTAGCTTCAGCGTTTGCCCGGTTCACATCTTCAGTAAGTCCGAGTGCTGTCTTCGGTACTCTGAATCCGGCCAGAATCTTATCACGCCCGAATTTCTGTCCCTCTTGAAAGTCCATTTCTTTCTGATTGACGGAACCTTCTTTGTATTTGGTCCCTGCAGGCAGAGCGGCTGTCCTGTAAGCGTTATCTACCCCGGAATAGATCTGCTCGAATGATTTCTTCAGGTAATCCATCTGCTCCGGAGAGTTGGCCGTTTCGCTTTCCAGAAATCCCCCGATTCTGGCGCCGTTCTTGAAAAAGCTGCGGTTGAACCTTGTCGCGAAATTATCCTCATCAATCCAGTCAGATATTCCTTGCACCGTTCCTATGCCATCCACCGAATCGCTAGGGTCCGGATTGATGATGTGAATAATCTCGTAGGTCTCATATTTCTTTTTGAAACTTCCGTCGCGATATTCGTATCCGTCCATAATTTCCTCAGGATCCTTACTCTTGAGCGTCTTGATCATAGACGGGTCCAAGAGAATGAGCGCCTGCGGTTTGTCTGTGTCGCTCTTCACTCCTGACATCAGGATGTAAGCGTTGCCACAAAGGTCGAGGTGGGCCGAAACTTTATTCCAAAGCACCGGTCCGGGAGTTACTTTATTGGGAGCGTCGAGAAGGTCAAGAAGTTCGTGCTCTTGCAGTTCTTCGCTGGACTTGTCCGCATTGACCTGCGTCAGATGAAACTCCGCATTCATAACATCCTCAGAAATCGCTCGCACAGCTGCATACGTCCAACCGCGAAAAGCTCTCATCGCCTTTTCCGCACTCACCTTGCTGCCTCCACTACTGAATATTGAGAAAGCATTGCTGGCATTCCCTACCAACGTGGCCACCCCGCCGAGGATCTCGCTCGCCTTTTCGATTACCCTGAATTTCTCGAGGGTGGTCCGGATTGTAGTTTTAAAATTTGCCATAATTTTTGTTACAAAAAAGCAGGGCGTCTCCGTACCCTCGAAAGGGTTGGAAACGTCCTGCGGTTTTCGCTCAGACGAAAAAGTTTAAGTTGTTATTTAAAATATATCACAAATAAAAAACGGCGCAAGGGGTGTTGACATATAGAATATCTATGTTAGTATTTTGTTACAAAACAAAGCAGCCCTACCCGCGGGATAAGGCTGCAATGTACTATTCTTCTACGGCTACCTCTTGATCGGAGGTGGCTTCTTTGTTTTTATCCTTCTTTGCTTCCGGTTCGTAATCTTCTCGAACCTTGAAGCAGAAAGCCTTCAAGCCGTAGGTCTTAGCATATATCCTTCGTCCGTTTTTTGTAATCCACGGACGGCAGATAATGGTTCCAGCATCGCTCATTCTGTTTCAATTAAATAATTAATTTCCACAGTATTATCTAGATTGAAGCGCGCTCAACTGGCCGGTACATTTGTACCGGGCTCAACCAGGGTAGACCTTGTCTGAGCTTGGGACAAATGCATAAAAAAACAATTATGCGTATCAAAAAATAGCGGGTGCAATTTCTTGTTAAGCATAATTGTTCATTTCTTAAAATCAGTATATGCCTAACAATATATAATGTCAAATGTAGTTATTGTAAATTTTATAAAAAAAAACAAAAAACGGATCACCTATTTTTTGCTAAACTTTTGTAGATTGTATGCACGTTAACATGATAGCATATTTTAAAACACATGTCAAGTATCTGACCCCTTTCTATCTTTAGCTTAGATAAGCCATAAAAATTTTTGTATTTTTATTACACCATTTATCAACAGCTCATTTTCGGAAAAAAGCTGTGGATAATTATCAAATCATTATCGTCTTAAATTTATCCGTCTCATCTTCTGGACCGTTCAGTTTGATCTGCTGCAGAGGGACCTCAATCATCACCGGCTTGCCGTCTTGGACTATAATCTCGAGCCGGCCGAATCCGATCTGTTTTGCAGCCTTCATCAGTCTTCTCCATTCCTTTGTTACTTCGATATTCTCTCCCTGCATTTTTATTTCGATTATAGCAGTACGACTTCAGGCATCTGCATGCCTTCATCGGCCAGTCCTAGGATTAAGTAAACCAGAGCATCTACAAGATCGTCATGATCTTCAATTCCGAACCCGAGCAGCTGCGCGATAAGATCCTCACATCCCCTGCGCGGAAAGACCACCGTGCCATTCTGTATGAATGTGCCAGCGGTCCGTAGGCGCGCGCGTTTGTCTCCGCCGGGAGTTATACCCTTTACAGCCAGCATTCTTCTCTGCGCCTCTTCCACGGCCGCTTTCTGGTATGCTACAGCCTCCATATAAAAGGTAGGATGGGCGTATAGTCTGAGCCCCAGGTGAATCGACTTCATCTGCTCCATTGTCTCGAGCATTGAGAGGTGAGCATTTACCGGGGAAGGAAGCACGTAGATTTTGGGCATTCCGTTATCGATTGATAGCACTCCCGACACCATAGTGGTGAAGTCCGCTTTCTCATTCTTGCTGATGGCAAGGTCCACACCCACTCCAGACTTGCCGGCGTTAATCTTCGGAAGATTATCATAGTATTGGATCCAGTCTGGAGGAACTTCCTGTCCTTCCGGCGGTACCACTTTCAGGAGATACTCACGCATCCACGCCACGTAGCCCACTTTCGCTTTCTGCCTCTCAATCGATTCGGGTGTAGGATACTTCCCCTTCCAGGTGCAATTCTCCCAGCACTCTTCGCCTTTGAAAAGCGCGAACTCGTGATATTCGAACACCGGATTATTTTTGAGCCGTGCCATCAGTCCATCGGTGTGAAGCATATTCCCCAGGACGATCAGGCGTGCGCTGCTTTCCTCGATTGCCGGGATAACATCACCCACCAGCCAATTCTCCGTCTTGTCCCGATATTCCTTCTTGCCTATCTTTTCCCGCTCCTCCGCATCGTCTATGACCACGTGAGACGGCCGAAATTGCTTGTGTCTCAGCCCTCTAATTTTCTGCCCTCTGGACCGACCCATGATACGCACCCCGCTTGCCAGGAGCACATTAGTTTCGGTGAAGCTGGATCCTTTTCTCTTATCCGCAATCATGTTTCCAAAGTCAGCCTGCAGCAGATCATTATTTTCCAGCTCCTCCCGGATGTTATGAATATTAACCTTCACAATCATGTTGGTTTCATTCACTAGAATGATGAAGGGCGATTCATTGATCAGCGCTTCATAAAGAACATCCACCATTCCGGCGTTGGTACTTTTCGCGCTCCCACGAAATCCGGCCAGTGCCAGAAACAATTTACTCTGATCCTGCAGAAGTGAAAAAAGCTCCGGATGGAAATCAGCGGCCGGCAATGAAAAGTAGTGCGGCAAATAGATCAGACCAAATGCGAGCTTACTTGCCCTTGCTGCTTCCAGACGCATTTCCTTTTTGTCCAAAATCTCTGTCAGTAGTTGCTCTGTCAGTGATTGCTGGAATTTCTCTTTTTGTTTCAGTCTCCCCTCCGTCATTTTGTTTTGTGAAAAAATTAAAGTTCTTGAATGCTGCCATGATCAGGACTCTCTTTTCTTCCGAGACTTTCAGCTCACCCTCCAATATGCCAAGATGTCTCTCGAAGATTCCCGCGTCCATTTCTGCCTGAAAGATTTCAAGGTCCATTTTGTTGATTGTTTTCAAGGCATCTATCTGGTCCTTGTAGCTCGGCGGGAACATTCCTGCTTCCATCATCTCTTTGGTGTAAAAAGCTATTTTGATGAGCTTCTCGTAAGTCAGGCGGTATCTCTCTTTCAGCTCCGAAACTCTACCGATTAGTTTAGTTTTATCCACCCTGTCTATCTGCTCCTTCCGGACCTTCTTGAGAAGCTTGGTTAGATATTTCTCATCTAGCTCATTGCCCTTGTAAGTCTCGAATCCTTTCTTCTCCTTTAGGTATTTGCCCAGTCGGGGAATCGAAACAGAAGGGTCCAGGATGATGAAATCCCTGATCGCTATCTTTATCTCTTCTTCATATTCTGGTATATATTTTGGCATACTGTTTTTAACGGTTATCGGCTGTTATTCTCCATATAGGCTTTTTGCTTTTCATATATCGCCCACCTCTTCCGGATAGCGTCACAGAACTTCGGGTCCAATTCAATCAGTCTTGATATTCTTCCGGTCTTCTCCGCTGCCATCATCGTGCTACCAGATCCTCCGAATGGGTCCAAAATAATGGCATTGCGCATCGTGCTGTTTCTGATTGCCCTCATTGCCAGCCAGTCTGGTTTCTCTGTCGGATGGATGTAGTGATTGACTGCTTTGCGAGGCATATCCCAGACATCATATTCGTTTTCTCCGAAAAATGAATGCTTGCCCTTTTTCCATCCGTAAATTATAGATTGCGCGGTTTTGTGAATCGGTTTCTTCGCCTTCAGTATCCACTCGCTTTTGTGACTATAATCTGCAAACGAAAGAGAGCCTGACGGCTTCACCCAGATGATCACTCCGGAATGATAAAAGCCGTTCTGCAGCATTGCGGCGAGAAACGGCGGATAACTTTGCCAGCCTGAGCAGATATAAAAACTGGCGCCTTCTTTGGCGTTTTGGAACATTTCCCGAAAGCTGTTTTGTATTAGGGCATCAAAATCTAGGGCGCTCAGATCATCGTTCATAATCGATTGTGCTCCTTCGTCGTTGAGTTTATCGCCGCGGCTTTTGTATGCGACATTATAGGGCGGGTCCGTGAATATCATATCCGCCCTTTCCTCTCCCATAAGGCTTTGATATGTCGCCGGGTCCGTACAATCTCCACAGATAAGCTTGTGCGGACCTAGTTCATAAATTTCCCCCAATTTACTCTCTGATTCTATTTCGATATCTTCGCCCGATTCTTCATTCATTGGCTCGAGCATATTGTCCAGGATTCTGCTCACTTCATCTTCTTTGAATCCGGTTGCCATTACCACTTTGCTGCTTCTTATCTCAAATATGATTTCCGATAGTTTATCTTCATCCCACCTGCCCTTGATTTTATTGAGCGCTAGGTTTAGAGCCTTCTCTTTCTCTTCATCCAGACGGACCAGCGCGCAGGGGATTTCTTTCAATCCTTCCATCTCTGCGGCAAGCTTTCTCTGGTGTCCTCCAATCAAAATATATTCCCGCCCCGGATGCATATTCACAACGACCGGCTCTACAAATCCAAATGTCTTGATGGACCGGCGCAGCGCAGCCATTTCTTCTTCCGGCATTATCCTGGGATTATACTCGGCCGCTTTCAGATCTGAAATTTTCAGTGTTTTGATTTCCATTGTATTTCTCGATTATACTTTTTAAGCTTTCCGGGACATAACTTCTTTCCTCAATTTCAACTAGATAGTGATTGCTGTGATTATACGCGCTGCCGAGCCTGTGATGACTGTGATAATGCCCATGAATATTAAGATCTATATTGGCAAAGATATCCCCCTGTAGACAAGTCTCCAAAATATGAGAGAAAAGGATATTTTTGCCCATAAATTTCAGCACCATTTGCTCACAAACAAAGTCCCATCCGTTTTCCAAATACCAACTGTAACTTTTATGATCATGATTTCCACGGACCAAGATAGTTTTAATTCATTTTTCCTGCAGATCCTTGAATATCTTCCCGACTTCCCTGTCATTTCCGATACAGATATCCCCTGTATGAATCAGCACGTCACCTTTCTTCAGTATCTTGAAACCATTCAATATCTTTTTCTCAAATCCGTGTTTTCTATCACTTAGATCAACCAGGTGCTCGTGATTGAAATGAGTATCTGAAGTTACATAGTAATTCATCGCTATTATTTATTTTTAAGTTCCGGGAGTAGGAATCGAACCCACATCGAGAGGATCAAGGCCTCTTGTCCTACCGTTAGACGATCCCGGAATAAGAAGGATGGTTGCTTTAAATATCTGTCTTCTTTTTACGAACAATGACTTCAAAATCTCCAAATTCTTTCCCGCCATAATTTATACCTTTTATGTTAATAGTAAACTCCTCCGCTTCCGCTTCTATCAGCTGAATCATTAAGAACTTGGCACACATCTCTGCTTTATTGAGATCTCCTTTTTCTTTTGGCATAAACGATTTTTAAAATTTAAGTGGGAAGAGATGGATTCGAACCACCAATGCAAGTTTATGAGGCTTGCCGTTTGCCATTAGCTTATCTTCCCAGACGCGCGAGCCTTGCCCTCGCGCCTTCATGAATATTGCTGGTCGGGTTTTTTTCTATCCGCCTATGCGATGACCGAATAGATAGTTTGTCTTACTCCAGATACTCTTTAACATCCGGACGCCAGCGATTTATTATCTATTTTTGAGAAACAGATTTTTTATTTCAATTCTCCTTTCATCCCAGACTGGCAGTAGTATCTCTACAATCATTCTCAATTTCTCTTCCGGACCCATATTCTTTACTGCTTCTCTCAGTGACTTATCGTGATCGATTCCACCATGACTTTCTGACCGCAATATCTCTATACCCCTTCTTTTTATTATTGGTCTGTATAGTTCCGATCCACTGTGAGACATTGTGAGCTCGAATAACAGATCCAGAACCTTCTCATCGATCGGCCACTTTATGAATTGCAAGAACTGCTCGGTTTCATTATTTTTCTTTTCAAGCTTTCTCTGCTCTTTCTCTTTTTCTTTCTTATTTTCTTCCTGGCGTTTTTTCTTCTCTTCGGGGGTGAGCGCGTAATCGGAGTGACAAGATCCATGCTTCTCACAACTGGCGCTTTTGCAGATATTTACAACCTTTCCCATTTTACTCCCTTCGGCAATCATGGCCTTTTCCATAAAATCGCACTGGTCTTTCTTGCTGCTTATTTTTTCGTATTTGCTATAGCCCAGTAAGATTTTATCTTCCGGAGAATACTTCTCGCTCACCTTGAGTTTGATGCCTTCCTTTTCCATTTTCCAGAAGATATATTTTCCCATCTTCCGCTTCCAACACCTGGTGTCTGTGCAGGCGCCTTCTTTAATTTCTCCGAATAGACTGAGATGGTCCGGCTGGCATTCTTGGCACGGACCAACTTCCGCCATTGCTCCTTTTTCTGTGAGCCACGGTTGATTGGACAGAATGTCATAGATGTTTTCTTCGATCCAGTCCTTCAGGTTCGAAACACTGACACTTTCCGACCTCTCTGCAATATATTCTTCGAGCACTCTGTCCTGATCTGCATGAGACAATTTAGCAATGATCATCATGTGGCTATCATTCACCTTGATATAACTCTGCCCCCAATCACTAGCACTCTTCACTTTGCCGGCACGATATGCAGCTGCAGCTTTCTCTGACAGATTCGTAAGCAATAGCCGCTGTCTCACATACGTCTCCGACTTCGCCACCCTGAGAGCGATGGTGATGATATCGTAGTGCGATTCTTCTACCAGTTTCCGATAACTAATACCCTCATCGATTGGATGGATATCTTCGCGCTGTAAATTTTCTATAATCTGAACTTCTCTGGCTTCTTCATCGCTGAGATTTTTAATTTCAGCTGGGATAGTTTTCAGCCCGGCCAGTTTTGAAGCTCTGAAGCGGCGGCATCCGGCAATGATTTCATACTTCTCTCCGTCTTTTTCTCTGACGATAATCGGAACCAAGACACCTTTCTCTTTGATGCTCGAAACGAGTTCTTCAAGAGACTTGTTGTTAAAATTACCGCGCGGATTGGTCTCCGATTCATAAACATCACTTAATTCAATTTCTACAAATTGCACTAAAAATTGCATATATTAATTTATTGGTTGATTAATTTCCACGCCCCATTGTGTGAGACCTTTTTTCATCTTTCTTTTATATCTTCTCCACCAGGAGGCAGTCTCGAACATAGGAATGTGATGAAGTATTTCGCGCCTTGTCCGCATTGCGCGGGCCAGCTTTATTTTTTGTTTGTGATTTAATTTCATAATCAAGCTATATTTTTCCCAATATTCAGGAAAGGCAATTTTTAACTTCGCGAAGTTGAACATGTCCGCTTTTCGGAAACATACAGCTAGCGCCTGCACGAAGCTTCCGCCGTATTTTTCCATATTCACAATTACTCTCTCTTTCTCTTCGCTCGACATAATTCTTATGTGTTAATGATTATCTCTACCTTCCCCTCTCCTTTTGGAATCGGGTCCGCCTCGAATGATCCGCTGAGATATTTGTCCTGGGAGAAAAGCGCATCTGCTATGCTGCCAAACACGCCCTCCGGATCTGCGTGCACACCGTTCTTCCATTGAATCTTGATATGCATATGTCCCTGATTATCCTCTGAAGTCTTGAATGGTTTGACCATCCGCGATTTGTTGCTTCCTTTGACGAATTCCCACTGGACTCTAGTCTTTGTTTGCTTGTGATATTGCTCCAGGACATATACTTTCCATCGGGCATACCGTTGCACCGGGTCCGTCCAGGCTTGCTTTTTCGTCTTGCGGATTTTGGCAAGCGGAGACCCGATAGGATCATCCGCATTGCCGGTAATTGTTATCCGCGTTTCCATTACTTTAAACTGACTGTCAGAATTTTTCCTGTGCTGTCTGAATTTCGCACCCAGAAAGTGATTGAGTTCTGTCCGTCTGGAATGTAAATATCTTTGACCTCGGAATACTCTTCCCATTCCGCGAAAGACACTGTGTTTTCATCTGTCCCCCACTTTATTTTCGCTTTCTGTCTGATCACGTCCATATTTTTTCCCACGAAGTGGAATTCATAAATATTGTCCGAGATTTTCTTGAATGAATAATCAACTATACTGGGAATTTGGAATATTCTGGATGATCCCCCGCCCACGACATTAACCGTCCTGGTAGCAGTTGCGACCTCTCCGGATTCGTCGGTGTCGGTTGCAGTATAAGCTACGGCATAGGTACCGTTCGCTCTTGTATTGACTTCACTGGTGTCGCCGGCTACCGGTGCAGTGTTGCCGTCGTTGTAGGTTACAGTGGCGCCAGCGTCCTGATAAACAGATCCTTGACTGACCTGTGCCGGGTTGTTTCCGTTGACTGCGATGGTTGTCGCACTCGCTTGCCCGGCTACGATCATGAACGACAGGACAAGGATTGATAATACTTTTTTCATTCGTTTAACTTAAACTTTTTAATATATAGAAATTTGGTTATTGGAGTTTGACGATTCCCTTCTCCGCTAGAACGAAGAAGCAGCGGGCGCAAGCCGAGGTGTCCACGAAAGCATCATGCGCATCCTCGAAGTCTTTTCCGAAAAGTTTGATGTGCAATTCTGAAAGCTTCGGCCACTTGAGACCATGCGGGCCCGGTATCGCGCAGTAGTTGACCGATGACTGCATGGTGCATATCCTCGGTTTGTCGAAGAGTTGGCTCTCGATATCTGCCCGGAGAAATTCGGCGCCCATCACCTTCTCATCAAAGCTGATATTGTGTGCCACCAGCATGTCAGACGCTTCGATACTTGCCTTGAATAGTTTCAGGATAGGTTCGATGTGATGACCTTCTTTGATTGCCTGCTCGGTAGTGATGCCGTGAACTTTGGATGACTCTTCCGGAATAATGAAATCATCCGGCTTGACGATGTACTGTTCGGCTAGATAGGTCTGCCCCTTCTCGTTGCATACCAGCCAGGCCAGCTGCACGAGGCGCGGCCAATTATCCAGATTCGTGATCGGAGCATTCCAATTTTTCGGAAGTCCGGTTGTTTCAGTGTCAAAAAAAAGAAATTTTTTCATGAGTTATTTTAGATTTTTTAAGTTCTCTATTCATCTCGCATTCTGCGAAGTGAGTGATATATACCGGATGATCGTATCCCGGCAGCTCTTTCTCCTGGATCGGAATATACCGACCTCCGGAAGCGCGAGCGAGCCATATTTTTTTTCCGCACTTATTGCATCTCCTGGATCTGTGATAGTCGAATTCTACTTCCAGGAAGGTGCCGTGCAGCGTTGTGATTCTAATGTCCTTCATCTTTTTCGTTACTTTTTATTCTGTCGTACATTCTGCTGATCACGCTGGTGAGTTCTTCTTTTTGCATGTAGCCGATGTGTCCCGACTTTGTATGTCTCTCGAGCCAGCGATACATTGCCTTGCGCTGAGAATGAGGATCGTTCCACTTGCCCCAGATGATGCTCGCTAGTTGGTGCGCCAATTGCCGCATCTTCCTTGTCTCCCAATCTGCCGGACTGGATGCCGCCGTTCCATTGGGATGCGCGGCGAGAATTCCATTGCATTCCGGATGCCGGGAGCAGCTGAAGAACTTGCGCGGGTCGCCCGATGGGTAGGTATATCTGTCTGTAGTCTTGAGCACCATCTTGGATCCACACTTCGGGCACTTTGGATTTTTTTTGGTTGCGCTCATCACGTTCCATTTAACTATTTATGTTTATTTAGCCATTCAGAAACAGCAATTACTCCGGCTTGCCATGATGAATATTTACGAGTGGCGCCGCTGTCGTTGTTTCCCACATTTCCCGGATTATTGGTTCGTGCTCCCACCCCTGCCGTACCGAAGGAACTATCGTTCTGCATTATAGCCAGGATGAGCTCACAAGGAACGTCGTAGGCATTCGAGGCATTGACTACCATCTTTCCGGTTACGGGGCTTGCTGGCACGACTGAGTGGATATATGCGTCAATCTCTGAGGCGTTGTCTACTTCTCCGATTTTCTTGGTAAGATTAGCAATCTTGGTTTCATGATTCTTATCCGTGGCATAGCTTCGAATATCGTACCCGAGAACTATTCCGAGAGGTTCTTGAGGTTTCTCTTTTTTATCGCCTTCTTTGTCGATGTACGGAATCCCAGAATAGTCTTCTTCGACTTCCGTGACCGCCGGCGCGGATAATACTTCCGGAACACTGATATCGAATTTGTTTGTTGTCTGGGCGAAAGCCACAAGGCCAGACCCAATCAGCCACAAACACACAATCACCATTCCCCACTTGAAGTCTTTCAACCTCTTTTCGTTTTTTCGTTTTTTGGTCATGTAAGGTTTAGTTACGATTCTTTTTCGTTTTGTGACTTTGATCAGTTTGCCTGTTCTGTCGTCTTTTCGGTAAAGAATACCCTTAATTTCCGTGTAATTACCAATTTTGTATTTTTTGTTTTCTACTGCTTGAGACATTTTTATTTTTTTATGATTAAGTTCCACCCTTAATCACCCTTGAGAATTCACCTTTAATATTTTGGCATTGAATATACCATCGCTACGATAATCGCGAGAGAGAAGATCGCCAAAACCAATACCTTCAAGATCTCCCCTTTCACGTTCATCCAATCGTCTCTCCTTTTTTGTTCTCTAAGAAATTTTCTTCCGTAGATTTTCATAAGATTTTTTAATTGATTAAGTTTACTTTTCCGGGAATGCAAAGAGTCCTTTTTTCATCAAATCTTTTTTTACCTCTTCGACGCGTTTTTGATTTTTTGCATTTTCTGTTTTTGAAATATCTGCATTATGGATTTTTTCATCTCTTATCTTCTTAAATACATCTTCTTCTTGGTACTCTACAGACCCCCCCTGGAGACCGTTTGAGACCCCACCTCGGGTCTGTACAGACCCCCCTTTGTCTTCAAGGGGGGTCTGTGTGGACCCTCCTGACGCACTTTCAGAGTCGGTCAGGGGGGTTTCTACAGACCCCCCTTTGCGGAAATAATCCATGTTTTCAATCCATAAATCTGGCACGATATAGGTGTTGATCCACTGCAATCCACCGGTGGTCATTACCCTAATTTTTCCCTTATAAATGATCCACTTTTTTTCGATTAACGACTCCAATGTTTTCTTGAAAGTAATCTTGCCTACCTTTCCCAACCTAGACATTAGATATTTCTGCCCGGCCCTACATACTCCACTTCTGCCGGCTAGTCGTTTCATGTGGATGTATAGGGCCAGCTCTGTCTCATTGCTTTGCTCAAGAACTATGTTCGGTACCTGAGTGAAGTATTTGTGATCGTTCGACTGGTCTTGAATTTCTATTTGATTATCCATCTCCTACTTTTAGCTTTTGGTTAAACTCCGGCGAGCCGGACTGGTCTGTTTTCACCCTTGCCTATTTTTCACTCTTGATTGTCATCAGTATTTTGATGATCTTGTCTGCCTCATCCATGTTCAAATCTTCTATGTTATCAATCTGCCTCTTGGGAAATTCCGGAGATCCTACCTGGCTTGCCGTATTGATATATCGGACCATAATCTCCTCTGTCTTGTACCCTCTCTTGCTCAGCAGCAGGCCTCTGATAACATCCGCTTTACTCTTTCCTACGGGGTATCTTTCTTTTGGGTTTCCCAAAGGTAAAGGTTCGTTAGCTTTCGCAGCGATTGCTTCCTCCTGTTTCTTGTCGAAATCCTCTTTTTCTTTTTCTATAATATCGTTATCTATGGCATCCTCTACAAGACACACAAGCTTTCCATCTTTATCCTTGACGAGTGTACCAATCTTTCCATCTACATTGCAGATATCTCCCTCTTTCGGCTCTGGAATTTTAACTGGAGCTTTTTCTTTTTCCTCCTTCTTATCCATGATCTGCAGTGCGTTCTCCGCCATCCTTTCAGTCACATTTTTCAGGTTATTCCATTTAAGCCCGGTGATTTCGTGGAGTAATTCCAGCGCCTCATATTCAGTCACCGCTCCTAGATCATGCAGCCTTTTCTTTACCTTAATGACGAATGAATTATTTTTAGGTTCTTGTTTCTTCGGCTCTGCAGCTCTAGGTTTTGGTCTGGTTTCTTCTTGGCGCACCTGCTTATTTTCCTCGACTGCATCTGTGTCTCCGTCACCGGTTAATATTCCGAAGGCATTGCAAAATGCATATCTCTTAGCGAAGGTACAGCGCGCGCCATATTTCTGAGGCTCGCTCATGTACTCTTCCGATCCGATCGGAATAGAGAATTCAGTATCTTCGCTGTAACCTGCAATATGCCTCTTTGTGACGATTACGGAGAACATCTTACCGTCTTGATGAGTATTGACTGTGTAAGATAATCCATTCTTAGCAATATATGGACCAGTCTGATCAACGATTGAGTCAATCGGAGCGAATCTGTAACGCTCCTTACCACCTTTGTCAGATACCACCTTTGTTTTTTTAATTACCGGGCATTCTGCCTGGAATTTGGCCATAGCCTGGTCGAATTGCTTCTTTGCTTGTTTCTTTTCCATACGTTCGTATAGATCGAGCATTTTCTCCGCCATCTCTACATTACCGGCCATTACCGCCTGGCTCATGATTGCGCCTATGTTAATCTGCTGGACACCGGGAATCATCACTTTTCTGCTCTTAGGTGCTATCACCTCCGTCGCCTCTACTTCGATAATGTTATCTTTCTGCGTCTGCGGATCATTTGACCCACTTCGTTTTTTCATGCTTTTTAGGTTACTATTAAAGTTTGTCGACCGTTATCCTCTTGTTAAAGTAAAATGTAATCTCGTGAGTTCCTTATACTTTTTTGTTTTGGTTTTTCCTGCAATGATGAGCTCGTCTATTTTCTCGTTCAGCTTCTCGATAGCAATGTCTTTTTTTGATTTCATTTTGTGTTTTTTAGGATTAAATCACCCTTGATTTCACCCTTATGCTGTTTTATATGCAGCTACTCGATCCGGTCCTTCTTCCTGGAGCGAGTAGCTCAGGCATACAAAAAAACCTGCCTATTAGGCAAGTTCCTTGTATGTTATTCAGTTTTTAGCTGGTCTCACGCCCCGCAGCATTTCTTATATTTCTTCCCTGATCCACAAGGACACAAATCATTGCGACCGACTTTGTCTTTGTTGATTTCTGGTTTGTTTTCTTCCGAGTCGTCAACGCTTCC
>Ga0265294_10002639_pt1 | contig 23435 bp, 16 predicted proteins | sample MunlanPumphouse3_FD_192504 | JGI IMG/M metagenome (GOLD analysis project Ga0265294, IMG submission 192504) | Groundwater microbial communities from a municipal landfill in Southern Ontario, Canada - Pumphouse #3 | ecosystem: Environmental > Aquatic > Deep subsurface > Groundwater | place... | reverse complement strand
GACCACTATTCCACAGATATTCAAATCCGCTTAGTTCCGAAGGTGCAATACTTAGTTCCGGATCTGGCTGTCCGCTATATGGATTCCAGCTAAAATCATCAATCATGATTCTTTCGGTTTCACCGTTGGCGATCAAGCGAATCTGTATATTACTGGCGGAGCTATTGATAGAACCACTAAAGAGCTTCCAGGCACTGGATTCATCCAGGTTGGCATTGTTTATCACCGAAACCAGGTTCCAATTGCTCCCATCTGTGCTGTACTCCAGATTCATGTCGGGAGACGGAATACCATCCCAGCGACGAATCTTCATGTTAAAATCTGCTACACCTCCGGAGGCTATGGTGATCACCCAATTCACATTTGTCACATGCTGCAAGCGCCAGGCATAGGTGCCAAAAGCTCCCGGCTGACCATCCTGACTGGTAGTCGTTTGACGTAATGCTGGGCCTCCGGTGGCAGAAAACAAGCCATCACTGTAACTATGATTGCTGGCGTAACTGGTCAAAGCGGTAGATCCGGCAGTCCAGTTACTGTCAATATCAAAACCGATCGTGGTTTGAGCCCATAACCCGAGCAAGGGAAGAATCATCCCCAGCAGCAGTATATAATACTTGCGCATATCAATCTCCTTATCGCCTGGCGACACATTAAAATCTATCTAAATGTGTTTAGCGAACAAGTTTTATTCCATAGTCAATTTTGTCAATTCAAACAGACTTGCAAAGCGCTGCTTGACAGAATGTGCTGCCTGGCTGCCATTGACCTCATGAACATTGAAGATTCTCCTCTGATCTGTGACGCAAATCACCCCTTGATCAGCAATTGTCTGAAAGACGAAATGCTGCTGTATCACATTGATACTCAGAGCGAAGCTTTGCTCCTGGATAGTTATGCGGACTTGAGCGGAAAGCGGATTGATAAAGGCTATCGGCTGGATCAACTCTCCGGTGGGCAAAAGGTGTTGCTGATGCTTTGTCTGGCTTTGCATTGCCCTGCTACAACCTTGTATCTGAAGGATCTGTATCACTCTCTGGATGACTCTCGCTGGCAGGCTGTGCAAAACGCTGTGGAGAGCTCTTCAAAACGCATTATCTGGGAGCAAACGCCATGCTGATCCTGGAAGCAGGATATCGGCAAGTGTGGCCGGGATTTGCCCTGGATCTTGTGCAAGAGCTCAGATTTTGCCAGGAATCGCGATATCAATTGCATGGCTCCAACGGCAGTGGCAAGAGCTCATTTCTGCAAAAGCTGCTGCTTCCGGCCTTGCAGGATAACAAAGCTGGGTACATAGTTTACCTGCAGCAACAGATTTATTTACAGCTCTTTGCTCTGAAGGCTCATACCGCTTTCAATCTCCCCGGATATCGCATCTCCGATGCCCAGGACGCTGCCCGCTATTTGCTGCGTGATCTGCGAAGTGCCTATAATCAGAAAGCTCAGGATATCTACCTGATAGCCGATGAAAGCCCGGCTCTGGACATCCTGATGGAGCTGGAGCTTCCCCATTGCCTGATCCTGATTGATCATCACCGCAGGATTCCTGAAGCTGGATTGATCAGTTTTAGCTCTCCAAACCCCAAGCTCAGCAGAGTACGCGCCGATGCCTAAATTGATCGTTCTATCCCTGCTCTTCGTTGCCTACAACCTGCTTTTCGGTATCCTCTGGCTGTCCAACTGGCAATTGCAATTGCTGGCGATGCTCATTATCGGAGCACTGTCCCTGATCTTTGTGGGATGGCAGAAGTGTCTGAAGCAATTCAGGTTGCTTTTACCCTTTGTGGGTACTTTGGTTTTGATCTATGGCATCTTTATCATCTTTGATATTAGCCCGGGAGAGGACACTGCACTTTCATACTGGCTAGCCTATGGCTTGCCAAGAATACTGCTGTTGATCTCTTCCATCTATTTGCTGCGTTTCTTCATCTCTTTTATGCGAATTGAGGATTTCTATGACAGCGGAATCAGCATCCACCTGCTGAAGTATCTAATTCTGGGCAGAATCCTGTATCAAGCTGCCTTTGAGTCCTATCCACTCATCAAAGCCTGGCAAAGCCTGATCCCCTCAGAACAACTGCTTGCAAAGGGATTCCGCCAGAGGTTTCGCTCTGCTTTAACCGCCAGTCTGGCCCTGGCTTTATACGTTTTGGAAGAGGCAGTAATGAAGGGCGAAATGATTGATAACAGAATAGCTAATTGCTACAAGGAGCAACCATGAAATGGTATCTTAGCGTAGGATTCACCGTCCTGGTGATGGTTACCACTCTGCTGATCCGGATCCCTGTACCCGGAGGCGGATACTTCAATTTTGGCGATGTAATCATCGTGTTTTGCGGACTCTATGCGGGCAAGAAAGCCGGTATGATTGCAGGGGGAATCGGTTCTGCTCTGGCGGACTTGATCGGATTCCCGATCTTTGCCCCCGTAACCCTGATCGCCAAAGGTCTTTTGGGACTCTTCGCCGGAATGGCCAAAAGCAGTGGGAAGCTCATGCAATATGTCTATCCTGCTTTGGGGGGAATCCTGATGGTGGCAGTCTATTTTGCCGGAACCTGGATCCTTCCTGCCATGGGGAAAGCGGCAGCTATCGCTGATCTTCCCGCAAATCTGATCCAGGCTGCTTTCGGTTATATTGGCGGCAGATTGTTGTATCTGGCATATATGAAGATTGAGGAACTGCGTTGATGATGCACAGGATCCTTAGCATCATCAAATCAGGATGTTCAAGATTTAACTATTCCAGTTATCTTATTACGAATGGAGATAAGTTCTTTGGGAACCCGCTGATTCCTTAACTGGATAGCACCTATATCCTTGGCCAGGTCAATATCCATGCTCTGTCTGCTTCCGTAGTTTGATCCAAGCACCTCACCCCTGATGTACCGATACACCTCTTTTCCGGGGAAAAAGGCCAACTGCTCTCCCTTGACATAGATTCTTTCGATGTCTTGCACAGCGCTATTTACTAACTGGTTGATTTGAGATGGGTTAATGGACTGAACCACTTCATCCAACCTCTTGTCAAATTTACTCTCAGCCAGATACCTAACAATTGCGGCAGAGTCTTGGATTTCTGATAGTTTCGGGTTGTGCGGAAATCCTTGATTTATTCTAATATTCAGTTCGGCAAGTATATAACAACATGTAAACCACATTCGTTTAGCCTCAAGGAAATCATCGATCCGTTTACTGATTCTATCCGGAGATAAACGCTTCTTAGCATTGAAGGTCGATTGGGCAATGGATTCTGCATCCAGCATATAGTTCTCGATTTCATGCTTTGAGAGCATGTAGATATTGCCCTGTTTGGATGCTTTGCTCCATCGATAATCCCGATCCACAATTCCAAAGCAGGGTTGCTTATCCTTATGGTAATCGACCAAGCTTCTTACGTTTTGCAGGTTACCAGCATTTTCAATCCGAATCAAAGCCAGGTTTGGTCTGTATATCTCATTTAAATATGCCTTGGTGATCTCATCTTCCACAAATACAAGCGCCAAGTTGCTGTATACGCTGATGCTTTGATAATCACTCATAAGAACCTACACCAGACCGATAGTCATCATCCTCGCCAAGTAAGAACAGCTCGTAACTCTTGACTGACTCGATGATCTCAAGTGAATGAGTAGCGCAGATGATTTGTGTATCCGGTAAAAGCTCGCGTAAAGCACTCAAGAATACCCTATGCCAGGATACATGAAGATGAAGCTCCGGTTCATCAATAATCAGTATGCCATTAGCCAATTCCTTCCTCAGGATGGAACTTAGAAATGAAAACAATTCAATCTCGCCAGAACTAAGATCATCTAAAGCAACATAGTGGTGATTAGTATTAGGATATTTTAAGAAAACGTCAAAACCATCCTCAATACTGGCACCTACTTGTTGAATCCTGATATCAATGTCCGATCCGGGGAAAAAACTGCCAAGAGCTTGTTCGATACGACTAATTGATTCTTCGTAAGAGTTTGGTGATAAGCTCATCTCTTGCGACAGCTTATCAGAGACATAGGCATTAATCAAGAACTGTTTCAGATTCCAAAGCCTGTTTACCTCCACGTCTTGAGGGCGTTTCCCCTTTCTTCCCAAAGTAACATATAAAGCTCCTTTCAACAAGGGTTCACGCCAAGATGAAAAGTATTCGATTTTATCCTGCAATGAGTTGCGAATCAATCTGTCTTTACCATCCGTTGTGGATTGGTAAGATATGCGATGATAATCGGCTCCATCCATTAATTCAATAGTAACCGATGGATCTTGGCCATCTCTGCCATTATTGCGTTTGAAGGTTTTGTCTTCTTTGGTTCTGGGATTTGTAAGCGTGATCACAATGCTCTCAAGCAGACTGGTTTTCCCACTGCCATTTGGACCTGCAAACACCACAATATCTAAGGGCTTATCGGTTAATGGGTTTTTCAATTCTTTCTTAAACTCACCAATTCCCCTGAAGTTTGTCACTTCCAGACGGTTGATCTTCATATTTACCTCATGCAGAGTGTAGTAGAACACAATATATGTGACTGCTTCAATTCGTCAAGGTAATTTGACAGCAGTATTTCGCAGCTTAATGACGCCAACACATAGGAAGGTGGTGAGATGGAGCCGAAATCGATAGGTCAAATCAATCTCACTAAAAACCCAACTCAGGTGCGGAAACAAGAAAAACTCAATGGCCTCATCGCACTAAGAAGACTTCAATGGAATAAACTCCAAAGCTTCAAACTGATGATACTAATATTTCAATACCTTACGCGTACTTCTATTGATGTCGGTCTTTAGCTGCATCAGATATATCCCACTGGGCAATTGTTTACCTCGAGAGTCGCATCCATTCCAGTTAAGATTCATCTCTCCTTTGCCAGTGCCCTGGGTTTCATATACGCATTGACCTTTGATATTGAACACTTTGAGCTCATAAGCACCCTGTTTTACTTCGATGCCAATGTTCAGGTTTTCCCGGAAGGGATTGGGATAGGCATTTTTAATCAGGCTCAGAGCCGGAGTAATAAGATGAGGATCATCATTTGCTACTGGTTCGGGAAACACTATTTCCAACTCGGTAAACATCACCATGCAACTATCAGGCATCACGTGGGGATTAAAGATGTTACCTGCGCCCCATTCATTATCATCCAGCAAAAGCAGACCCAGGCGTCCCACTTTCTGCGTGCCCTGCATGCCCACGAACTTCACCAGATCGGCAGGATACACATACATCGGCCGGATCCCGGCTAATTCCGGATTATCCACATCATTCAGAAAGATGGGGTCGCTCCAGGAATTGCCACCATCCGCCGAAGTAACAATAACGATTTCGGGAGATTGCTGATAGGCAACAGCATCGGGAAACTGGTCAGGTTCCAGCCAGGCATGTCTTGCCCTGTCAGTATCCTGCCAAACCGCTACCATCATGTTCTCATTATTCACTTTGCTTAACTTCAGATGATTATATTGAAACATCATTGCTCCGTCAACAGCTGTTTCGTCCCAATAGGCGAAGGGAAAGAGGGTCTCGAACTGCGGATAGAATTCACCATCAATTTCGATCCAGTTATCCACCTCGCCCCAAGGTGGTTCAGTATCCCAGGGAATGTAGTGTGGATAATCACCGTTCTCGGGATTGCCCAGAGGATATACATCTCTGATGCACATGCTGTTATCCCCTGGATCATAGGTATAGGATTTTACTGTATGCAGGGATGTATAATAGGAATTATTGAACATCAGAGGCCAGAGGCCAATAGCCCGAACCCTGCCATTATGATCAACTACAGCATTGAAATGATTGGAATTGGCGATCATCCAGTTTAGATCTTCATCGCTGATGCCATTGCCATCCTCATCAGTAAAAAAGCCCTCATGCCAGGGGGAGTCGTAAACGGGATTCCAGCAAGCCAGTGAACTATCAAAGTTATGATAGCTCCATTGCCCCTCCGCATAATTGCTGCCCACAAACACATCCAGTTCTGGTTCGTGAATCCATTCATCATCAAGCCCAATGGCTATGTGATATCCAATCAAATAGACATTGCCCAGCAGATCTGCGCTAAGGCTCAGAAAAGGTCTGCGATTCATAGTGATATCATTATTCCAATCATCCAATTGCGGGATTGTCATGCTATTCCATGCCAGTTGATTACCATATTCCAGCATCTGGGTGTTGAAATCCGCATACAGGAGCAGGATGTTTTCGGAAGGTAAGCCACTGATGCTATGGCTACTGCGGTTTTTGCCAATAACATACACTCTGCGCATACCCGGATTTGGTGAGGGCCCGATGCAGATCTCGGCCTGGATAAACTGGTTATCATCTGTATCCCCTATGGTTACCGGATTATCAATGATGATCACCGGTTCAGTCAGATTGCCCGGCACTCCCGCCAGCATTCTGTCATAGGCAAACATCACTTCCAGATCAGCATCTTCGTCAGCATTGACGTGCCACACATAGAATGGATTTCCCCCCTCCTGATCCAGGGCAATGGCTGGATATCCGGCATTGGTGTATGAAGGAATCATGGCGCTGTGGATCTGCCCGCCATTGTTAGGGATGTAAGCCCAATGGATGCCACGGCTGCCATTGGGAAACGAGCGATCATGAAATGCTGCAAAATATCCGCCTCCCAGATTTGCGGGAACAGATACCAGGGGTAGATTGTTATAGCCTCCGATCATGTAGTCATAGCTAGTGGTACAAAGGGTATCCGGTAATTGTGAAAAAACATATTGAGGTACTTGGCGTTTCTCTGTCTGCTCTGGTCTATAGGAGGTGATATCGTCTGCAAATGCTGTGAATCCGGGGATCATCGGTTTAGCAAATGCAAGGACAAACCAAAGAAATAGGTAAACTAATAGGAGCTTTTTCATCGTTCCTCCTAAATTGGTATAGTGTTGATATATAAGTTAATGCACTTCTCCGCCAAGACAAGATATATTTTCTCCTTGACTGTGGCCTTGCAATATTGCACAATTTTCAGGTAGCATCTGGATTTGCTTATTCGAGACTGGGCTAATCATTCTGAGATTGCCCTATGCGCAAAGTGATGTATCCTGTATCATATACCAATGCATTATGAGATAATCATACCTTTTTTACACTGATCGATTAGTATTTCTGTATTAGCTTTTGCTGTTAGTGGCATATAGATTGCAATAGATTCAGATTGAGAATCCAAGTGTCACCACAAGTTACATATCCGGGAGGATAATGAATGGAAACTAGTTTGCTACAAAACCTTGCTATGAATGACAACGGCTTCATCTTTGACCCAATTTCTGGATACAGCTACACCAGCAACGAGACCGGACTGATCATCCTTAAGTTACTGGCATCCGGGCTTGACAAAGCTGAAATCCGTGCGCAGATCATGGATGAATATGAAGTAAGTGCCGATAATTTTGACAGTGACTTTGAGCATTACTTGTTGATGCTGGATGCACTTAACTTGGTGGAATACTGATGCTAAGCCAGAATCCTGACCTATCGCAGCTTAATGCCACGATCGCCGTTACGGGACTGAAAACTGGCGATAACCCTCAACCGGGAGTACCAGTTATCCGCAGCATCCGGGCAGCAGGATTTATGGGAAAGATCATAGGTTTGGTATATGACTCCATGGAATCCGGAATATATCTGGAGGACCTGGTGGACCAAGTATATCAAATGCCTTATCCTTCCGCGGGAGCCGAAGCCTTTTTGTCACGCATCGAATACATTGTATCAAAGCACAAGATCGACGTGATCATCCCTACTCTGGATGCCGAGGTAATCCTCTACATCCGCCTTGGAGACGAACTCAGCAAGCTAGGTATCCACACCTATCTGCCAACCGAGGAATGCTTTTTGCTGCGGGACAAGACCAAATTGGCAAGCTATTTCCCGCCCAAAGGAATCGCCGTCCCTGAGACTTCCCTAATCAGTGAGCCCAGCCAGGTGATAGCCAGCAAAGATCAATTCCCCCTGATGATCAAAGGTCGTTACTATGAAGCTTACAAAGCTAATAATGTGGAAGAAGGCCTGAAATACTACTATGAGATCGAAAGCCGCTGGGGCTTGCCCATCATCCTGCAAAAGCTGATCCCGGGTGATGAATACAACATAGTAATTGTGGGAGACGGCGAAGGCGGAATCCTGGGTATGGTGCCGCAAAAGAAGCTTGTGATCACAGACAAAGGTAAAGGATTTGGCGGAGTAGTGGTCAATAATCCGGATTTATTCGATTTTGCCCACAAGGTGATCTCCCTGCTCAAATGGCGGGGACCCTGTGAACTGGAAGTGATGCGCGGATTTGATGGCGTGTATTATCTGATTGAGATCAATCCCCGCTTCCCGGCCTGGGTACGTCTGGCAGAAGGCTCTGGCCAAAACCAACCTGCTGCTGTGGTGCTGAAAGCCTTAGGCGAACCACTGGAACCCCTGCCAGCCTGCAAAGCCGGGACACTCTTTATTCGTCATGCGGAAGACATCATTGCCGATGTTTCAGTGATGGGACAGATATCTGCAAAAAGTGAACTGATCAGAAGGTGAATACATGAAAAAGACTTACATTGCCCCAAACATCGAGCGCAACAGCGCTGGAAATATGAACAAATACGGTGCCAAAAGCGTGGTGCGTTATCAAGACAGGATCGAAAGCATCCCAATCACAGATCTGGTGAAAGAATATGGCTCTCCCCTGATCGTGCTCTCGGAAGCCCAGATGCGCAAGCGCTATCGCCGCCTGCTGGATACCATGAAGATGCATTACCCCCAGGTGGAAATGGCCTGGAGCTACAAAACCAATTACCTGGCTGCGGTGTGCAATGTCTTTCATCAGGAAGGCGCACGTGCTGAAGTTGTTTCCCGGATGGAATATGAAATGGCGCGAACCAGGGGAATCAAGGGTAGAGATATTATCTTCAATGGTCCCGGCAAGAGTCCTGATGCGCTAAGAATCGCCATCGAAGAAGAGGCTTTAATCCACATTGACCACCTTGATGAATTGTATTTAATCGAAAAGCTTGCCAGAGAACTTGATACCAAAGCTCAAGTGGCGATCAGAGTCAATATGGATACCGGGATCAGTCCGCAATGGACACGCTTTGGCTTCAACTATGAGAACGGCGAAGCCTACCGCAGCATCCAGCGCCTGCTCTCTGGCAAAATGATGAATCTACGGGGTTTACACACCCATATCGGCACCTTTATCCTGGATGCCAATGCTTACTATTGGGCAGCCAAAGCATTGCTGGAGCTGGCTTCCCGCATTGAGAAGGATAATGGCATTGTGCTGGAATATATCGATATGGGCGGAGGCTTTGCCTCGCAAAACACACTTCATAACCAATATACCCCCGGAGAGTTTGCCTCACCTTCCTTTGATCAATATGCCCTGGCAATTGGCAATGCCTTCAATGAATCTCACTTCGTTACCGAGCATCTGCCCAAACTGGTGCTGGAAACAGGCCGGGCCCTGGTTGATGAAGCCGGATACATGATCTCCACTGTCCTGGGCAAGAAAAATATGCCCTCCGGTGAACGGGCAGTCATTCTTGATGCCGGAGTCAACACCGCCATCACTGCTTGGTGGTACAAACTGAAGGTATCCCCCACCCGCAGTTTCCCCGGCGCCTATCAAAACACGATATTCTATGGCCCCTTGTGCATGAATATCGATGTCATCCGCCCCGCTCTGCCCTTCCCCGATCTCCAATTTGGCGATAAAGTCCTGATCACTCCAGTTGGAGCATATAATAACACGCAATGGATGCAATTTATCGAATATCGCCCCCAGATTGTGATGATCACCGAAACCGGGCAAACAGAATTGATTCGTGAGGCCGAGAGCCTGCAGGATATCACAGCCAGAGAGAGAATTCCGGAACATCTGAGAAAGCTTTGATGAAATCTGGCAATCTGCTTGCTTTTCTGAAAGCCATTCCCAATACCTATTCCACTACTTTGTTTTCGGATAGCATTAGCATTGGATTGGCTTTGATGGCGCTTACCCTGGTTTCGCCAATCGTGGGCCTCTCCGGTTTGCTGGCCTTATTGATCGCAATGCTGGCAACGCGCAGTTTGGGCTTTGAAGCCTGGGATTCCAGCTCGGGAGTGCTCTCCTTCAACAGCCTGCTGATCGGTCTGGCCGTCGGATATTACTATCCCTACAGCGGGGTGGCAACTCTGAACGTCCATTTCTTTGGCTTACTGATCGTTGCCTCGCTGAGCACAATGTTCATCTATATCGGATTAAATTATCTCACTCAGAGCTTGCTCAAAATGCCCTCCATGAGCCTGGCTTTCTCGATTGCCGCAGTCTTCTTCTGGTATTACCTGGTGCGGGGAGGCTATTTCAGTGGATTTGGCTTCCAAAAGCCCCTGCTCTTTCAGCATCAGTTACAATTGAGTTGGTTTTGGCAGGATTATTTCCTGAGCCTGGGCAGCATCATGTTTGTTCCCGATGTGATCGTGGGAATAATGCTGGCGATCGTGCTCTTTATGATCACTCGCATCGGCTTTATGCTGTCTCTTGTCGGCTGGAGCATCTGTTACTTCTTGTTGCAATATACAAATCTGGGTAGCACCTATGGGATGTTCTTTCCCGGCTTCAATCTCATCCTGATCTCGATGGCCGTGGGGTCAGTGTTCCTGATCCCAGGGAAAAGCTCTTATCTTCTGGCAATCTTCGCCACAGTTGTGGGATTCCTGCTGGCTTATGCCATGTCGGGTAAGTATTATTACTCAGATCTCATGTCCGGACGGCCATCATTCCTCTATCTGCCCATCTTCGCTTTCCCTGTGAACATCGTGGTTTTGGGGCTTATCTATGCCATGAGGTTGCGATTGCATCAGCGCTCGCCGATTCTGAATGAATATGGCATCCTACATCCGGAGAAGGCATTGGATGCCTACCTCTCACGCTATCGACGTTTTGCCAGTGCCGGAGTTCCCCAGATTCAAATGCCGGTGAGCGGACAATGGCTGATTACTCAGGGGCACAACGGTGCGCATACGCACAAAAAGGACTGGGCTCTGGCCTGGGATTTTGAGATCGTGGACAAATCCGGCAACAAAGCTCCTGATGATCAGACGGCACTGGCTGATTACTATTGCTATTCCAAAGCCGTCTATGCAGCCGCAGCCGGGTATGTAAGTAAAGTGGTGAACAGTATTCAAGATAACCCCATAGGTGATGTAAACACAGTGGACAACTGGGGCAACTATATCAGTATTAATCATGGTTACGGCTTTTACACCCTTTATGCTCACCTCAAAGAAGGCTCGGTGAAAGTAGCGGAAGGTGACTATATCAAGATGGGGGAAAAGATCGGCCAGGTAGGCAACTCCGGCAGATCATTTGTACCGCACCTGCACTTCCAGGCTCAAGCCGCCATTGATGCCGGTTCGCGGACGATCTTCAGCCATATTCTGAACTACAAGATACTCCAAGCTGATGGCAGTTATCAATTTGTGGCCAGTGGAGTGCCCAAAGAGGGTGAATTGATCTCGCCGCTGGTGCCTGAAAAAGATCTCACCAATATCCTGCAACTGGGCTATGGTCAGAGTCAGAGCTTTGAAGTGGAAAGCTCCCAGGGAACCACTGTGGAAACCTGGAAAGTTGATCTGGATCTTTATGGCACTCACAGCATTGTTGCGGATTGTGGCAGCAGACTGGAGTTCTCTGTGTATCAGGGCATCTTCAACGTGCTCAACCTGAAAGGAAAGCGCAAAAGTGCACTCTCCGCCTTTGCTTTTGCTGCAGGCCGCATCCCCTGGATCGAGAATCAGAATGTGTCCTGGAGGGATGAGCCCAGCCTCTCGGTGGCTATGAATCCTTTCTGGAAAAACCTCAGCCTCTTCCTGATCCCATTCTTCAAGCCCATCCGGGTGCAAAGCTCTGCCACGCTTTCCAGCCAGGAGAAGATGCTGGAAATATCAGGCACCACTGAGCTTCGCCTCTTGGGTCTGAGCCTTAAAACCTATAAAACAGATTTACAACTGAGCAGAGATAGTGGAATCATCCAGATCACTCTTGATTGCGATGGCAAGACTCTGCTCAAAGCCAAACACATTGAACACAAGGAGTCAAACGATGTCCAAGAAAATCCTGATCTTGATTCTTAGCCTGCTCGGTGCATATTTACTGAGTGCCCAAAACATCCAGGATTCATATCTTGCTGAAGCCAGGGGAGACTTTCAGAATGCCCTGACAATCATGCAGGATTTGGCCAGGCAGGATCCCGATGACGTGTTTTACACCATGCGGCAAGCCTGGCTTAGCTATCTTCTGGGTCAGTATAACCAGGCTGTCACACTGTATAACAAAAGCCTGCAAGAGTTGGATCATCTGGATGCTCACCTGGGTATCATCAATTGCCATCTGGCTCTGGGTGAGTGGAACCAAGCCCGGGCTCGTGCGGATCAGCTATTAAAAACTGATGTGGATAATCCCATCCTGCTCTCCAAAGCCGCTTATGCCGCTTACATGAACAAGGATTATGCCACAGCAGTTGGCTATTTTGAGCGCATAGCCAACCTTTACCCCTGGGATATGGACAACCGGGGCTATCTGGTGAACAATCTCTATCTCAGCGGGAACATCCCGAAAGCCAAAACCGAGTATCGCATCCTCAAGAAATATGCACCTCAATCCCAAATTGTAGTTGATTATCAGAAAGTACTGGATCAGTAGTGAAGATTCTTGCCTCTGCTATTCTGCTGTTATGGTCTCTGCTGCTCTGTGCTCAAAGCCCCGGTATGGATATACAAAGTCTCAGGCTGAAAGTAGCGCATAATCCTGTTGATGCCAATGCCCGGATCAGTCTGGCTTATCAATTGATGCTTTCGGGAAACAGCAGTGAAGCTTTGAACCATTATGAAACGCTGCTAAAGCAAGATGCAGGCAATGTCTCTGCGATGGAAGGAGTGCTGTGGGCTCTGCAAGCTCAGGAACGCTTTCGCGAAAGCATCGACAAAGCCGGGCTCTTTCTAAAACAGAATCCCGCTCTCGCCAGTCTCTATAGTTACAAAGCATTTGCCCTGTCCCAATTGGGCTTTCATCTGGCCGCACGCTCCCTGTATGCCCAGGGGCAGAGCTTGAACAAGGATGAAGCTTTGCGGCAACGCACAGACCTTGGTTTAGCCTGGGAATACCTCTTGTTGAAAGATTATCCTGCAGCCCGGGCAAAGCTGAAAAAGCTGGGTCCCGACTCGGATCCTCAAGCCTGGCAACAGCTTGCCAGACCAGAGTACAAAATTGCCCTGGGAAGTAGCAGCAACTATAGCAATCTGCACAGCGTGAATCTCAACCTTGCACTCAGAAAGAGTATGTGGGGAGCAGAACTAAGCTATGAAGAACTGCTGCTGGATGGTTCCCGTTTCCGCAAGCGGATTCAGGCAACAGCCATGTGGCAAAATCCCGTCGCCAATCTGAGCGTATCAACCAGCACCTTATCGGGAAAAGACAAACGTATTTACCCGGTGGAAAGCTCCAGCCTCACCCTGCAACCCACTCTTTACTACAAGCAATTGCAGATCAAGCCCTCAGCCGGGTTCATCTATGGCTCCTATCAACGCTTTGATATCCAACAAGCAGATGCAAGACTAGTGATCGCCAGCGATTGCCTCTCCGGTTCCTATGGGTTTTCTCAGCTCTACCAGGACAACGATGCCCTGGATAGCGATGATCAAAGACAGATTCATAGCTTTAACCTTGGTATTCGTCCCCTGAACCAGCTCTGGATCACAGGATATCTCTTTTTGGGCGATAGTGCCTGGTGGACAAGTCCCTATGGCGTTATATATGATGAGTTTGAGGCCAGCTCCAACACCTATGGTCTTTCATTGTACAGTCCTATCGGTAAAGCGATGGGCCTTCTGCTCTACACTCAAATCGGTAAACAAAATGATGAATCTGAACTCAGCTCTTCGATCACCCTTTCTTATCGCATGTAGCCTGGCTTTTCTTGCCCTGCTGCTAAGTTCCTGCAATTTACGGGAGGACGTCCTGCTGCCTCCGAATCTGGATCCCAAGGACTATGTGATCTCAAACCGTATCCAGGTGTATGCTGATCATCTGATCCGCTCCGATAATGATGACAGCTATCTCTATCTGCCCAAGGAAAGCATCTCCGATTCCCTGATCTGGTATGGTGATGAGATATCATTTAGCAAGGAAGAACACCTTCTGCAACGAAACACCCTGGCTTTGGCTGAAGGATCCACCAAGCTGACGGACAGCTACCAGATTCGGGTCAAGCGCAATTATGCTAATGTATCGTTTGATCAGGCAGAGGCATTTGGCGCCATCTATACTGATCTGAAACATAGCTCCGCACTGGGTACTTCAACCCTGATCTCGTGGGAGTATCTGCTTGAAGCTGAAGACATCAGCGTCTATCCCTATGGCAAAAACCGGGTATTCTTTGAGATTGACGGCACAGGAACCTTTGCCCTGACGGAACTCTCTGACAGCATGGAACTGGTGATTGAAGAGAGTGATACAGAAGTGCAGGGACTGCTGAGAGATGCGGAGACTTTGTTGCGAGTGTTTATCCCTGCAGAGTTCACTGAGGAGATGGGGCAAAGCGTGATCAGAGTATCAGACAGTCTGGAACAGACTGATTTGCAGGCCGTGCAAAGTCTCTACTCTGGATTTGCCATGCAGAGCAAGGTGTTTCAGGTTTCTTGTGAAGACTCAGGAACCAGCAGTCAACCGATTATCATTCATTACACAGAGAACAATGCCTCAAAAAGGGATAGCCAGTGGCTGAAACTGCATGAGGGCAGAATCGATAGCTGGTCTCAGGGTGAGGACACCTGGATCATGCAGGATGAGACCTTGATCAGTTTCATCAACGGGGCGGCTAACTACATGCTGGTGCAACCGATGGCAGAAGAGAACACCATGCGCATCAGTCTGGATGGCAGCTACCGGCAAATCTTTGTGCAGGATATCTGGCTGGATCTCAAAGACCTGAATGTAAGCGGAGTTGATTTGGAAATCACGCAAAATCCCTCCACTCAGAGCATCATACAGGATTACTTCGGGCAAAAGCCATACGAATATAGTGGACAACTGCAGGCATATCAGATCAGTTTCCTCTCCGGAAGCGAAAGCCTGGAAAGCCTGCCGAATGACGGATGGCTGGAGTTTGGCTTTGCCGCTGATCTTTCTGAAGTCTCAAGTTCCCGTCTGATGCGAGTTTACCGGGATTCTTCAAAAGATGTTATCAGCTACAAAACCCATGCCGCTGCCTATGACGATACTCACTTCTCAAGCGCAGAATCCTTCGTTTACACCGGCATAAACTCCACCGGGACATATCTCTATGGAAATATCACCGAACCCAACGGAACTCAGCAAATCTCCTGCATCAAGGATCAGCTCTATCTGCAAATGGATAGAACCACTATTAGTTATCAGGATAGCAACCCTCCCTGCACGGCCATAAGACTTGACTACGAAGCTTCTGTACAGGGCGACCATCCCTGGTTGAATGATCTGCCCTACTCATTGACAAATATCAAATCCATAATGCAGATAGTTAGCCTTGGCGGTCGCTCGGATGCCCTTCCGCAGGGTCTTTTCCTGCAAAGCAGGGTGAATAGCAACATGGCATCTGTGATCAACTTCTCCCCTCTAGCCAGCTATCCCAAGTTTTTTCGCTATAACAAGAGCAATACCCTGGGACACAATAGCTTCCTTTTTGCCAATGGCATGATAAGCATCTCTCCCGCTTATGCTGGCTTTCTCATCGATGGCAGCAGCCTGTATGAGAGCGGCAATACCCGCGATCTGGCCATGTACCCTATGATGATCTTTGATGATTATGACCTGGAAGTGTACCTCAGTTCCGCTGTCTCCATGCCCGAAAGCACCTTGCGCATCCAAAAAAGTGCCTCTCTGAGCGATCCCTATCAGGTGTTGCAGAATCAGTATGATCTTGCTTACCTCAGCCCCGCCTATAGCTTCCAAATGCTGGATAATCCAAGCTTTTATTCCAGTTTTCAACCCTATATCCGGATCAAGCACCAATCCCGCAACCAGGACCTCCTGTTCTCGGTCTCGGATGATGATTATTACCGCATCTACAGCTATCCCGAAGGCGAAGCTGCCGATGGCTGGCACTTCCTCAATAGCGACGGCCACTATGCCTTCTTTTTACCCTATGATGCTCAGTATGCAATAGTGCGGGACATGAATCCCCATACCGCTACTCAGATCAGCCTCAGCACAGGGCAGGACGGCCATCTTTCACTCTATCAGGCACAGATCTTTATGCCCAATGAACAGATCGGTAGCAGCATTGACGCGGGCAGCCTGCTGAAGCTGGAAGCCCTGGATAGCGTTGCCCCCGGCATCAACTCCCGATCCGCTTATAGAGTAAGCATGATGAACCCTCAGGGGGTTTCCCTTTCACCAAACTTCTTTGAACAAACGATCGAGGCCTGGCCATACCTGTACATCCCTGTGCCGGATTTTGCGCAGAATCAGACTGTAGGCGTGTTCTATCGCAGTCCTGCTGGGATTACCCGGGAACTGAACCAGGTGGATAGCTTCAGCGACTTCCCCGATAATGAGTTCATCGTCGTAGGCAATTGCGTTGTCGCTTTCATCGATAACCCGGGTGTGTTTTATATAGAGTAATACTGTATCCCCTTTGAAATGACATAATCTTGCTGGGGCATGGGGCGGAGCAACATACAGTATTGGGTGGTGGGCTGGGCATGGATTATGTCATTTCAATCTCAACTCTGGATAAGCCTCCAGAGTTCCGGAGGAACGGTATTTCAGATAGCATATCAGACACCAAACAGCTTGGTTTTGTCCTGCAGGATCGATATTCCTAATAGCTAAGTCGTCCGTGTGTAAGCGACAAGATGTCGCTTCTACAGTAAAGCGTCAGGATGACGCTTCCACACCCGATACTTCACCCCTGTTTCAGCACTATATCACCCCATAATCTCCGCTTGGCATGGGGGAATTATGGGCTGATATAGTGCTGAACTAGAGGTAAACCGGGGAGGAAGAAGGGAGCTTTGGGTGTCAGCAAATTATCTGAGCTATATAGCAAAGAGGAGCGAGCAGAAGCTCACTCCTCTTATTTTACGAGGGCAATTTATACTATTTCTTTACGCTGAAAGAATAGATACTGCGTTGGTTGGATTGCACTTTCCAGCCCAGCATCAGGTCTGCGATATCTTCGGTTTGCTGATCGCTGAGGTTACCCATGAGATCGCTTACATTCGCGGCCTGGATTTTGCCGTTGTTGATGAAGAGATCTACTTTCACTTGAGCTTGTTTGACATCGTTCAGAGCAGCTTCAATCATTGTTCTGAACTCGTCCTCAAGAGAAAGAGGAATACCAAACTGGGTGGTGCTATAGGTGCTTTCCCGATCTACGGTTCTGACCACACGAGTTTGCTTGCTGGCTTCGCGGAATTCGCGATCCCAATCTTCAATCTGATCCTGGGAATACTCGATGCCCAAAATCTTCAGTTCGGTTCTGCGATTTCTTTGACGCCCTTCGGCAGTATTGTTTGTGGCAATGGGTTTATCGAAGCCATAGCCCACAGTTTTGATGCGGGCAGCATCGATGCCATTGGTGATCAGGTGATCAGCCACAGCCTTGGCTCTGGCTTCAGAGAGTCTGAGGTTACCAGCCCGACCACCGATGTTGTCGGTATGTCCGGAAAGCTCAATTTCCAGAGAGCTGTTGGCCTGCATGGTTGCCAAAACAGGTTCCAGAATCTTCAGAGATGCTGGGGTAAGCACGGATTTGGCAAATTCGAATTCCACGTTTTCAAGCTGGAATACAGCTTCTTCTTCCAAGCGTACAAGGCGGAAATCTTTGGCAATATCATGTTGGCCTTCAGGAACCTCAAGCACTCCGGAAAGCTGCATATAGTTCGTTTTGGCTACACGATAGTCAAAGCTCTGCTGACGAGGCAGGATTACGCGGTAATCACCTTCTGCATTGGAGGCCACTCTGTATTCAACCAATTCATCATCTTTCAGATAAGTCCAGAAGAGATTGGCGGTAAGCGGTCTGCCATTATTGTCCATCACCTTACCAAAAACGAGGATGTCGTTACCCAAGGAAACCAGACGGATGATTGTGTCATAGCTGTTGATTCCTTCGGGGATAGTGATGATTTCTTCACGAGGGCCATAGTTTGGTTCATTGATGTTGTATTTCAATCTTTCCACGTTCGGAACGTTCAGTTTGAAATTACCCTTATCATCGGATTGAACCAGAACTTCATTGAGTTCACCATTCCAGACGTATGACCAGCGCAGGGTGCATGGTACGGGATTGTTGTTTTCATCCAGCACCTTACCATTGATGGTCAGATTCTTGGCATCCGGGTGTCCGGAATCATCAAGACACACGATTTTGACATTGACGTCAGGAGTGTTCGGAGGTAGATTCACTGATGCAGTGGTTTTGCGGTATCCGGGATGGTTCACCTCATAGCTAAGATCAGTAGCTTCAGCCGGAAGCGTGAAGTTAAAGGTACCCATGCCATCGGTAGGGATGATGCGCATAAAGGTATCGCCATCGATGTTGTAGATCCACACCACTTCGGTTTGAATGGGTCGGCCATTGACGTCGGTAACGGTACCGGAGATATTGTAGTGGTCGAAGTCAATTGAATCGGTTTTCCCGGAAATTGATGCGATCTTGTCCTTCAATTTCTGAAGAAGTCCAAGATCCACATAATAGATGTCTTCCATCCCCGATCCACCCATACGGGAGGAGGAGAGATAGGCCAATTGACCATCGGGGGAAATTGTGTAGTAACGATCATCTTTCACGGAGTTGATGATGGGACCCATGTTTTTGGGGGTTGACCATTCTGTCCATGAATCTCCCAGGCGGGTAGCCACAAAGATATCATTGCCACCATAACCGGGATGTCCCTTTGAGGCAAAATACATATAGCGTCCGCAGGGGCTGATGAAAGCTGATTGTTCGTCATAACTGGTATTGATGGTTGCACCCATATTGACCGGTTCTGACCATTCTCCTCCGCGTCTCTGAGAAACGAAGAGGTCGTAATTGCCATGATCACCGTGTCTGTTGCTGGTGAGCACCATCACTTCGTCATTGTAAACGTAGGGTTGCAGGTCATAGTATTTACTGGATACTTCGCTGATCAGCGAAGGCTTTGACCAAAGTCCGTTATTGGTTTGAATGCTATGATAAATGTCGCCATTGGTGTTTGATTTGTGATAATAACCAAAGATATAGGCGGTTTTACCATCAGCGGACAGTGAGGCCAGAGACTCGTTGAAATCTGTGCAGAGTTCATCTACTTCGATTGGATTATCCCACACCATGTTTTGGTGAGAGGATACAAAGATGTTTTCCTTGCCGTTCAAACTACGCCGCAAAGAGCTGAAATACATAGTTTTACCATCAGGAGCAAGTACGGGGGCATATTCAGAATCGGATGTGTTTACCGGACCCCGTAATTTTCCTAAAGATACAGCTATGGGAGATTGCTCCTGATACAGACTTGCTTCATGAATCAGCTCCAGAAGGTCGCTGCGTACCAGATCTTCAGTGCCCAAAGAATATTTCCCATACTCCGAAAGCCAATAGTGAGCATCCTTGAATTCGCCCAAAGCGAGGTGAACTTTACCGCGCAGGAGGGCATAATCCATGGTTCTGCTCTCTTCAGTATCCAGAATCGAGAGGGTTTGTTTGGCCGCAATATAGTTGCCCAGCTCATAATGTTGCTGAGCGCTGATGAAATTGCGACTATCGGATTGGGCAAATGCAAGCTGGCAGGCCAGGAGGATTATCAACCAGATAGTAAGTTTCTTCATTGTGTCTCCTAGTTTGGCCTATGCTCCCCCGGCTTTCAGGCCGGAGGAGCTAAGCCACTGAATTTTATCGCATACCATCTGCTTCTGGCTTAGAAGCGCAGCAGCAGTGAATACAGATGAGTGTCATTTAGTAACAGCTCATTGTTGGCCATTTGATATGCGTAGTTCATTTCCAGCATCTTGAACCGCAGGCCAAAACCAGCAGAGAACGCGCCATCGTTAACGCCGGCGCGGATACCAGCCTGAGTTTTGGACAGGATGTCGGTCCATGTAGCATTTTCCCTGATCCGGATTCCAGAAAGCGAGGAGCCGATCTCAGTGTCGTCTCTCATGCCCAGCCAGTATTCCACACCGAGTTTCAATCTGGAGCTGGCGAAATCGTCTTCTCCAGAAAGATCAGCGGCAAGAACCAGGCCAGGAATCGGGAAAGCGGCAATGGAGGGTACCAGTTCGCGAGGAACCTTTGTGCCGTCACCGTCATAATCAGACACGAGATCACGTACGTGGAAGCCCATGTTGAAATAACGGTTTACGTGGTACATCAGTCCCATATCCAGACTATATCCGGTTTTGGTGTCTTCATGCACATCAGAGATATACATCTTGGGAGTTAAACCCATGTTGAATTTGCCAATCTTGGCGGCATAACTGAGGCCCAGAACATGATCAGCGTTGTCGAAGGTACCCAGCAATGTTCCATTGTTGTCGTACTCTTCAAGATCAGCTACTGAACCATTGTTCCAGAAAGCAGCTACATAGCCGGTAGGGATTCTGAATCCCAGGGCTACTGCGTTTTGGGCTCGATCTAATCCCATTCCCTGTCTTGTAGAGGTGGTTAATTCGATTCTCTTCACATCTGCCAGAACAGCGGGGTTGAGGTAAGCACTGGAGACGTTATCCAGAAAGGCTCCACCAGTACCACCCATACCGATTGAACGGGCATCGATGCCAAGGCGGGTAAATACCGCTGCCGAATTATCCTCAGCAAAGACAGAAGATAGCGAGGCCATCAGTATCAGGGCGATCAATATGCTTTTTATGTTCTTCATTTTTTCCTTCCTTTCAAGGATGGAAGGGAGGGGGGTTACCCCTCCCCTCTCACCTTTATTTCCTGATAGCTAACTTGACTACCTTTTCAACTGTCTTCATGCCGTCGTTGGCAATGACACGGGCAAAGTAGGTACCACGTGCCAGTTTTACGCCATCATTGTTACGACCATCGAAGACGATCTCAATTGTGGATTTACCGTTGGTCTTGGCAGCGTAGTTCATGCTACGTACTTCGCGACCGGCGAAGTCGTAAATCCTTACGCTAACAGTTGAACCATTGTTCACACTTACACTGAATCTGGCTCCAGTATCAGCATCTGCGGGGTTCGGATATGCGTGAGCATTCGTAATCTCGAGAGCTGCAGGAACATCGATCACTGTAAAGTTCACACTTGCCATAGCCTGGTTTCCGGCTTTGTCGATCACAGTTACGCGAGCGACATAAGCACCGATAGCAAGGTTTGTAAGTGTGTGTGAAGTTTCGGTAACATCCACACCTGTATCAACATCAGCAATCTGCGTACCATCAGGTCCGATCACAACCAGGTTGCTGGAAGCAATGCCAGAACCGGTTTGTGTTTTCACACCGGGCATGAGGTCAGCAAATTGAGCATCAATCTTGACTATGGTACTTTCATTCACGCGAGTGATCTCAGCACCTTCGGCAGGATTGAGGATGGTGACTACAGGAGCCATCTTATCGACGTTATAATAGTAGTTTGCTACTGTTTCATTACCATAGAGGTCATTCACAGTTACTTCCAATCTGATGGAAGTCTGATCAGCAGGAATCATGTTTCCGTTCACTGGTACTACATACTGTCCTTCGGTATTCTGGCTTACTGTGAGCGGACCCATCAGCAAGGCTTCGGAAGGATTAGTATATACTTTCGCACTAACGGTCATATTGTCTGTGCCATTAACTGTGAACTTGAGGTTGTTGTTGGCATTGGAATACAGCCAGCCATCATTATCAACTATGAAGCTTACGGTTGGACCATTCTGAGGAGCAACCATGAAGGTTCTGGTTACCATGCTTTGGTTGTTGGCTCCGTCTGTAGCGATCAATACGATGGTGTAGGTTCCAAGCTCAGAGGTTTGATCGCCGGAAATGCTTTCAGCTATCACTTGGATGTTTCCATAGGATTCATCAATAACAGGCTCGGAATCGTTGGGAGCGTACACTTTCAAGGTTACTGAAGCAATACCGGAACCGGCTTTAGCCATGCGGGTAGCGCGGGATTGACCAAGTACTGCACCCTTGGTGGCAAGCTGGTCAGTGATCTGAGCCAGAATATTCACCAAAGCTCTCGGCATGAAGACGGAGTTCTCAGCCGGGCTGGTAAGGGTGATTTGCGGTGCGTCATTGTCAATGCCGTAGGTCTGGTTCGAAGTTGCGCTGGCGCCGAAGGCGACGGTTGCGGTTACTTCAAGCCTTACTGCATACTGTCCAACAGGAACTACACCACCCAGAAGGTTGACTGTGTGTGCAGTATCTTCCGGGTTGAAGGTGATGGGTCCTTGGATAATGTAGTTACCAGGCTCAACATATACGTTTGCGGTTACTGTTTCGATCTCAGATGTGCCATTCACACCCACGGTGAAGTGCAATTGGTTGTTCTGAGTAGTATTCAACCAGTAATTGTCTTCGTCGTTGTTTGCGCCGGCAAAGCCAATGTATGGGGTTCCACCGGTTACTGTGAAGGTGTATGACATGGAACCTACGTTACCGGCATTGTCAGCAACTGTTGCCACCACCGTGTGGAGGCCTGGTTCGAGATCAGCAGGAGTAGCCGTGAAGGCTCCACCACTTACTGTACCATTCTGTACAACACCATCAAGAGTCACTACAACGTCTTCAGTGTTGAGTCCGCTGGCGCCGGTGTAATATACCAGATATTCATGGTGCCAGGTATCATCAGCAGGTACATATACCCATTCGCCGGTTTCCTGAGTTGCGAAACCTTGCATATCCTGGAAGCCAACTGCGATCGTTACAGGGGTACCGTAAGGAATTACAGCGGATTCATAGGTTACAGGGAAGCTATCCGGATTGATAGGAGCTCCCACAGGGGATACTGCCCAAACAATCGGAGCCAGGTAATCGATTCCGTAGGTTTGCTGAGAGACAGCTTGGACATTGTAGCTATCTTCAGCTATCACAGTCATTCTTACTGCGTGAGCATTCGGAGCAACTGAGTAACCGAAGTTAACCGTGAAGGTATTTTCAGCAGCTGTCGGGTCTGGTACAGGCAGTTGCATCTGTTGGATGAGGTTGTTGTAGTTACCATTCACTGGATCATTGATGAGCTCTTCGAGCATTACGGTTACGTATTCCTGCATACCACCATTGGCAGGTGAGTAAACAGTGAATCCAAGATCAGCAGTCTGGGTAGGATTAATCCACCAGCCATCTTCAAAGCCGGTGAAGACAATCCCAGGACCTTCGATGTTTACGGTGTAGATCGCATTCACAGGACCAGCAGCCATTTCCAGGTTGTTCTCAGCGGTCCAGGACGCGCTCAGATCCATGGTCTGACTCCAGTTATAACCCAAGGTCAAGAGATC
>Ga0265294_10002637_pt1 | contig 23446 bp, 15 predicted proteins | sample MunlanPumphouse3_FD_192504 | JGI IMG/M metagenome (GOLD analysis project Ga0265294, IMG submission 192504) | Groundwater microbial communities from a municipal landfill in Southern Ontario, Canada - Pumphouse #3 | ecosystem: Environmental > Aquatic > Deep subsurface > Groundwater | place... | reverse complement strand
GCTACTTGACACAAAAAAACTGAATGAAGCAAATGATTACAGGGCAAAGCCTGTAAAGGAGCATATCCCGTTCGACAGCTTCGAGAAGCTGGATATCCGGGTAGGCACCGTGCTGGAGTGCGAGAAGCTGCCCAAGGCAGACAAGCTGTTGCGTTTCCTGCTCGACGACGGGCTGCAAAAACGAACCATTCTTTCCGGAATAGCGGCATACTATCCCAATCCCGAAGAGTTGGTGGGCAAGCAGATATGCTTTATTGCCAATCTGGAACCACGAAAAATGAGAGGAATCCTCTCCGAAGGAATGATCCTCTCTGCAGAAGATGTCGATGGATCGCTTGCCCTGGTGACTCCCACGAAAACGGTAAACCCGGGGAGCCCTGTGGTGTAATTTAGTTAATTTAACCCTGTCATGGTAACTTTTCAGAAACTGATGCATCTATAGAGATAGTAACTCGATGAAGTAAAAACCTCATAAATGATGATCGTATGAAGAAACAAACACTTTTAATTGCTGCCATGCTGGTCAGCCTCACTGCCTTTTCGCAGAAGACACATCGCGTGATGGGTTGGAAGATATCCAGAGATCTTCCGCAAAATGAAATCAAACTGAACCTCGGAACCACCATTATCGGGCTATACCCCGAAATCTCATACGAAAGGATACTCAGCGAAGATTTCAGTCTGGGTGCAGCATTGGGAGCAAGTCTGAGTGAAGACGAATATCCTCTATATTTCGGATTAATGCCCTATGCACGCTGGTTTTTTGGTGGTAGTGCCAGTAATCTCCAGAAATATGGCGCCGGGTTCTTTATTGAAGCCAACGGAGCCCTGTTATCTCAAAAAGAGTATTTGGACGGTGCCGCAAGCCCGACATCCGAGATTGGTGCCGGACTGGGTCTGGCGCTGGGATGGAAGTACTTGACGCGCAACAACTGGGTGGGTGAACTCTACTTCGGTGCCGGTCGCGACTTTGTGAACGATGGCGCTTATCCCCGCATGGGAATCACCATCGGCAAGCGTTTCTGAGAAAGGATATGCAGCTATTTCAGAGGATGAGAGAGACAGACTTCTTTCATCCTTTTTTTGTGGATAAGAATGAATCCGGTTGTTCCGGAGTGTTGGTTCCGGGAATAAAAACGTAAATTTGTGGCAGAACTGCTAAACCGAAAATAAAAGATAATGAAAGCATCTGCTGACTTCAGGAAAATCCTCCCCGATCTGATCGTGATCCTGCTCTTTGTGGTGATCTCCTTCCTCTACTTTGCACCGGCCGTGATCGATGGCAGGGTGATCGCCCAGCATGACTCGCTGGCTGCCATCGGTCAGGGCCAGGAGCAACGCGACTACATGGAACGGCATGAGGGCGAACGCACCCGCTGGAACATCTCCATGTTCAGCGGCATGCCCTCCTATCAGATGAGTCCCACTTACGACTCCTCCAAACCGCAGGAGCTGGTGAAAAAGGGATACTCCCTCTTTCTGCCCCCTTATGTCCACCTGCTCTTCATCATGCTGCTGGGTTTCTACATCCTGATGCGCGCCTTCCGTGCCTCACCGCTGGTGAGCGCCCTGGGAGCGGTGGTCTGGGCTTTCTCCTCCTACTTTTTCATCCTGATCGCGGCGGGACATATCTGGAAATTCATCACCCTCGCCTACATCCCGCCTACGATTGCGGGGCTGGTTTATATCTACCGCAAAAAATACCTGCTGGGGGGGCTGCTCTTCATGCTCTTCACCGCCTTCCAGATCTCGGCCAACCATATTCAGATGAGCTACTACTTCCTCTTCGTGATGCTCTTCCTGGTGATTGCCTTCGGGGTGGATGCCATCCGCAGAAAGGAGCTGCCCGATTTCCTGAAATCAACAGCCCTGTTGTTTGTTGCCGGACTCATTGGGGTGGCGGCCAACGCCAGCAGCCTCTACCACACCTACCAATATTCGAAAGAAACGATGCGCGGCAAGTCGGAGCTGACCCATCACGGAGAACAGCATACCGGCCATGGCCTGGAGCGTGATTACATCACCGCCTGGAGCTATGGCATCGACGAGACCTGGACGCTACTGGTGCCCAACACCAAGGGAGGTGCTTCCGTGCCGCTTGCAGGTAACGAACGAGCTATGGCCAAGGCTCGCCCGGAATACCGGGAGCTATATTCCCAGATCGGTCAGTATTGGGGTGAGCAACCCGGCACCTCGGGGCCGGTCTACGTGGGTGCGTTCGTACTGATGCTCTTTATCCTGGGGCTCTTCATCGTGAAGGGCCCGCTCAAGTGGGCACTGCTGGCCGGCACAATCTTTTCAATCCTTTTATCCTGGGGAAAAAACATGATGGGACTGACCGATTTCTTTATCGATCACGTACCGATGTACAACAAGTTCCGCGCCGTCTCCTCCATCCTGGTGATTGCCGAGTTCTGTATTCCGCTGCTGGCAGCACTCACCATCAAGGAGATTGTGCAAAAACCGGAGTTGTTGAAACAGAATCTGAAAGCGCTCACTATCAGCCTGGGGTTCACCGGAGGCATTGCCCTGCTGTTCGCGGTATTACCGAAACTTTTCTTCTCCTCCTTTGTCTCCTCCTCCGAGATACAGGCGCTGCAGTCACTTCCGGCAGAGCACATCCAACCGGTATTGGCCAACCTCACCGGGATGCGGGTAGCCATCTTCACCGCTGATGCCTGGCGAAGTTTCCTTGTTGTGGCGATCGGAACACTTTTGTTATGGCTGTTCGCGACTAAGAGGATAAAAGGGGAGTGGATGGTCGCGGCGATTTTGCTGCTCTCGCTGATCGATCTATGGGATGTCAACAAACGATATCTGAAGGATAGCGATTTTGTGGCACCAACCCAGACCCAACAACAGTTCACACTGACACCGACAGACCAGCTGATTTTGCAGGACAGCACCCGCTACTATCGGGTACTGAATATGGCGACCAGCACCTTCAACGACGGGGTTACCCCCTACCACCATAAGGTGATCGGCGGCTACCACGCAGCCAAGCTACGTCGCTACCAGGATCTGATTGACCTGCATCTCACCAGTGAGATGGGGGCATTGCAGCAAGCCATCATCGCCAGTGGCGGTACGCTGGACTCAGTGAATGCCAGTTCGTTCAAGGTATTGAACATGCTCAACACCCGGTGGGTGATCATGCCGGCACAGGGGGGTGGCACGGTGCCTGTTCAGAACCCCCATGCCATGGGCAACGCCTGGTTTGTAAACGAAATTCAGTTCGCGGAGAGTGCCGATGAAGAGATAGAAGCATTGAGAAAAATTGATCTGCGCAACGAAGCGGTCACAGACAGCCAGTTTGCACCGTTGCTGGCAGGTATGCAGGTCACACCTGCCGACAGTTCCTCAACCATTCGTCTCACCGAATATGACTCCGATTATCTTATTTATGAGGCAGATGCAAAGAAGGATGAACTGGCTGTTTTCTCTGAGATATATTACCCCAGAGGGTGGCAGATCACCATCGACGGAAAGCCGGCAGAGATGCTGCGGGTGAACTACACGCTTCGAGGCCTGGTGATCCCCGAAGGAAAGCATACCATCACCTTCCGATTCGACCCGCAAAGCATCCGGGTGACCGACAGCATTGCCTACGGGGCGCTCCTCATCATGCTGCTGACAACCCTCTTTCTTATCCTGAGGAGTGTGAAACGAAGAAAACAACCCCCCAAAACTGAAAAACAATGAAGAAAAAGATGAGCGGAGTGCTGATCGCAGCGTTCCTTGTCACCACTTTGGCCCAGGCACAACGTGACTACCGTGTGGTCCCCTCTCCGTGGGCCTTCTCATGGGGTGTCGGATGGGGAACAATGGTTCCCTCGGGTAGCCTGGGAGCACATTTCCAGGCGGGATTTGCCGCTGACACGGAGATCACCCTCTACTATCAAAAGGCTTTTCTGATTTTCAACGGTTACAGAGCTCCCGGAAGGCACACCATTCGCAGTTCCTGCTGTTCTTAGTCTGGGTAAAGGGAACAGCCGGATCAAAAACCTCCTCCAGCAGTGCATCGAAATGCTGCCGGAACTCCGGCAGCAGAAGCGAGAGATCCTGAATGGGGTGTTTGTCGAAGCAAATCACCGGATCAGACTGATCGTACACCGACCGCAGATAATAGAGTGCTGGAGAGATGAGGGTTCCAGGATTCTTCTGCAGATAAAAGAGGCCATAAATCAGTACCTGGAGGATCTGGTAGGGACGATTGGCTTTGGTCGCATCAAAGAGCGACTCCATATTGCGGAAACGGGTATCCCCCTTGCCGGTTTTGTAATCGATGATCCGTACCGACTTTCCCACCTGGTCGACCCGGTCGATGCTTCCCTTGAAGTTGAGTTCCAGTTCCTCATTCACCCGATAGGCGTTCCTGAAGCGATACTCCGAAGCGATATAGGTGAAAGGAGTGAACTGTTTGTCCATCTCAAGGGTCTGCTTCACATAGCTTTTCAGGATTTCTCCGATCAGGTAGTGTTGCCCCTGCAGCGGGCGGGGATGATCCTCATCCCTGAAGTAATATCGGGCAAAGGCACTCTGCAGGATCCCGTCAAGGTGTGATTCATCCTTCGCGAGAAGAGTCAGCAGATCGGGAGTGATGACCATCTCCCTGTAACGATTGTAAAGAGACTCCATCAGACGATGAAAGATGGATCCAAAGACATCGGCCTCCACAGTCTCCTCCACAGCCTCCTCCTCCGAGAGTCCCTCCACAGCAGTGAAGTAAAACTGTAGGGGACAATTGATGTAGTTGTTGACCAGCGATGCTGACAACGACCGTTCATTCCCGGCACGAAAGGCTTCCAACTTATGCATCACCTTCTCGTTCTTGATCACCGATACAGGAGGCACCTGGGGCGCAGCCACATCATAAGTGGCAATCTGTTCGCGAATCTGAAAAGCATCCTTATAAAGATATTTCAATTGATAGAAATAACGGCTTACTTCACCGGTTTGCATTTCTTCGGTGCGGGTATCGTAGAGCAGGTAGATCCGTTTGGCACGACTGATCATCCGGTAAAAGTGGTAGGCAAAGGTACCGTCCTGCTGCTCATAGGTAGGCAGTCCAAACCCCTTCCGAAGCGTGTAGGGTATAAATGAGGTGGCCCTGTTTCGCTGTGGCAATATCCCCTCGTTGAAGGAGAGAATGATCAGGTTTTCAAAGTCGAGGGCGCGGGTCTCCAGTACTCCCATCACCTGCAGTCCGGAGAGCGGCTCACCACTGAAGGCCACACTGATGCTGCGCGCCAGATTTCTCAGCAACCGGAAGCAGGTCTCCACGGTCATCTGCTGTACCTGCTGCAGACGGTCCTGCAAACGGGTAACCGTCTTGTGATACTGCACAATGAACTCCCTCTCCAGGTCGATGGAACGACTACTCACCACACTCGCATCTTCTTCTGCTTGCTTCTTACCGGTGAGATTCTGATAGAGGGAAGCGAATATCTCCTGCAGGTAGGAGGGTATCTCTTCCCACCGGGCAATGGGGGTGAAGATCAATTGCAACATCGGGTGAGGCGGAATCTCTGCGCGCGTTACCACTATGCGGTTGTTGGAGAGGATGTGATGCTTCAGCTGCTCCGTCTCTACCGGTGCTGCCGCCGATACCATCGGATGGCTCAACAAGGCTTTCACATAACGATGGAAAAAGGCTGGCTCACCCTCCCTGCTGCGCAGGTTCTGCTGCATCAATGCGAGGTGTTCGACAAGGCTCGCCACAGAGGATTGTGACAAGCCATATCCCATGGTAACATTGATCTTGCTTATCTCCCCGGGAATGGAATAGAGTACCGGTAACAGCAGGCTCTCATCCGGCAGCACGACGGCTGTGCGGATCGCCTCTTCCGGATCGGGAATGGCACCCGAGTCAAGCAGCTCCGATAGGATCTGTGTCACATGGCGGGCCTGTCCCACGCCGGAGGAGATACCGACCAGCTCCACCCGGGGTTTTTGCCGCAGTTGTTCTGCTTCACAAAGACTGAAACGAGAAGGGAAAAGGGATAAGTTCTCCTTCACCCAGTAGGAGGCCCGATTCTTTTCATCCCTTACAAAGGGGGAATCGTAATCCCAGTAGAAGTCAGCTATCCCCTGGTTCCGTAGCTGTTTCATCAACTGTATCTCGGCCGGTGTAAGGGCATGCAATCCCACAAAAACATACCCTTCGGTGTCAAATCTTTGCAACAGACCAGCCTTTGCACGTTCCGCCACCTCACGGAAAATCATCCCCTCGTAGGCCATCCCACTTGCTTGCAGAGAGGCTCTAAAAGCAGTGTACAACTCATACAACATCTTCCAGGTATGCTGAAAACGCTCTTTGGTCTCATTCCCTTCCACCGGCATAAAGTGGCTCCAGAAACGGCGTATAGCTATGATCTGCTGCTCGGTGAGATGCGACAGGTCATCGTCGAGCGACCGGAAATCCTGCACGTTGCGATAGAGCTGGCGTGCATCGGCCAGGTACTTATCGGTATCATCAAAGTCGTTGAGCAGCATCTCGCCCCAATAGAGAAAGTCATCGAACGACTCTTCTATATCACTGATTGCCAGAAATTGTCGATAGAGCATCACCAGCAACTCAATGTGGTCGGCTGGACGATAGGGTGAAAAAGATTCGAAGAGCTCCCGGATGGTGATCACCCGTGGGGAGAAAAGCGGCTTCCCCGCAATCTCCGCCAGGTATTTCTGGAAAAACGCACCGGCTCGACGATTGGGGAAGACAAAAGTATGCCTGTAGAGTTCATTGCCCTGTTGCGCATAGAATACTTTCGCAACCTGATACAGAAAAGGAATCATTTTCGAATGATAATGTCATTATGATGTCTCTGCAAATATAACGCAAAAAAACGGACAAACGTGAAAGGATAAGCGGCAAGAAGGAGAAAGTGGATATTCCGGTTGAGAAGAAAAATTTTATCCAAAAAACAATTAATACTTTTTGGGATTGGTTGATTTATTTTGTAGTTTTGGGTGATGAAAAGAGCAAATGAGGCAATCCGCCTTCACTGCAGATTTTACTTTCAAAGCAATTATTTATTTACTTTATGGAAATTACCTAGCTATGAGGCAAGTAACGGTTCATTTTCCACATACATTCCCCTTTCCGATGGCAGAACGGAAAATGAAACAATATTTTAATGATGCCGACACAACCTCGTAACATTCTGACTCGTTCATTAACAATTAAATTATAACAACGTATGAGTAAATATCCTATTGAAGGGCATGCACCCGACAATACTCTTAAGCAGTATTCAGCAATTATAAAAATAACCCTAAGCCTGTTATTTTTATGCAACATTGTTTTGCATGCTGCGGAGGACAATTCACAGTATAGCGTTGGCTACATTGTTAGCAGTGAGACTACCACAACTGATCTCCAACAGAGTACCCAGCAGCCAAACCGCATCCCGGTAACCGGTAAAGTTACCGATGCGTATAACGATGAACCGATACCGGGGGTGAATGTGGTGATATCCGGCACTACCCTTGGGACAACAACTGATATCGATGGCATCTACGAATTGATGGTCAATGAGGGAGACACTCTCACCTTTTCATTTATCGGTTATGTAACACAGAAAGTTGAAGTAGGCAAGGTGAAAATCATCAACGTAAGACTTTCTGAGCACACTGAGATGTTGGAAGAAGCCGTGATTGTAGCATTCGGCAAACAGAGCAAAGAGAGTGTTGTCTCTTCCATCACAACGGTTAACACCAAGGATTTAAAAGTACCTTCCAGTAATTTAACGACCGCTCTATCGGGAAAAATGGCCGGTTTGATCGCCTATCAAACAACGGGGGCACCCGGGGATGAAGATGCCCAGTTCTTCGTGCGGAGTGTAACCTCCTTTGGTAGTGGTTTGACATCACCGCTGATATTGATTGACAATATTGAGATGACCTCAAGGGATCTCTCCAGGCTAAATCCTGATGATATTGCCAGTTTCTCCATTTTGAAAGACGCCTCCGCTACAGCTCTGTATGGGGCAAGGGGTGCGAACGGAGTTGTACTGGTTACAACCAAAGAGGGAAAGAAGGGAGCAGTAGATGTGCAGATCCGTGTGGAAACGTCCGTTTCCACGCCTACAACGAAAGTCGACATTGCCGACCCTGTCACATTCATGGAATATTCCAATATCGCAAGCATGACGCGTCACGGGGAACTGACCTATCCGCAGAGTAAAATAGACCAGACAAAAAACCCGAACAGGAACCCATATGTCTATCCGGCAGTCGACTGGAAAGATATTCTGACCAGGGATCACTCGGTAAACCAGAGGGCAAACATCAACCTTACCGGTGGTGGAGAAGCAGCCACCTATTATATTGCAGGTTCCTTTTCCCAGGACAATGGGATCCTGCAGGTCGACAAGGTGAATCCATTCAATTCCAACATCAACCTGAAATCATACGTTGTACGCTCGAACGTCAATCTCAACCTATCGAAGTCTTTGGAAGCCAAGGTCAGGGTCAACGCAAATTTTGAAGATTACACCGGTCCGATTGGTGAGTTTGGAAGCGGTGGCGCCAACACCTACGGGAAAACATTGATTGCCAACCCCGTTTTGTTTCCTCATGTATACGCTCCGGACAGGGAAACACAATATGTAGATCGTATGCTGTTTGGTAATTATTCTGACAACGATTACGGAATGGGCTCCGACCAATACATCAATCCTTATGCCGACATCATGAAAGGATATGAGGATGTGCGAAACAACACCCTCCTGGCACAACTGGAGCTGCATCAGAATCTGAACATGTTCACAGAAGGCCTAAGAGCGCGATTCATAGGAAGTGTGACACGTTATTCAGGTTTCAACATCCAACGCAGTTACAGACCCTTCTTCTACCAGTATATCAAGGGTTCACATGACCCGGGAAATACGACTTTCCCGTATGAACTGGCTGTCTTGAATCCGGAAGGTGGTTCCGATTTTATCGATTACAGTGCAGGTGACAAGTTTGTCAGATCCAGCTATTACGGAGAGGGCGCGGTGTTGTATAACCGGAACTTTGCAAGCAAACACGACGTGGGAGGGCTTTTGGTGGGTTCTCTCAAGGAGAGCATGGATGGAAGTCCCAACAACCTGGACTCATCCTTGCCCTCAAGAAATATTTCGTTTGCCGGACGTTTTACATATGGATTTGATCAGACCTATTTTGCAGAGTTCAACTTTGGACTAAACGGATCCGAGCGCTTTGACCCGGCACATCGTTGGGGATTTTTCCCTTCCATTGGTGCGGGGTGGCAGGTATCAAACGAACCATTCTGGTCCGCCATCAAGCAGGTTGTTCCCAGCATGAAAATCCGTGCAACCTATGGATTGGTGGGTAACGACGTCATTGTTTCAGACAGGGACAGATTCTTTTTCACCTCAAATATCGACCTGAACGGGCCCTCGGCAGGCAGGTTCGGCAACAACCCCTATGAGACATTCAGTCGTCCCACGATCAATATCCTGAGGTATGCAAATCCCAATATCACATGGGAGGTATCATACAAAACCAACCTGGCTGTCGAGTTGGGATTGCTGGATGATGACCTGACGCTGATAGGTGAGTTCTACCACGAAAAACGCACCAACATTGTTCAGCTCAGACCTGATATCCCTTCAACAATGGGACTGGCTGCAGGCATCCGCACAAACTATGGCGAAGCAGTAGGCAAAGGTGTTGATTTGACCCTGGACTATAATAAATCCTTCAGCAACTCAATGTGGTACATTATCAGGGGTAATTTCACCTATGGAACAGCAAAGATTACCAAGTATGACGAACTGGATTACTCCGAGATTGCCCCATGGCTTTCGGTTGTGGGACAAAAGGTGGGGCAGCAGCGTGGCTATGTGGCTGAACGGCTGTTCATCGATGATGAAGAGGTAAGCAACTCTCCCTTACAACAGGTTAACAGCGGAATAGGCGATTACCAGGCGGGAGACATCAAGTATCGCGACATCAATGGCGACGGGGTGATCAATTCTTTTGACATGGTTCCCATGGGGTACTCGGCCAATCCTGAAATCCAATATGGACTTGGGGGATCATATGGGTACAGGAATTTCGATATTTCGCTGTTTTTTCAAGGTTCTTCGCGGTACTCATTTTTCCTGGATGCGGAAAAAATGGCTCCTTTTGTTGAAGTCACCTCTGGTGGCAAAAAAGGAAACAGGGCAATGTTGAACTTTATTGCCGAAAGTGTCTGGACGGAGACCGACAGGGATATCTACGCCAAGTGGCCCCGCTTATCACCGGATGTGGGTTCGGCCTCGAAGGGAAACAACAACAACTTTGTGAGAAGCAATTACTGGTTGCGGTCGATCGGTTACCTGCGGTTAAAATCATTAGAGTTTGGATACACCATCCCTGAATTTAAGGGTGTGAAAGCGAGGATCTATGCAAGTGGGACCAATTTGATGACATTCTCAAATTTCAAATTATGGGATCCGGAAATGAGTGGAAATGGACTGGCCTATCCCCTGCAGCGTGTTTTTAATGTAGGTCTTCAACTTAATTTCTAACCTGTTATTAATAACAACGACAATGAAAAAAATATTTTGCTACATCACAATCATGTTTCTTTTCACTTTATCGGGGTGTAACAACTTCCTGGATATTTTACCGGACGATAAAGCAGAACTGAAAGATGCTTTTAAAGACAAATACAATGCGGAGAAATATCTGTTTACCTGTTACAACAGTCTCCCCAATTATGTCTCACCTACCACCACGTTGGGGCTTTCCGGTGGAGGAGATATCATCTATTCGGAAAGAAATACCGGAAGCGGGCTGCCATCAGGTCCTCCTGCACCCATGATGGCTTTTCTCAGGGGAAACAATACGGTCAATCCCTACATGAATTTCTGGGATGGCTTGAACGGTGCCCCAAGAAATCTATGGGAAGGGATCAGGCATTGCAACATCTTTTTAGAGGAGATCCTGGTTGAAAATGGCGGTCCCCGTGATGTGGATGAGATGCTGAGAAGCAGGTGGATCGCTGAAGCAAAGGCTATCAAAGCCTACCTGCACTTTTATCTTTTTCAGCTATATGGACCGATACCAATAATTGACAATGCGGTACCTATTTCCGAGAAAGGTGACAAAGTGAATGTCTACCGGGCTCCGGTTGACGAAGTAGTCGATTATATCGTGGGTACACTGGATGAAGCGATTGAAGACCTGCCAACCATGAACGAACTGGATGTGGTCAGTGAGTTTGGCAGGTTCACGAAAACCATCGCCTTGTCCATCAAAGCCAAGACATTGGTCTTGGCCGCCAGTCCGCTATTCAACAACAACAACTACTACGCGGGTTACAAAGACAAAAGAGGGGTGGAACTCTTCCCTGCCGGGGATAGTGCCGAAAAGTGGGAAAGAGCACTGGAAGCCTGTGATGTGGCCAGCCGGGCTGCAGAAGAGGAAGGTGCAGTTATTTTGATCACCACTGATGGCGGGAACAATGCAATCAGGGGCATCAACATGACCAATATCAATGATACCACCAAGGCAATGGTAAGCCTGCGTCAGGCAGTAACAGAATCGTGGAACCCGGAGGTAATCTGGGCAGTCAATGAGAGCACCACTTTGTTGCAGAGATGGAGCACCATGCTGAGCAACGACGAATGGTTTAATTTGGCGGGGTCAGGAGGGGGAGATATTGGACAACGGCACGGTCCCACATTGAACTTTATTGAGAATTTTTATTCAGCAAACGGAATACCCATCGATGAAGATGCAGCATGGGAGAACAATGGTTGGTACCAAAACAGGTATAACACGCAGCTTCCCGACAAAGAACACAGTAAATACTTCATCAAGAAGGGAGAGGAGACAGCCATCCTCCATTTCAACCGGTCTCTCCGTTTTTATGCATCGGTTGGTTTTGATGGCGGCATTTGGGAGGGGAGAGAAAAGAGCTTGACAGAAGCATCCTACCCCAACATGATCAGGCATTACGGCAGTGGAATGAAGCATTCTGAAGCCTATGGGGGATATCCCTACGCAGGGTATCTGGCAAAAAAACTGAGCCATTTGAAAACCACCTATACTGAAACCAGGATTACTTTGATCCGAGAGGATTACTCATTCCCGATCATTCGGTTGGCTGATATCTATTTGTTGCTGGCTGAGTGCCTCAATGAGGTGGGTGGTCCTACGAAGACCGATTCAAAGGGCAACAATGCCTACTTTTACCTCGACCAGATCAGGGCAAGATCCGGCATGGAGGGTGTTGTGGAGAGCTGGAATAAGTATGCGCTTGACAGATACAAGACAAAACCCAACGATGCCAACGGGTTAAGAGATATTATCCGCCAGGAGCGAATGAACGAATTGGCATTTGAGGGACATTTCTACTATGATGTAAGAAGGTGGATGTTGGCTGAGGAGATGTTCAACAAGCCAATATTGGGCTGGAACAAGGATGGAGAAAACAAGAGAGATTTTTACAATATTAGGGTTTTACTGATCCCCCGATTCTCGATGAAGGATTACCTGATGCCGATCAGGACCAATTCATTGTTGCAGAACCCCAATCTGGTTCAAAATCCCGGATGGTAAATATGAATACAAAACTAGCATAAATATGAAACTGAATATTAGAAAACAGCTATTGCTGTTGGCCACGATCAGCTCCCTGCTCATGGTAGCATGTACTGATTCCTATATGGGCATAGAGCAAATAAAGACCAGTTCGGAAAAACCGGACAAAATCAGTGTCAGGGAGGTAATACCGAAATCGGGGGCTCTGGAAATCCATTTCACACTTCCCAAAGGAAATCCAAACATTGTTCAGGTAGTTGCAACCTACACCAACAAACGTGGTGAAGAAATGGAGTTCAAGGTCTCCAGATACAGCTCTTCCATATTGGTCGAAGGTTTTATCGGCACAGAGGAAATGACTGTGGAACTGGTCTGCATCGATAGCAGCGGAAATGAATCGGATGCCACGGTCGTGAAAGCTGCACCACTTATTTCCCCCGTTGAAATTGCACTCCAGACCATGAAAGTTGAACCTGCCTTTGGAGGCATCAAGGTAGAATGGCAAAATGCACATGCCAACCCATTCGTAATTCATGTTTTAGCAGAGGATACCTTACAAAAGGGTGTTGGCTCACTAGTGGAAGATTTAAGCAAGGCCATCTACTCCAGTGATTCCCTAAAAACATTCGCCTATGTACGGCAATATCCCTCAAAGGAACAAAAGTTTGGTTTTATCGTATCCGATAAGTGGGGTAACAGAACGGATACTTTAATAAACAAATTGACGCCCTATAAAGAAGAGCTAATTGATTACAGCCGTGTAAAAGCAGTCACCTTCTTTAATCCCACTTTTTATGGTGGTAGCCGGGACTATGATACCTATGCCATCAATCCTGCCACAGGGATACAAAATGATGGGAACTGTCACGGCACAGGTAATGCCCCGCAAACCATGTTCAATGGTGTGATTACCGGCACATTATTTTACTGTTACAAATTTGTGCATAACTTAAAAGATCCGGATCCGGCAAATCGTATTTTTGAACAAAATGTCTATGCAACATTTGATTTGAATATGGAAGTGCGCCTAAGCAGGGTTAAAATTTACCCACGTCCTACCATTACCTATACATATAACAGATCAAGTCCGAAGCGTTTCCGCATTTGGGGTACCAACGATGACAACAGTGAGAGATGGTCGAAATTTCCGGAAACATGGACATTGATCGGTGAGTATGTGGGAAGAGAACCGGCAAACAGGGACAATTTGACGCCGGAAGAGATTGAGTATTTCAATTTTAACCAGGAATACACCATTAGCGAAGACAATGTGAACAGTGAGGCACACACAACCGCGACTTTCCGCTACATGCGTCTCCAGCTAATGGAGTCATACAATCCGACTATTCCTTACTATACAATCAATGAGTTTGAGATGTACGGAGATATTCAACAGTATTACTAGATAAATGAATCAATATGAAAAAGATAAAGCAATATTTTCTCAAAGTTGCGGTAATCAGCTTCCTCTTTCTGATCAGTTGTGACAATGCCAATGACTTATTGAATCAATACATCAAGGATGGGCCTGTCATCTATGCTGCGAAAATAAACGAACTACATACCCAATCGGGTTATTACCGATTCAGGGTAAACATTTACCCTGCAGAAGATGTAAACCGGTCATACTGCATTTTGAGCTGGAACAACGCGGAAGGGTTAAAAGATTCCGTAAGGATTGAGTACAAGGAAGAAAACTTCGACAATGATCTGAATTGTTATTACGCAATTATCAATATTCTACCGGAAGAGGGTATTCAGGGAAACCTGGAAATCAGTGGTCAGAATGTAGATCTGTTCGGTAACAGGTCGTTGATCGTAAACGGCAGTGCCTACATATACGGCCTGAACTATGTTTCCACCTTGATTAACGCACAGACCAGCTTTTCAACCGGTAACAACAACATCATTTTTGAACCCAGGGTTGGAGCTGTCGGGAATCTGCTCAGTTATGAAAAAAAGAGTGGTGGTTTTACGGAAGAAGTTTTTGTTTCAGACAACAGTTATCCACTTACCGATGCAAAACCGGGTGGTGTAGTAAGGACCAAAACGAGGTATCACATCTCCGACACGGATATCGACACCCTGGAGGTTGTGGAATATCTGGAATCAACCATTCCTCTTCTCTAAAATTGAGTCCCTTCCGGATAAACAGGTTTTGGGTCAACACTGACAATCAGGTTTCACGGAAGGGAGCAGTTTTTATAGAAAGATGGTTGCACACATTTTGTTATTACAAAGGAATTCATCATGAGAAAAACAAATATATCGCTGCTGCTGTTCTTCATCACTATTGCCGTATCTTGCCAGAAAGGGCTGTACAGTGAGAGCAAGAGAAACAACAGACGCAGTGAAGCTGTTCAGGAGGCCGCAGAGACATTGTCACAATTCAGGGGTACATCTCCCTTTAACCTGGACGATGAGCGATTGTTGCTATGGGAGAAATTCCAATTCTATTCCGATAACTTGGAGAACACGACCTTCAAGGAGTATTTGCAAAAACCGGAAGAAGAAGCGGTTAAGATGGAAGATTCAATACCCATTCTATATCTATACCGTGAAGGATTCAACAAGGTGCTTTACGAGGTGAAAAACAGCAAGGTTGAACATGGGAGCACGCTGGTATGGATGCTCTATAATATGGGCTTTGTGGTAAAAACACCTTCAGGATGTTTCGGAATAGATATTGATCATCGTTTGGCAGAACAGTTGGAACCCTATCTTGACTTCCTCTGTATTACCCACAACCACGGGGATCACTACAACAACAAATTGGTTGAAGCAATGATCAATCAGGGCAAACCGGTGCTGTCGAATTTCTATGAAGATAGCCCCGGATACGTTTCGAAAACGGCGGCAAGCTACCAGATCGGGAATTTCACTATCCGTACCGATTTATCCGATCACCTTGCCAACCCGGATTTTCCGAACTTTGTCACTCTCTTCCGGATCGAGGGTGGTGATGATTCCGGCAATTTCTCCATCCTACATTGCGGTGACTCGGGATTCAATCCGGCGCATTTCAAAAATGTGGAGGGTGATGTCAACATGGTTGTGCTCAGGTGGGGAGCACCAAGAGAAAACAACATCCTGGGCAGTGGTCAAGGTCAGGTATTGCCGGACTACGCGGTATTATCACATCTGATTGAATTAAGACACAAACCCTACCCACATGGACAGGCTTCGATAACCAAGACATTGGAACATCTGCCAAACGTGAATGCAAATACCATTCTCCCGTTCTGGGGTGAGAAGATGACATGGGAAAATGGAGAAATGTATTAACCGAAAAAAATGTTCATTATGGGGGATATTCATGAAGCACCCATTCAATTTCCCTTAACCGGTCACTCGTGATCAAAAAAATCAATAAAATGAAAAGAAGACATTTTTTAAAAAGCACGGGGTTGGGATTGATGGGATATCCCTTGATTACCAATGCATGCCTGAAAGCAATTGAAGATACGGTACCGCCAAGCGACAGGATCAGGGTTGCACATATCGGAACAGGCAACATGGGGGGTGCACATATCAATTGGTTTACCAGGTTTCCCGATGTGGAAACCGTTGCCCTGTGCGATGTGGACCAAACACATTTGGAAAATGCACAGAAACGACTTGCTTCAGTAAACCCTTTGGCAAAGCCCGATACATACACGGACTTCCGACACATAATGGATCGGAAAGATATAGATGTGGTTACCTGTGCTACACCCGATCACTGGCATGCATTAATCGCCCTGATGGCATTTGAATCCGGAAAAGATGTATACGGGGAAAAGCCTTTGTCTTTTTCAGCGCATGAAGGAAATGTAATGCTACAATCAATCAAAAAATATGACCGGATATTTCAACTGGGTACACATATTCATGCCGGGGATAACTATCACCGTGTAGCTGAAATCATTCAATCGGGGGTGTTGGGTAAAATCCATACCGTCCGCCTCTGGAAAAAAGGAGGATCACCAGGTTTAGGCTTCCCGCAGAACGAAGAACCACCCAAGACGCTTGATTGGAACATGTGGTTGGGGCCTGCCCCTTATGCTGAATACACGCCCGTGCGTTGTCATAGGACTTTTAGATATTTCTTTGACTACTCGGGAGGCGTTTTTGGGGATTTCTGGTGTCATATTGCTGATATCATGCACATGTCTCTTTCTCCCAAGGGACTCCACAGCATTGATGCACGTGGGGAAATACCAACGGATGGAATAGCGGATACACCCAAGTGGATCGATGTAGATTTCAAATTCAAAGATCTGGATGTTTTCTGGACCACAACTCCTCCCCCCGAGGTGGAAGGAGCTGAAGGAATGCATATCGGTGCTCACTTTGAAGGTGAAAATGGCACATTGACATGCGATTATGAAACCCGAAGAGTTACCATTGGTAATGAGGTGATGAATGATGTTCAGGAGGTAGCCATCACATTGCCTCGTTCGCCAGGTCATCAACGTAATTTCCTGGATTCAGTGAAATCCAGGATTCAACCCGAGAGTAATTTGGAATATGCCCGTGAAATGACCCTGCCCATGCATTTGGCACTGATCTCTTTTCGTCTGAAACGAAAATTAACCTGGGATAGCGCAAAGGAACGTTTCGTGGATGATGCCGCAGCAAACTTCTTATTATCCAGGGAATATAGAGAACCCTGGTCTCTTCCCACCTTTTAACCATCTCAGAAAAAATGAAAAAAACAGTTGCACTACTTGCTCTTTTGACAATCCTTTTCTCTTGTAAAACGCAAAATGGAGCTGTTTCCTTATTTAACGGGAAAGATCTTACCAACTGGAAGATGCTACCCGGGAAAGTGCCCGGTTTTGAAGTAACAGAGGGAAATCTTGTGACAACACCACCCAATAGTAGTGATCTCTTCACCGAAGAGTGGTATGGTAATTATGTTTTCAAATTCGAGTATCTGTTATCGGAGGTGGGAAACAGCGGTGTGCTGATCCGCTGCGATCCTGAAAACCCGTGGGGGACAGGCGTTGAGGTGCAATTACTTGCACCCTGGACACCTTATCGTGACGATTTGCATTGCACGGGTTCCCTTTATGGGTATGTACCCGTCCACAACCGACCGGATGAAACAACCGGTATATGGCATGAAATGGAAATCAAATGTGACCGCAATATCATTACAATCTCAGTGGACGGCGAGATTACCACAATAGCCAATACGGACACGGTTAAAGGAATGGAAGAGAAGCTTTTAGAGGGAGCTATAGGTTTTCAGTCCAATCACAGCAATGAGGGTGAACATGCTAAATTTCGAAAAGTATCGATCCGAAATTTCGATATCGATCCGGAATATGTAGCGAGAGGTTTTTACGAAAAGGATGTTCGGGTTCGTGAGCAAGCCTACAGATCTGCCAGGTCAATTGGCGCACCAATGGTTGGACATTTGGCAGAAATGATGTCGGAAGGGAACATCACAGCATATTCCGGTGCGAAAAAGCTCCTTTTTGATCTTTCAGCAGAAGCATCCTCCCCCGATGCGCGTAAGGATATGAGAAATAGCGTGATAAAAGCATTGAAAAAAAGTTCGAGGAAGAAGAGTTATACGCAAGATGTATCGGATTATTTGGAGAGGCTATTAGCTATGTTAACAAGTGATTCGTCTCTTCGATAAAAACAAAGTTACAATTAGCCCCGAAACGGGGATATGTTGATTGAAAACAGACTATTTTATTTTTATGAAACCGACAAGTGACTCATTTTTAATGCATGAAGAGATAGAATGGCAGCCCGCCGGTGAAGGGATACGCAGACAGATCCTGGGATATGACGAAAAAATGATGATGGTGAAAGTGGCATTTGAAAAGGGTGCAGTTGGCTATGCACATGCACATTTTCACGCGCAAAGCACCTATGTGGTAAGCGGCGTCTTCGAGTTTACCGTCGACGGTAAAAAAAAGATCGTCAGTGAAGGAGACGGCCTCTATATCGCGCCCAACATCACCCACGGGACAAGCTGCCTGGAAGCAGGCACCCTGATCGATGTTTTCAGTCCCCTAAGGGAAGATTTCCTTTCCTGACTGTCAGACAATGTAGCAGGGGGATAACCCTAGCCGTCATTTTGTCTCTTCAATGCTCTTTTCCACCTCTTCCAGCAGAAAGATTGCACTGTCATAGATTTTTTGCAGCCGGGGATTGATACCCTCATACATAAGGTATTCACCGGGAAAAAGTTTGTTATTACCCCAGAAACTGGATTTATCCACATTCAGTTCGGATAGTTTGTACCGTTTTTGCGGATCGAGACCATGCAACCTGAGTAGTTGTGAGTTTCGCGTTCTCCCCTGGTATTCGAAGCAGTAGTCGAAAACCACTGCCCGTTTCTTGTCTTTGCTTACATACATGATCGCATAGAGTCCTTTTCCTTCATAGGGAGAGATGATTCTGTAGAGATCACCCTTCATCACAATGTCCCTGATACCTTTATAGTTCTCAATGGCTTTCCTGGCAAAAATCTTTTCCTCCCCGGAAAGATCCTTTGGCTGCAATTCCATACCGAAGCGACCACTCATTGCCATATCAAACCTGAACTTGAGAGGGGTAATATTTCCGGTCTGATGATTTGGAACGGCCGAAACATGTGATCCGGTAACCAGTGCAGGATAAATCATATTGGTCCCGTACTGAATAAATATGCGGCTTCGGGCATCGGTATTATCGCTTGTCCAGACCTCCTGATGGTATTTCAATGCACCGTAATCAACGCGCCCCCCACCTGATGAACAGGCTTGAATCAGCACCTGTGGGTATTTGGCTCTGATTCTTTCATATACGTTATAGAGTCCCCGTATATACTCAATCCAGAAGTGTGATTGTCTGTCGGCGGGAAGGAATGCAGAACCTACGGACTCCACGTGCCTGTTGGCATCCCACTTGATGTAGGAGATATTCTCCGATTGCTGCATCACGTCGTCGAACACCCCAAAAACGAACTCCTGCACCTGAGGATTTGTCATGTCGAGCAACCACTGCCCGCGGGTAGTAGGTACCGGTCTGCCTTTTGCCTGTACGATCCATTCGGGATGATTTTCCGCCAGTTCACTCTTCGGGTTCACCATCTCCGGTTCTATCCAGATACCGAATTGAAGGCCCTTGTTCACGGCATAGTCGGCCAGGTAAGATATCCCTCGGGGTAACTTATCCCGTGCCACCTGCCAGTCACCCAGTCCCTGGTTACTGCTGTTGCGGGGATATTTGTTCCCGAACCACCCGTCATCCAGGACAAACATTTCAAGCCCCATATCGGCGGCCTCATCCATCATATCGGTCAGGGTCTTTTCATTGAATGTAAAGTAAGCTCCTTCCCAACTGTTGAGCAATGTAGGTCGTATTGTTTCAGCGTCATACACATTGTACCTGCGGGCCCAGTCGTGCAGGTTCCGTGACACGCCTCCCGCTCCCGAAGTACTGTAGGTATAAATCATCTCAGGTGTGTGGAAGGCCTCACCCGGTGCGAGCCTGTATTCCGAGGCGTACGGATTCATGCCGGCTGTAATGCTGAGAATATCAAACTCATCGATCTGAAAATTCAGCTTGTAGTTGCCAGACCAGGCTAAAGCCCCCCCGATCACATCCCCCGCATGCTCGTTCAGGGGCGTATCGAGCGACAGAAGGAATGAGGGATTCTCGGTATGGGTGGTACGCACCCCCATCTTGTTTTCGATGGTTTTTATACCATGATTCAACGGGGACTCTTCCATGAACATTTCCTGCGCCCAGGCTCCATGAAAGGAGGTAAGGTAGTACCTTTTGGCCCGTAGAGGCAGATAGGAAGAGTAGAAGTTGTGCAAGATGACACTGCCCTTCTGCATATTTTTGATTACAACTCGTTGGGTAAATACGTTCTCCCGCATGTAGGCTCTGATCACCAGTTCAACCAACAGGTGCTGCTTTTTGTCCTGTAGGGCAATGGTAGTCTCTGTCACATTACCGGCGGCAAGTATTTTCTGTTGATGCCCCAGATATGCCAGTTCCGTATTCAGGTCCCCATCGGAGTGTGTAACCCGTAGTGCCGGCTCACGATAACCGGTCCCTCCTGAAGCATAATAGGCATGCGGATCGGTACCATAATCAACCCTGCGGTAGGTCTGTTTATCCAAAAAGGGTGAAGCATCCCCAATTTTTCTTCCAAAGTGTTGGAAATAGAGGAGACTGTCTTTTCCAACCATCAGGATCATTGAGAGATCTGCTGTTTGAAGGTTAATCAGTTCACGTCCAATATCCACGGGGTTTGCACGTACCATTGCCCCGAAAGGGGATAGCAACAAAAAGCAGATCAAAAACAGTTTCCTTTTTTGCATAGCGTACATTCACAATACATGATCTTTCAGGGTAGCCCCCGACATATCTTTTTGCAGGATTTGTATTTTTGAATCAACCACAACATCAAGCCAGGTCTCGTCATCGTTGATCAATATGGGGAAATCAATGGCAGGATCAGCTCCTTTCTCAATGAATGCATAGTTGTGCGTATGGCCACACAACATTACATCGATGCCAGCATTGTTCAATATTGGAATGAATTTCCGAACCACATCTTTCGTACCGTGCCAGGTAGTGGCAGTAGGTGGAATGTGCATGATGACGATACGAAACGGCGCCTGCCGAAACGCACCGGATGAGACAACCGATTTCAGCCATTCAGCCTGTTTGGAACGATAGACGTCAAAATAGGCCAATTCTGAATATTCAATATCAGAATCGGGTTTGTCTTCACCCCCATCCAGGACAATGAAATAAACTGGTCCAGCTTGAAAAGAGTAATAAAACTCACCCGTTTTCGTAGGGAAATAATCATACAACCCAGCACTGCCACGCCCCCTTGTCTCATGGTTTCCACGACTAAAAAAAAGAGGAATCTCTTTCGCAAAAAGCGCCACAGCAGTATCCATAAATCCGCTGAAAATTTGCTCCGTATCATTCAACATGGACACCATGTCTCCATTGAAGATGACCAGATCAGTATTGCCTCTGTTTGTGCCACCAAGCATATTACGGAGGTTCTCATTCTTGGCATGCAGGTCGTTCACCACCCTGAATGAAAGCTTGTCGGCGTGTACATCAAGTGTTCTGAACTGGTACGGTTTTTGGGAATAAACGTTCGAAGAGGCAATATTGCCATACAACACACGATGATTTTCGTAACTTACGATCTCCTTCGAAAAGATCCGGTAGCGATACGCCGTTCCGGGTTCTAATCCTGAAAGTGTTATTTGATGTAACTTTCCGATTTTTTTACTTCCATACGCCGTATCGAAATACTTGGGTCGTTCGAAGGCATAGAAACTATCGTTTCCGGAGGGAGCCAGTTCAACCCACGAAAGAGCCTCATTGTTTGTCATCCAGACAATTGTCACCTCAGTCTCCCCCACTTGCTGGAGATAAGGACCATGGGTAATTTCTATTGCTTGTGAGAAAATGAGGAGGGGAAAGCCCAGAAAGAGGATAATCAGTTTCTGTTTCATACGCATGACTGTTTTGATCACTGAAGTTGGTTTTTCGCTTTTTCCACTTCAAACACGGCTCCTACCGGGAAATGATCTGATTCCCTGTCTGCCCAAGAATAGACACCATAGGAAGAGAGGATTAAGACATCGTTGCTTCTGTACATCAGGTGATCGATTGCGTTCTTACTTCCCACGAATGTTCCAAGGCAACTGTTGCTTTTGCAAGGTGACAGCAACTCCTGATAGAGTACCTTCATCGGTTCACTTGTCGGAGTACAGTTCAGGTCACCGCCCACAACAACTGGCAAATCCCTTTCTTTTAGAATGCCAACCAATTCACTGGCCTGAAGTATCCGCCACTTTTCATCGCTTGTATGATCGAAGTGTGTACTGACAAAATCAATATCCCTGCCCCCCACCTCCACGGTTACACGTGCAGCCGAGCGGGTCTCAATGCGTTGTCCTTCCCAATCTCCGCTCAGGGTATACGCCTCGGTCTCCTTGAAGGGATGCTTCGACAAAATAGCATCGCCATATTCTCCTCCATGGAAATCCATCGCTTTGGCAAAAAACCAGTGTTCCATACCGCAAAGAGCTGCCAGATCACGAGCCAGGTGAACCTCTTTCCCGTTTCGTGTAGTGAAGGCGTCCACCTCCTGGATTGCCACCAGATCGGGATCGGCTTTCTTGATCACTTCCGCCAGGTCGGGCAAGCTTCTTACACCCGTACTGGAGGCTGCACCGGCAATATTGTAGGTCATGACTTTCAGATAGGCAACATCTCTGGCAGGTGGAATAATGATGTTAGGTGTCTGGTCATTTGTTTCTTTCCCACAAGACACCAACAGGAGGATCATGCTCAACAGAACTATTTTTTTTATTTCCATAATATTCTTGATTTTTTGAATGGCAGCAGAGGGGGTACCTCTGCTACCATTCGTATTGTACACAAAAAATTACCGCCCATGAACAGCCATTTCGGCAAGCGACACATTCCCGTTACTACGTGTATTGGGCAGAATCAGTTTCACATACCGGCTTTTGATATTGCGGGAAGAGGCATCAACCTCTCTCAGGTTCTCCTCTGGGGTAGCCAAATTGCTGACATTGGGGTATTCAACCCGGCCAAGTTCAGTCCAGTTCGCGTTTTCCACTCCCGGATACGCATAATTCTTGAAGAATGAGTGATTCGTGAACGATACCGGGACATTGCCCAGCCATTTGAAATCTGCATCCGTGAGAAGATCATCAGCAACTGCAGGTGCATATACGATCACGGTTTGCACATTGTTGTTGTTGAACCTGCGGTAGACGTCTACCTTCGCTATCTCCACTGCTTCACCCATATCAATCACGATCGTAAAGGGTGGTGGATCCCTGGTGATGGTTGGGTCAAGGGGGTTTGTGCCTGCTGCGTAGGTAGTATAACGCGAATGCCA
>Ga0265294_10002636_pt1 | contig 23449 bp, 19 predicted proteins | sample MunlanPumphouse3_FD_192504 | JGI IMG/M metagenome (GOLD analysis project Ga0265294, IMG submission 192504) | Groundwater microbial communities from a municipal landfill in Southern Ontario, Canada - Pumphouse #3 | ecosystem: Environmental > Aquatic > Deep subsurface > Groundwater | place... | reverse complement strand
TATCGTATCATAAAATGCAAGGTTTATGAAGTAAAAGTACTCAATTTCTTGCAGTTATGCAAATTTTACATCGTTTAATTTGCTGATTTTCAGCATAGATATCTATTATTCAGCAGACCCTATATTAAGGAGGTTAACATTTGACTTATAAAGAAAAAAAGCACTCCTGAGAGTGCTTTTCCTTATTCCTGCTGCAATACAGCAATGTTTAACTATTCTAGCAAAGGCCTTGTTCTAGGGTTGCCCTGGCAACTTTCATGAATCCTGCAATGTTTGCTCCGTTCACATAGTTGATGTATCCATCACTTTGTTTGCCATATTTGACACATTGTTCATGTATGTTTTCCATGATCTGCTTCAGTTTGGCATCAACCTCCTCTGCTGTCCAGCTGATATGCATGGCGTTTTGGGTCATTTCCAATCCGGAAACGGCTACACCACCTGCGTTCACAGCTTTACCGGGTGCAAAAAGCACTTTTGCTTTCTGGAATTCGGCAATAGCCTCAGGAGTACAGCCCATGTTGGAGATTTCCCCAACACACACTACGCCGTTTGCCACAAGTTGCTTGGCATCTTCTCCGTTAAGTTCGTTCTGGAAAGCACTAGGAAGGGCAATATCAACTTTGACCGACCAAGATTTTTTGCCTGCGATAAACTTTGATCCGGGGAATTTGTCAGCGTATGGAGCTACAACATCGTTGTTAGATGCACGCAACTCCAACATATATTCAATCTTCTCTTCGGTCATTCCAGCCTCGTCAATAATAACACCATCAGGTCCGGACAATGCAATAACTTTTGCTCCCAACTCTGTTGCCTTTTTGGCAGCGCCCCACGCAACGTTACCGAATCCGGATACGGAAACTGTTTTTCCTTTGATATCTATACCTTTGGTTGCAAGCATGTGGGTTACAAAATACACACCACCAAAACCGGTTGCCTCCGGACGGATAAGTGAACCACCCCAGGTAGATCCTTTTCCGGTCAAAACACCTGTATTCTCACGGGCAAGTTTCTTGTACCATCCGTACATGTATCCAACTTCCCTTGCTCCAACTCCAATGTCACCGGCAGGAACATCGGTATCCGGACCCAGGTGACGCCACAATTCAGTGATGAACGCTTGGCAGAACCTCATGATCTCTGCATCCGACTTTCCTTTTGGATCAAAGTCAGAGCCACCTTTGCCACCACCCATAGGAAGGGTTGTAAGGGCATTTTTGAATGTTTGTTCAAAACCCAGGAACTTGAGAACCGAAGGAGTCACTGAAGGATGGAAACGGAATCCGCCTTTGTACGGGCCAATGGAATTATTGAACTGTACCCTGTAACCAAGGTTTGTGTGAACCTCTCCTTTATCATCTTGCCATGTCACACGGAAAGTAAAGATCCTGTCGGGCTCAACAAGCCTTTCTACAATTTTTGCCTTTTGGAATTCCGGATGCTGGTTGTAAATAGGCTCTATAGACTCAAGAACCTCATGTACAGCTTGGAGATACTCTTTTTCATGACCATACTTCCTTTCAAGGGAGGCCATAATTTCAGCTACTTTCATAATTAGAATATTAATAATGTTTGGTATGTTTGTTAGAAATCTATTTCACTTCCCAGGTTGCACCACTGTGCAACAATTCATCCATGTTATGTATTTGTGCATGTTCCCTGGCATCAATTACCTGGTCCCTGACATTGTCGTCATAGGTTTTGTCTTTCACAGCCCTTATCACGCCCAATGCAACAGGCATTTCCGGCCACTTCATATCTATCAGCATAGAATGCAGGCCGGGGTTTTCTATATGGGCATCATGAACAAGCAAATCTTTTTCGGTTATGCCGTTTTCTCCTATAACAACAGATTTCAGGCTGTTACCCTCCATGACAAGGCCTTTGTCCCGGTTTTTCCCGTATATCATAGGCTCACCATGTTTGAGAACAATGGTCCTCTCTGCACGAACATCCTTGTCAGAAACCAGTGAGTGTGTTCTGTCATTGAATATTACGCAATTCACCAACATCTCCACAACCGCAGTCCCGTCATGTTTTGCAGATTCAAGCATAATGCTTTGGGTGAGCTTAAGTTCAACGTCAATGCTTCTTGCAAAGAATGTTCCCCTTGCACCAAGCACCAAGGAACCCGGATTGAACGGATGTTCTACAGTACCGTAAGGAGATGTTTTTGTGACCATTCCCAATTTGGAAGTTGGCGAATACTGGCCTTTTGTCAGTCCGTAAATCTGATTGTTGAACAAAATTATATTAATGTCAATATTCCTGCGTATAGCGTGAATGAAGTGGTTACCTCCTATTGCCAATGCATCCCCGTCACCTGTAATTTGCCATACGGTCAAAGTAGGGTTGGCAACCTTTATTCCTGTTGCTATTGCCGAGGCACGGCCATGTATACCATGGAAACCATATGTATCCATGTAATATGGAAAACGGGAAGAACAACCTATACCCGAAACAAAAACAAATCTTTCCCTTGTATAATTAAGTTCTTCACAAATATCGGGCATGGCCCTTTGTATGCTTGCCAAAATCGCATGGTCCCCACATCCCGGGCACCATTTTACCTCTTGATCACTTTTAAAATCTTGTGGTGTATATTTCATTTCCTGATGTTTTTTGGGGTTAGTTATAATATAGCATTGACAGCATCAACAATCTCTTTCACTATAAAAGGCTGTCCTTGCACTTTATTGTACTGCAGATAGCTGAACTGAGGATGGATTGCCCGCAAATAATTGGCAAATTGCCCGCTGTTCAGTTCACACACAATAATTTTCTTGTATTTGGAAAATATATCAGCTGTATTCTTTGGCAAAGGGAAGATATAATCGAAATGAGTCAGGCTCACTTTCTTGCCCTCTGCCTGCAACTCCTTGACCGCAGTATAAAGATGTCCATATGTACCACCCCAGCCAACTATAAGTACCTCTCCCTCTTCTTCTCCTATAACAGTTTGTTCAGGTATATAATTTGCAAGCCTGGCCACTTTCTCTGCCCTCTCAGCAACCATCCTCTCATGAACATGAGGGTCAGAAGAAACACTCCCATCATTGTTTTTTTCCAGCCCGCCTATCCTGTGCTCAAGACCTTTTGTTCCGGGCAAAGCCCATTTCCTGGCCAATTTTTCTGCATCCCTTTTGTATGGCCAAAACGGAGTCTGATCACTCTCTTTTACTATTGGAGGGTTGATTGCAGGATAATCCTTCATTGAAGGAATCCTCCAGGGCTCCGATCCATTTCCCAGGAATCCTTCTGTGAGCAGCAGTACAGGCATCATATGCTCCATTGCAAATTTTGCAGAATAAAAGGCAGCATCAAAACAGTGTGATGGCGAATGGGCAGCAATAATAGCTATAGGACACTCTCCATTCCTGCCATACAAAGCCTGGTTCAAATCTGTTTGTTCTGTTTTGGTAGGGATTCCGGTTGAAGGGCCACCTCTTTGCACATCCACCACAACCAATGGCAATTCTGTAATCATGGCAAGGCCGAGAGCCTCGGACTTCAAAGAAAGCCCTGGTCCAGAAGTAGTTGTTACTGCCAGGTTCCCTGTATATGCAGCACCAATGGCAGTACATATACCTGCGATTTCATCTTCGCATTGCAGGGTCTTTGCGTTCAAATCTTTCCTTAGTGCCAGTTCCTCCAGAATACTAGTAGCAGGAGTTATCGGATAAGAACCACAGAAAAGAGGTATTCCCGACTTTTCCGAAGCAGCCAGCAAACCCCAGGCAGTAGCCTGGTTACCGTTGATATACCTGTAGGTCCCCTTTTGCAATGATGCTGGTGCAACTTTGTAGGTATTGGGTATGGCATGGATATTTCCGGCATAATTGAATCCATCCCTCAAAGCCTTTTTGTTTGCCTGTGCAATTTCCGGCTTTTTCCGGAATTTATTGTCCAGATATTTTTCAGTTGTATCCAAAGGCCTGTTGAACATGTAATAACAAATACCCAACGTAAAAATATTCTTTGACCTGACAATGGTTTTAGGATCTAGCCCACTCTCCTTAAGACTCTCTTTAGTGAGAGTGGTTATAGGAGCGAAAATAATGTGTCTGCCTTGTATATTAAGTTCTGTTACAGGATCATCTGTTTTATATCCTGCCCGTTTTATACCTTTTTCGTCAAAAGTGTCGGAATCCAGGATAATTGTTGCTGTTGGTTTTGCCCATTTTGCATTAGACCTTAGGGCTGCAGGATTCATGGCAACCAATACGTCACAGAAATCCCCGGGAGTCCTGATCTCACCACTACCAATGTTGACCTGGAAGCCGGATACCCCGGCAACAGTCCCTTGTGGTGCACGTATCTCTGCAGGGAAATCCGGGAACGTAGAAATTTCATTCCCGAACAATGCCGATGCATCGGCAAACAATGTTCCAGTCAGCTGCATTCCATCACCTGAATCACCCGTAAATCTAATTACAACTTCCTTAGTGTCAATAACCTTGTGTTGCATAAAATTTTGTTTAGTAAAGCATTCTCGCTTTGTTAGGTTAAAAAATTAATCTACAAATGTAGCTAATATTCCCAACCGTAAAACTTTTTTTAAAAAAATTTAAAATCATAAGAAAACCATCCTTTAATTGGCCAATATGTTAGGACCCTAACCTATCATTCCTTATGATTTATCAAATATAGGACTACTTTTACTTATTAGCAAAATAAAAAAACAAATTTTGATTTTAATATCTAATTTAAACCAAATACAAAACTTTCTGTTTTACTAAACAGGCTAAGATAATATTCATATATTTGTATTAATAAAGAGAAAATGGCAATAATCAAGAGACTAAACGGAATAGAACCAAAAATTGGCAAGAACTGCTTCATAGCAGAGAATGCTGCAATAATCGGGGATGTGGAGATTGGTGACGACTGCAGCATATGGTATGGGGCTGTATTAAGGGGTGACGTGAATCCCATCAGGATAGGCAATCGTGTGAATATACAGGATGGTGCCGTTTTACATACTTTGCACAAGAAATCCATAGTCAACATAGGTGACGATGTATCAGTCGGGCACAATGCAATTGTCCACGGTGCCACGGTTGGGAGCAATGTACTCGTCGGGATGGGTTCCATCCTCATGGACAATGCAGATATTCCCGACAACACCATTATTGCTGCCGGTGCTGTTGTGTTGAGTAATTCCAAACTGGAGAGCGGGGTATATGCAGGGATTCCTGCAAAAAAAGTAAAGGATGGTACTCCGGAAACAGGCCTCTCTGCAAAAAAGAATGCTCAGGGATACATGATGTACAAAGAATGGTTCCTGAACAATTACGAAGATATAGATTAAACACTAAATAACACACATCAAAACAAAACAACACAAATGAAAAAAATTCTTTTTCTGGCAATAGGTGCAATTTTATTTGCATGTACGCCCAAACAAGATGGTTATAAAATAACCGGAACAATCCAGGGAGATGGCATAGAACAAGCAAAAGTCTATCTTTCAAATTTCAACAGGAGCGAGTCCATAAAAGACACCACAGACTTGGTAGACGGCAAATTCTCATTTGAAGGGAAATTGACTACTCCGGAGCACTATGGGATAACCGTAGAAGGGATGGACGGACGAATCACTCTTTTCCTGGAAAACACAAAATTCGAAATCACAGCTCAAAAAGGTGACTTTGCCAACGCTATTGTTACAGGTGGAGAAACAAACCAAAAATTGAACCAACTACTCGAAAAGAAAAAAGAGATCGAGACTGCCAACAAACTTGATTCCCTTATGGCAGAATTCTACAAAGGCGAAACAACTGAAGAGAGGAAACAAGAGATTATTGCTATTTACGAAAAAGCACAAAACGAAATACATGGATTGCACGACCAGTTTTATCAGGAAAATCCATTCTCTTTTTACACTTTGTCACAAATGATACGGACAGTAGAGAATGTTCCTGTTGCAGAAATGGAAGAAAAAATTGCAAAATTCCAGGAGCAACCTCAGTTCCAGGGCAATCGTTACCTCAATGAACTTAACGAAGCTGTTGCAACTTTAAAAGGACTTGAGCCGGGAATGCAGGCTCCGGAATTTACTTTGAACAATCCGGAAGGCAATCCTATATCATTGTCAAGTGTATATTCTCAAAATAAAATAACAATGATCGATTTTTGGGCAGGCTGGTGTGGTCCTTGCCGCCGTTTCAATCCAAAATTGGTAGAGATATACAACAAATACAACAAAGATGGTTTTGGAATAATTGGAGTATCATTGGATAGCGACGAAAATGTTTGGAAATCTGCCATTAAAGATGACAAGCTGACTTGGGCACAGGTTTCTGACCTCCAATACTGGAACAGTGCACCTGCAAAACTATACTATGTAAGATATATCCCTCAAAACATCTTTGTAGATTCAGAGGGCAAGATTATAAAAAGGAAAGTGAGTGAAGAAGAGATGGAATCTTTCATCAAAGAACAACTCGGACTCTAGAAAAACTCAATGTAAATAAAAAAAGGCCGGTTAAAATTGAACTTAACCGGTCTTCTTTATTACTTACTGGCTGACAATCCTTTACATTATACTGAATGCTACTGTAAGTCCGGCCATTACAATAGAAACCATACTCATGAGTTTTATGAGTATATTCAAGGATGGACCAGAAGTATCTTTGAAAGGATCTCCCACCGTATCTCCTACAACAGTAGCTTTATGGGCCTCTGATCCTTTTCCACCATGATTCCCCTCCTCTACATATTTTTTGGCGTTATCCCAGGCACCACCGGCATTTGCCATGAACACAGCCAATACAAACCCTGCTGCAAGTCCACCGGCAAGTAATCCCATTACACCGGCAACACCAAAAACCACCCCCGTGACAACAGGAACAACTATTGCCAAAATTGAAGGCATCATCATCTCTTTTTGTGCCCCTTTGGTAGAGATCTCCACACATTTTGCATAATCGGGTTTACCCGAACCATCCATTATACCGGCAATCTCACGAAACTGTCTTCTCACCTCCTCTACCATCTTTTGCGCAGCTCTTCCCACAGCGTTCATAGTCAATCCACAAAAAAGGAAAGCCATTGCAGAGCCAATAAAAAGGCCCGCAAGCACCTTCGGATTCATTAGTGTTACCTGGAAATACTCCATAAAATCAGGAATTGTTGCCTGAGAAACAGACACCACCCGCTCACCAATTTGCAAAGTGTTGGTACCAATATGCATAAGTCCAATTTTAATCTCCTCCAGGTAAGATGCCAAAAGAGCCAATGAAGTCAATGCAGCAGAACCAATTGCAAAACCTTTCCCGGTAGCTGCAGTTGTGTTTCCAAGTGCATCCAGCACATCAGTCCTTTTGCGCACCTCAGGGTCCAGGTTACTCATTTGTGCATTTCCCCCGGCATTGTCTGCAATAGGTCCGTAGGCATCAGTGGCTAAAGTTATTCCCAAAGTAGACAACATCCCCACTGCAGCAATACCAATACCGTAAAGGCCAAGGCTCAAATTATGTGCTTCTGTCATGTTTGAAACATCAAAATTTATTGCAAACATGAAAGACAGTATTATGGCAGCAGCAATTGTAAGGACAGGAATAGCAGTCGACACCATTCCCAGACCCACTCCCTGGATAATCACGGTAGCCGGACCAGTTTCACCACTTTTTGATATTGCCCTGGTAGGCTTGTAGGAGTGTGAAGTATAATATTCAGTTGACTGTCCAATGATAATCCCGGCCAACAATCCGGTAACAACAGAAAATGATATCCCTAGCCAATTTTCAATACCCAGTAAAAAGAGAATCCCAAAAGATGCCACAGCTATCAACAGAGAACTCATATTAACACCAACTCCCAATGCCTTCAAAAGTTCCTTCATACCGGCACCCTCTTTTGTCTTGACCATGAAAATCCCGAAAATCGACAACAATATTCCGGCAGCAGCAATCAACATGGGCGCAATTACTGCCTTTAACTGCATGTCAGGATTAATATAAAATGCAGAGGCCCCCAAAGCAGCAGTAGCCAAGATTGAACCACAATAAGATTCATACAAATCAGCTCCCATTCCGGCTACATCACCAACGTTATCTCCGACATTGTCAGCAATGGTTGCCGGATTCCTGGGATCGTCCTCGGGTATTCCGGCCTCAACCTTGCCAACAAGGTCAGCTCCCACATCTGCTGCTTTCGTGTATATTCCTCCGCCAACCCTTGCAAAAAGAGCCTGTGTAGAAGCACCCATCCCAAAAGTCAACATTGTAGTTGTTATCACTACCATTTTTTGTGATTCAGAAAAACTATCCACAAAGAAATCCAACACCATATACCAAACAGATATATCCAACAGACCCAAACCTACAACCACAAGCCCCATAACAGCTCCCGACCTGAATGCCAACCTTAACCCACTGTTCAAAGAGCGGATTGAAGCATTTGCTGTCCTTGCAGAGGCATATGTGGCAGTCTTCATCCCAATGAAACCTGCCAATCCCGAAAAAAAACCACCAGTAATAAAAGCCCCGGGAACCCATGGATTCTGCACTCCGAAACCGTATGCCAGCAAAGCAAAAAAAGCGCTAAGAACAAGGAAAACCACCAATACTACTTTGTATTGTTGTTTAAGGTACGCCATCGCTCCATTCCTTACATGAAGTGCAATTTCCTTCATTAGGTCGGAGCCTTCGCTCTCCTTCATCATTTGCCTGAAAAAAAACCAGGCAAAACCCAGCGCCACAAAAGAAGCAAGTGGCACCAAATAGAAAATCAAATCCGTTTTCATTTTTTATAGTTTAGTTAGGTTAGTCTTTTTGACTTGAAGCAGCTATCGGGTATTTCAGGAATCACTTTTCGGGCCATCCTCTCCAGAATTGCGGTACTTCCCGAAGAAAAAAACTGAGTATCCATATAACAAGATTTGTAAAGGTTCACTCCCAAAATATTATCCCTTCCAATTGGATCTATCAACTTGTTTTCCTTTGCAACCTTGTACATATGCCTTGCCACAGCCGGGGCAGGATCCAAAAGAGTCACACTCTCCCCCGCAATCTTTTGAATTGCATCCCTTAGAAACGGATAATGAGTGCATCCCAAAACTATGTAATCTGCACCCATATCAACCATAGGAGAAATATACTTTTCGAGCAAATCCTCCACCTCTTTCCCGGAGGTTTTTCCCGATTCCACCAGCGGAACCAAGCCTGTTCCCACAACCTCCACTACCTTGACATCAGAAGCAAATAAATTCAATGTCCTGTTGTATAACCTTCCCGATAATGTCCCCTTGGTGGCCAGGACTCCTATCACACCGCTTTTGGTCAAGGCAGCAGCCGGCTTAACTGCAGGTTCCATCCCGATAAAAGGTATTGCAAACCTCTCTCTTAAAGGTGCAATGGCAGCTGATGTTGCAGTATTACAAGCTATTATAACCATTCCAACACCCTGCGAGATAAAGAATTCAGTAATCTTTGCAGACCTTTCGACAATCTCCTCTTCACTTCTTGGTCCGTAAGGAGAGTAAGCACTATCTGCAAAATAGATAAAGTTATGTCCTGGCAGAATTTTTATTGCCTCTTTCCAGACCGAGAGCCCGCCGACCCCTGAGTCGAAAATTCCAATTGGTACTGTACCTGCTGGTTTAAACATAAAAAAAGTCGCTACATTATTATGTAACGACAGTAAAGTTAACAAAAAAGTTTTCTATTGAACAGGTTGCTGACCCATTTGTGCAGGTTTTTTATCTGCCGGGATATTCATTGCAGCTTTGGCCAATGGCAATATATCCAAACTCTGTACAGAATCGATGTAAGGTAAGGATCCCGAAGAAGTATCAAAAATGTAAACCAAGCCTTTTTCCTTTCCTATTTGTTGTATGACATTGTTAGCCTTCTCAATCACCGGTTGGAAAAGTGCTTGTTGCAATTGTTGGTACTCTTGGGATGCAGTTTGCTGATATCTTTGGATCCTGCTATCGAGATCCTGAAGCTCCTTGGTCTTTGCCTCCAAAATGGCTGCAGTCCAAGTTGCTTGTTTTTGCTGGTATTCGTTGTACTTTACCTGGAATTCGTTCTGAATTGATTGCAACTCCTGCTCCAGTTCGTTCGCATGTCTTTCAAGCAATACAAGTGCGCTGTCCCTTTCAGGCATCACAGAAATCAGTTCTTGAGAATTCACATGTCCGAATTTTTGCGTTTGTGCAAAACTGGAAGTTGCTGCAAATAATGCAACGAATAAAAGGATTTTTGATAATTGTTTCATATGGTAATTATAATTTAGTTTTAATTTAACAGTCCCAGACGTTTCATTACATCGGGTGTAATGTCAGCTTTGGGATCTTTGAATATGATTCCTTGTGATGCCGAAATATCAAACACCATATGGAGCCCTTTCTCTTTGGCTATATAATCTATAGCACTTTGCACCAGGTCCTTGACCGGATCCAATAACTCTTTTGATTTGGCAGACATGATACCGTCCTGTCCAAAAATTTCCTGCTCCCTCTCCTTGAGCGACCTCTCCTTGGATATAATCTCGTTCTCACGTGATTGCCTTTGCAATTCATTCAAACGGGATTTTTCTGCCTGATATTGGTTGAACATGTTCTCGATTACCTTAACCTCATTTTGAAGCTGAGCATCATATTGGCTTTTTAGCCTCTCCAGCTGTTGCTGGGCTTGTGTGTACTCCGGGATCTCTTCCAATATGGTGACAGTGTTTACATATCCGGCATTTTGCGCTGCGGTTGCAATCGGTAACGAGAGCAATAAAACCGCCAAAAAGATTAACTTTTTCATAACAGATTGAATTATAATTTAAAACTGTTGTCCTATTACAAAGTGGAAGTTTCCTCCACCCTTTTCACCTTCGTAAGATTTGTCAAAACCATATCCCCAGTCAATTCCCAGCATACCTACAATCGGCAATAGCACCCTCACGCCAAAACCTGCAGACCTCTTGATAGAGAAAGGATTAAAATCTCTTATATCCGACCAGCTATTACCCCCTTCAAGGAAAACCAAAGCATAAATTGTAGATTGGGGTTGCAATACAAGAGGATATCTCAGCTCTACTGTAAACTTATCATATACATTCCCGGCATAACTGTTTTCTTTCCTTGGTGTCAGGGAATTATTCGGATAACCCCTCAATCCTATTGTCTCCGAACCGTAAGTATTGTAACCCGACATACCGTCACCACCTACAATGAAACCTTCAAACGGAGAGTATCCAAGGTCCCTGTTGTATAACCCCAGGTAACCGAAATCGGCACGAGTCATCAACACCAAGTCTCCGGCAATACGATTGAAAGTAGATCCTTTGAATGTCCACTTGTGGTACTCGATCCATTTGTACTTCTCTGCATCTGTCATGCTGCTGTAATCGGTATCTTTTGGCCTGAAAGCAGAGTATGGCGGAGTGATTTGCAAACCAAACTGGAAATCCGACCCACTTCTCGGATAAACAGGCTGGTCGGTAGAATTCCTTTGCAACCTGATCTTCCAACTGATGTTGTTGGACAAACCATCTTTGAATATGAAATAGTAATCCCAGTCGGTAAGCTTGTAAGTCTGGGCACTGATTTCGTTGTACAAAATAAATTGGTTGTCCGGCCATTTCAACCTTGTTCCAATTCCGGTGGCAATACCATAGACCTCCATACTTTGTCCGGTATTCTGGTAAAAGTAATAAGAGTTGGTCTGACGTGTATAATACGTAGAGAACGTAAATGAAGTTGGTTTGTTCCCAAATAGCCATGGCTCTGTAAAACTTGCAGAAAGAGCCGTATAGTATGTTCCATTTGTCTGGAACCTCACAGAAAGCTGTTGCCCGTCACCTAAAGGAACCGGCCTCCAAGCTTTTTTATCAAACAAATTGCCAATTGAAAAGTTGTTGAAGCTAATACCTAAGGTTCCGACAAAAGTATTACCCCCCCAGCCACCGGCAATTTCAAACTGGCTATTGGATTTTTCCTCTACATTATAGGTAACATCCACAGTATTTGCATTTTCATTTGGAATAATACTGTAACCGGTAGGAGACATCAGTTTTTCGGGGTCAAAATGCCCCATAGAAGAGAGTTCCCTCAAAGAGCGTTCCAGGTATGTTTGGCTGAAAAGGTAGCCTGGCCTGGTGTATAACTCCCTGCGGGCAATCTTTTCATTTGTCACATTGTTTCCATTTATTACTATCCTGTTGAAAACAGCAGGCTTACCTTCAAACATCCTCATCTCAATATCCACAGAGTCACCAACTATGGACTTTTCCACCGGAATTACCCTGAAAAACAGGTATCCCTGGTCGCGATACATTTTTGAAATATTGCCATCTTCTGCCTCGAACAATCTTTTTTCCATAGAGACCACATCATAGACATCTCCTTCACCAATCCTGAGCACACTATTGAGTTGGTTCTCGTCGTAAATTGAATTACCAGTCCATGTGATATTCCTGAAATAATACCTTTGGCCCTCTTCAATTTCAAAATCAATTGCAAGCCTCCCATCCTCTACATAGTATATGGAATCTTTCACGATTTTTGCGTCTCTGTATCCCAACTCACTATATTTTTGAAGCATGAGCTTTTTATCATTTTCGTACTCCTTCTCATTGAATTTTTTGCTGTTGAAAAAATTCCTGAGGCGCATATCCTTGGTCTTTTTTAATGCAGAGGCCAATTTAGAGTCCTTTATGTTCTCGTTACCAATGAAATTGATTTGCTTTATTTTTACTTTGGTCTTCCGGTCAACGGCAAATTTCACCTGGACAGTATTTGTAAAAAGAGTGTCATCTTTTTGGATGACATTTACATCTGCTTGCTTGAATCCCTTGTCCTTGTAATATTTCTTTATAATATCCACAGAAGAGCTCAAGACATAATCGGACAACTCCTGCCCCCTGCGAAGTTTTAGACGTTCTTCCAATTCAGTCCTTTCTCCCGACCTTACACCTTCAAATTCCCAACGGGAAACGCGAGGTCTTTCCTGAAGATTCAGATTAAGGTAAACAGTATCTTTCACGGTGGAATCTATGTAAAAAGCTACATCAGAGAAAAACCTTTGGGCCCAAATCCTTTTTATAATGGAAGATAAATCATCCCCGGGAATTTCAATTTTATCCCCTTTTGTTATTCCGGTAAGGGAAATCATCTGCTCTTCTCCCAAATACTGCACCCCGGTCACAGAAATGCCTCCAACAACATATGTTTGGGGACTATTGTAATCAATAACAGCTGTTCTGGGAGGAATTGTGTCTTGACCGAATACTCTTCCCATGGAAGAGATTATTAATGTTAGAATAATCAGTGGTATTGATTTCATTTGCACGTTAAAACTGTAAAACTGCAAAGATAAATTTTTATTTGTATCCAAAGTCCCTTTATTTGATTTTATTAATCTGTTCTCCGGTCTTTCCGTATCTTCTTTCCCTTTCGGAAAAGGTATCGATAGCTCGCTTAAAGTCATTTTTGCGAAAATCGGGCCAAAGGATATCGGTAAAATAAAATTCGGTATATGCACATTGCCATAACAAATAATTGCTTATCCTCTGTTCACCACTGGTTCTGATTAACAAATCGGGGTCAGGTATACCGTGCGTACTCAACAAGGAGTCCATGAGCTCATTTGTCAAAGGAACATCCAAGGTAGCAGTCCCGTCATCAATCATATGAGCGTATTTCCTGGCGGCTTGAAGTATGTCCCATTTACCGCTATAGCTTAGGAAAACAATCAAAGTCAAATGGTTGTTTACAGAAGTAATCTTTTCAATTTCATCAATTTTTGCATTAAGGGTATCTGTCAGCCTGCTTTTATCCCCCACTACCCTGAATTTAATTTTATTATCAATAAGGGTTTTTTTCTCACTTATAATAGCATCAATCATTAGCTCCATCAGACCATTGATCTCACTTTGGGGCCTGTTCCAGTTTTCCTCTGAAAAAGCAAAAAGGCTCAGGAATTTAATCCCATTCTCTGCTGCAAATTCAGCAGCCTCCCTCACAGATTCAACACCAGCTTTGTGGCCTTCAAGCCTTTCCAACCCTCTTCTCTTTGCCCATCTGCCGTTTCCATCCATTATAATGGTTACATGTTCCGGAATTTTAGTCATCTTTATATTTTGAGTCATTTAATTATTTCTTTTATCCTGCCCCCACATGAGTTTCTCTTTCAATGCACCAATAAAGCCATCATTGGAAAAAGAGAGGTAATTCAATGTGAAATGTGCCTTGGTTATAGTGACAATCTCCTTATCCGGAATTACTACAGACCTGTTGTCCAAACTGATTATAGCCTCTTTCAATCGAGATTCAGTATAAATTTCTATTACAGAATCATCCGAAACCACAAGAGGCCTGACGTTCAGATTGTGAGGAGATATAGGAGCCAATATCAGTGCTTTGACACCCGGTATTGCTATTGGACCTCCCACACTCAACGAATAGGCAGTGGACCCTGTAGGACTAGATAAAACCAGACCATCCGACCAATAGGGGGGCAACATCTTCCCGTTTATCTTAACATGCACAGAGAGCATGAAAGGGTCCCTCCTCTGGAATGAAACCTCATTCAACGCATAATTGCAAAAGCCTGCCGGTATCATTGGTGAATTGACAGCAAGCACCCCTCTTTTTTCAATCTTGAACCTGTTCTCAAAGAGCAAATCTATCCAATCATTCCCTTCTGCGGCGTCAGTGCTTGTAAGAAAACCAAGTCTTCCAAAATTAATTCCGGCAACCGGAATATCCTTATCCAACACCAAGGTCAAAGACTCAAGGAACGTGCCATCCCCTCCGAAACAAAGGAAAAAATCTGTCGAACAAGGCAAATCGGTTGAATCAGTAAAAAAAGAGCCCTCTGGTACAGGAAAAGTATCATCCTGGAAGTCCAAATAAAATGGCTTGTGGTAGATAAGCTTTGCACCCCTGTTATCCAACTCTTTAAGAATATCAGTAAGCCTTTTTTTCCATTGATCCCCAATTTGCCTGGCAAAAATTGCTATATTCATTTTGAAAGTAAAATGTTTTAATCGTCAAAATTAAATAAATTTGTATCCGATATGACAAAACTAAGCGTAAATATAAACAAATTTGCAACGCTCCGTAATGCACGGGGTGGCAATATGCCCGATATACTAAAAGCAGCAAAGGACTGCGAGAGATTCGGGGCACAAGGCATAACCGTCCATCCAAGGCCAGATGAAAGGCATATACGATACATTGATGTAGCCGAATTGAAACCTGTATTGACCACTGAATTCAATATAGAAGGCAATCCTATCGACTCTTTCATCAAACTCGTGCTGGATAACAAGCCGGCACAAGTGACCCTGGTTCCCGACGCCCATGATGTCATCACATCCAACAGCGGCTGGGACACAATCAAACACAAAAAATTCCTCAAAGAGGTTTGTGCAATTTTCAACTCACAAGGTATCAGGACATCTATCTTTGTAGACCCAAATCCGGAATTCATCAAACATGCTGCCGAAACCGGATGCTCAAGGATAGAGTTATACACAGAGAGCTATGCATCATTATACCAAGAAGGTGAAAAAGAAAAGGCCATAGAACCTTTCTATAAGGCAGCCCTTGCAGCACAGGATGTTGGTCTGGGAATCAACGCGGGTCATGACCTCAATCTGGAAAACCTGAGTTACTTTTACCAAAACATTCCAGGATTGCTTGAAGTATCTATTGGTCATGCCCTTATTTGTGATGCCATTTATTTAGGTCTGGAAAACACTATAAGAGCCTATCTTAGGCAGTTAAAAAATAATTAATATATTTGTAGTTTAAATTAAAATCAAAGATGAAAAACGCGTCACTAATCACTAATGTAATTCTAGGAGCAGCTGTTATAGTGCTGTTTGTCTTACACTTCACTTCAACCTCAAAATCTGCCTCTCCAGGTGAGACCACCGGAACAGAAGCAGCCGTGTCGGGAGATATCGTATTTATCCAAATCGATTCCCTTATAAGCCAATACGACATGTTCAACGACCTGAAGTCCGAATTTGAGAACAAAGCCCAAACAATACAGAATGACCTGAACAAAAGGGGACGCTCTTTGGAGAATGATCTTAAAGACTTCCAGACAAAAGTGCAAAAAGGTCTCATCACCAGGTCACAGGCAGAGGCACAGCAACAGCAATTAGCTCAAAGGGACCAAGAATTGCAAGGCTATGTGCAACAAAAACAAATGGAGATGTCCGAAGAAGAAGCAGTTCTTTACAGAAGAGTCTTTGATGCATTGGACACATACCTCAAAAAACTAAACGAAGATAAAAAGTACTCGCTAATCATCAGCACATCAGGTTCTCCCAGCACAATTTTATACGGAGATAAGGCTCTGGATATAACACAACTGGTAGTGTCAGGCATGAACGATGAATATATCAAGACCAAATCAACAAAATAATCAAAATATACCTGGGTGAAAATTGCTATTCTATCTTGTTTTTACCCTTATCGAGGAGGCATAGCCCAGTTCAATGCAAATTTGCACCAAGAACTGGGCATTTCTCACACGGTAAAAGCCTTTAACTACAAAAGGCAATATCCCAAGCTACTGTTTCCTGGAAAAACGCAATATGTGACAGAGCAAGACAATGCACTTGTCATAGAGAGTACCCCTGTTTTAGATACAATCAATCCATTCTCGTATATAAAGACCGCAAAGGAAATCCGTGAATGGGAACCCGATTTGCTTCTGATGAGATACTGGATCCCTTTTTTTGCCCCATCGCAAGGATACGTTGCAAGACATATCTCAAAAAAGACAAAGGTCATATCCATTATGGATAATGTAATTCCCCATGAACAAAGATTTTTTGACAAACCATTCACAAAGTATTATATTGACTCAAATGATGCCTTTGTTGTACTTTCAGATTCGGTTGGGAAAGACTTGAAACAACTCCGTCCAAACGCAAAGGTTATCACAATCCCACATCCTGTTTACAACCACTTTGGACAAAAAACAACTCGTCAAGAGGCTATTGAGAAACTCAACTTGCTCCCCGGGAAAAAAAACCTTTTGTTTTTCGGATTGATCAGGGATTACAAAGGGCTTGATATACTCATTGATGCTTTCTCTTTGCTGGATGATTCATACCAGTTGATTATTGCAGGTGAACCATATGGTTCTTTTGAAGGATATCAAAAACAAATTGCCACATCTAAAGCTGTATCCCGCATCAAGCTGTTTACTAAATACATAGATGACAGTCAAGTCCCTCTGTTCTTCTCTGCTGCAGACCTTACCGTATTACCATACAAAACAGCAACACAAAGCGGTATAAGTGCTATCTCTTACCATTTTGAAGTGCCATTACTCACTACCAATGTGGGAGGGCTCAAAGAAGCGGTAGAAATACCAGGCACAGGAATTGTTGTGGATAAACCAGAAAGTGCATTGGTAGCAAACGGAATCGAAAATTTCTTTGAAAAAGAGAACAAAGAGTTTTTCATAAAAAATATAATGCGACAAAAAGAAGAGTTATCTTGGACAAAATTCTCTTCCAAATTAATAGATTTTTACAAAACCCTATAACCAATTAAATATGCAGGCAATAACCAGAACCGAATTCGACTTTCCGGGACAAACCGGAAAATACACAGGAAAAGTAAGGGATGTCTATTCAATTGACAACAAATACCTGGTAATGATAGCTACCGACAGGATTTCTGCCTTTGACGTCGTTCTGCCAAAAGGTATACCTTACAAAGGACAAGTTCTCAACCAAATCGCTGCCAAATTCCTGGACAGCACTTCCGATATAGTTCCCAACTGGAAAATAGCCTCACCTGATCCCATGGTTACAGTGGGCTACAAATGCGATCCTCTGCCTGTGGAAATGATCGTAAGGGCATATCTTACAGGAAGTTCATGGAGGTCTTATAAAGACGGAGCCAGGGATATATGCGGGGTTCCTGTCCCAGAAGGGATGAAAGAACATCAAAAATTTGACAACCCAATACTTACACCTACAACAAAAGCAGAAATTGGCGGACATGACCAGGATATTTCAAGGGAAGAGATTATTTCGCAAGGATTGGTTAGTGAAGAAGATTACATAAAACTAGAGGAGTACTCAATGGCTCTTTTCCAAAGAGGAACACAAATGGCTGCAGAACGTGGTCTGATCTTGGTGGACACCAAATATGAATTCGGAAAAATCGGAGACAAGATTTACCTGATAGACGAAATCCACACTCCAGACTCTTCAAGGTATTTTTATGCTGAGCCATACCAAGAGTTATTTGCAAAAGGAGAAGCCCAGAAGCAACTCTCCAAAGAGTTTGTAAGAGAATGGCTTATGGCAAACGGATTCCAAGGTAAAGAGGGCCAAAATGTCCCCGAAATGACAGATGAAGTTGTTGCATCCATATCGGAACGTTATATAGAGCTATACGAAAGCATAACAGGTACAAGTTTTCAAAAGGCCCCTTATGGCAACGATATCTACGAAAGGATAGACGCCAACATCAGAAACATGCTTGCCAGATTATGAAACATCTTCTAAACACCATTTCCATATTAATTATTCTAAGCCTTGCACAAGGTTGTTTTGCCCAATACATCCCCGTCAAAGTTGAGGTGTCCCAAGAGCAGGTAAGGGTAAACGGAGAGCTTTATTATCTCCATAAGGTAAGTCAAAGGCAAACCTTGTACTCCATATCCAAAGCCTACGGTATACCGGCAGACTCAATAGTAAAGGACAATCCAAAGATAACATCTGGCTTGAAAGAGGGGGAGTTGATATACATCAGGGTAAATGGAACACAATCTTTCACCGAAGAGGTTGAAACATCAACCAAACCACAGGAGATTCAAGCAATCCATACTGTAAGATGGTACGAAACATTGTCTTCCATAGCAAAGAAATATGATGTTTCCGAAGAGGATATTGCGCTATTCAACAACCTGGCAAACAACAAGATAAAAGTAAGGGAAAAACTTGAAATCCCATACAAGGGATACGCTAAGTCAAATCCGGCTGAGATAGCTACTGACAAAACAACTGAAGACATCTTTGAACAGGAGAGAGAAGAAGCAAAAGAGGTGACCATTTTTGACAGAAGGAAAGGAATGTATCAAAAAATATACGCTAAATTGCTCCTTCCGTTAGGAGGTAAACACAATGGTGAACAAGTCCTTCCACAAGAAAACAATCATTTCATGGAATTCTACCAAGGGTTCCTGTTGGCATTGGAAGAACTTAAAGAGTCCAATCCTACACTCGAGCTTGATCTTGAAGTAATTGACACAGACAGCTATCCAAATATCAGCCACATAACACAAAGTGGAATGCTTGACAATTCCGACATCATCTTTGGTCCTGTTTTTAGTGAAAATCTTGAACAAGTTGTCAATTATACCAAAGGAAAAGATATTTATGTTGTTTCGCCAATGGATCCCAAAAGTGACTATCTTGCATACGGGAACCCCCATTTCTTCCAGGTAAGCACTCCTGCAACATACCAGCAAAGAGGCATACTCTCTGCCATAAACTTCATGTCCGATGTAACCTTGGTATATGAAGAGAGGGATACAGGCACAGATCAAATAGCGAATATTACAAAAGAGGTGTTGAACTCTGGAAATGTAAGATACAAGCAATTATCATACAATATACTAAAAGGCAGGTCAATATTACCGGAATTTGAATCCACATTATCCACAGGCAGCATCAACCATGTTGTAGTAGCCTCAAATTCCGAAGCATTTGTATCTGATGTGCTCAGGAACCTCAATTTACTAAGGTCACGAAGCCAATTCAACATTAAAGTTTACGGCACACCACAATGGAGAGGCTTTGAAAGTGTAGATATAGCATATTACCATCAAATGAACCTGAACATCTCAATGCAATACTATATAGACTACGCAAGAGAGCAAACCAAAGGGTTCCTGGCAAAATTCAGGGCACTTTACAATTCAGAACCATCTCCGTATGCGTTTCAAGCATATGACATAGCATATTATTTCCTTCACAATGCTTGGAACGAAGGCAAGTTATTCCTTGAAAATGCCAACCATTTCCAGAGTGAAATGCTACAATCCGATTACAATTTTGTAAGGGACGGCAAAAACAACGGATACATAAACACTGCTGTACGAAGGGTTATTTACAAACCCGATTTTTCAACTTCAGATATTAGAGGTTTTTTCCGATAACCACATACGTTCACTCTCGTCCAAAAAAGGCGAGAGTGTTTTGTATACAACCGAATGATAATTGTTTAGCCACTCAACATTTTCTTGCCCCAACTCACTGGATATAACAGGATTTTTATCAATCGGCACCAAAGTAAGCGTTTCAAAGCAGAGGAACTCTCCATGGCATGTCTCTTTCCACTCTTTGCAAACCAGCATGTTTTCTATCCTGATACCATAGTTCCCCTCTTGGTAAATAGCAGGTTCATTTGAAGTAACCATACCAGGTTGGAAAACAACAGGATTCTCCTCTGCCCTTATACTCTGAGGTCCCTCATGCACACATAAAAAGTGCCCGACCCCATGGCCAGTACCATGAATATACCTTTTCCCTCTTTTAAACACTTCTCCCCTTGCAAGAATATCCATGGAAGCTCCTCTTGTCCCTCTTGGAAACACAGCTTTGGACAAGTTTATCATACCCTTGAGCACAGCAGTGTAGTCCAACTTGGATTCCTGGTCCAAGTCTCCTATTGCAAATGTCCTGGTAGTATCTGTAGTTCCGAAGGGATAGTGGGCACCAGTATCCACCAACAAAAAATTGCCACTCCCAATGTAAGTGGGATTGGTTTCACTGGCACAATAGTGAGGTTGTGCCCCATTACTTCCGAAAGCAACTATGGGATGAAAACTTTCACCTTTGTAATCTGTGTTTTCACCTCTTTTGGATATCAGCAAATGAGCCAGATCATTTTCTGTTACTCTTGAGTTACCATCGGCTAACATTTTCTCCATGGACATCCAGAACTTTACCCATGCAATTCCATCGTAAACCATAGCCTTGCCAAAACCATCAATCTCACTCTTGTTTTTTACAGATTTTAAAAAACCGACTACCCCACCCGGGGTATTATCCCCCTGAATACCTGCCACATTACTTATATCAATTTGGGAATAAGTGGCCATAGAAGTTTTATTCAAAGGAGCGATAACTGGAAAATCATTGTTCATTTTTCCCAGGAAACTTCCAAACGAGTCATAATCGTGAATACGAATCTTACTCTTTTTCAAATGCATTTTCGACTCATCATCCAAACTTGAACTAGAGACAAAAAGATCCATGGAATCACGATGAATAACCAAATAAGAATAAAACAGGGGATTGTAAGGTACATCACTACCCCTCATGTTGCACATCCATGCAACATCATCGCATGTAGACAACAAATAATTGAAATCCCCCTCAACTCCCAACATTGCCGCAACCCTTTCAAGTTTCATCCCACAGGATTCACCACTAACATCATCGGGCATGACCCATAACAACCCTCTCTCCAAAGCAGGCCTGTTTGTACGTAAACTGGTGAAAGGATCTTCCTCCAAAACCAACTGCAAAGGGGCAAAGGTTTTTTCCATTGCACCATATTCCAAAACGGAAACAAGTGATGCATCTATACCAACCTTAGCACTGTCATTTACAACCCCCTTAAGCCACTCTTCAACGGAAGGAGTTCCCTCCATTTTCATTTTCATCAATGTGATACCTGTCCCACAAAGTTCTTCTGTTGCTTGTACAAAATACCTGGAATCTGTCCATAAAGCAGATTGTTCAATCGTAATCACCAGTGTTCCGGCAGAACCTGTAAATCCAGAAAGCCACTCCCTTGATTTATAATAATCCTGTACATATTCTCCAAAATGAGGATCACCCGAAGGAATTATAAATGCATCCAGTTTCTTTGCCAACATATACTTCCTGAACAGATTGATCCTATCTTTAATCGTTTTCATAATAGTAAAAAATCTTCAAGCAAATATATGAATTCAATAAGGAAAACAGGAATTATTGATTAAATTTGTGGCAAACTAACCACAAAATAAAATTTTTATGGAAAAGAGTATCAAAGGCACCAAAACAGAACAAAACCTACTCAAAGCATTTGCTGGTGAGTCGCAGGCAAGAAGCCGATATGTCTATTTTGCATCTGTAGCCCGTAAAGAGGGTTACCAGCAAATAGCAGCTGTTTTTGAAGAGACTGCAGAGCAAGAAAAAGAACATGCAAAACGTTTCTTCAAGTTTTTGGAAGGTGGAATGGTAGAGATTACTGCATCGTACCCCGCAGGAATCATAGGTACCACCGCAGAGAACCTCGCAGCTGCAGCTGCAGGTGAAAACGAAGAGTGGAGCGAACTCTATCCCGAGTTTGCAGAAATAGCAAAAGAAGAGGGATTCCCTCAAGTTGCAACCGCATTCAAAATGATAGCCAAAGTAGAAGCAGAACACGAAGCACGTTACAGGGCTCTTTTGGCAAGGGTAGAAGCACAAAAAGTATTCGAAAGAGAAGAAGAAATTGAATGGCAATGCCGCAACTGCGGTTACGTTCACAAAGGGAAAAAGGCATTGGAGAACTGTCCTGCATGCCAACATCCAAAGGAGTTTTTCGAGCCAAAGAAAAATAATTATTAACAGTCGATATTAAGACTATCTTTGCAGATTATTTACTATCATGAACGAATCTGCATTTAAAAGAGCCATCCGCTCAATAAAAGAGATTATGCCAAAGACACTTAAAACCTGTCTTTGGCTTATTCGTATAACCACTATCGTAACTTTGGGAGTACTATTCCTGGAGTATTTCAACATCCTTCCGCATATATCCAGATTCCTCAACCCGGTGTTCAACCTGATGGGTCTGCCGGGAGAGGCTGCACTGGCATATGTTTCGGGATACTTTGTTAATGTTTACTCTGCAATTGCCGTAATCTCCACTCTGAATCTGGATGTCCGGTCAATCACTATCCTGGCTGCCATGATTTTGTGTGCCCATAACATGATCACAGAGACTGCAGTGCAAAAGAAAACCGGATCCTCTGCAATAAGAATGATAGCTGTACGCACACTAAGCTCATTTGCAGTTGGTTTTACAATGAACCTGATAATGCCCTCTATGGCAGCAAATGTCACAATAGAAGCTGCCTCTGTTGACCTGACTCTTGCTCAGATGTTAAACGAATGGTTTTTCAAGACACTAAGGCTCATCATAATGATGACTACCCTTATTTTTGCACTTTCGATAATCCAAAGACTGCTTTCTGAATTTGGAGTTATCAAATGGTTGTCAAATCTATTGAGACCTTTACTTGCAATATTCGGACTTCCTGCAAAAACCTCATTCCTTTGGATAGTGGCAAACACCCTGGGCCTTGCCTACGGAGCAGCTGTCATGATAGATGAGACTGAAAGCGGTAAGATAACCAAAGAGGATGTCGATTTGCTGAACCACCACATTGGCATATCCCACAGCAACATGGAAGATGTACTGCTG
>Ga0265294_10002634_pt1 | contig 23454 bp, 20 predicted proteins | sample MunlanPumphouse3_FD_192504 | JGI IMG/M metagenome (GOLD analysis project Ga0265294, IMG submission 192504) | Groundwater microbial communities from a municipal landfill in Southern Ontario, Canada - Pumphouse #3 | ecosystem: Environmental > Aquatic > Deep subsurface > Groundwater | place... | reverse complement strand
TTATTGCAGATCATGAAAGAACTGATCCGCGCTGACGGCGATGAGGTCCGTAAACTGCAATTGGCCCGGGATTTCCGGGCGGCCGCATCAGGAAAGCCCCGTGTTATCAAAGAGGAACTTGCCAAATATCATCTCGTGGAGATGCCTGAGGCATGGAATCAGGTTGCTTTTGATCATCATGTGCATGACGTAAATACCAAGGGCCGCAAGTCGGCGACCCATCTGATTATGGATGCCTGGATCAAGGGTATCCGTACCCTTACTGTTGTCTATTACAATTATGTTCGTCCGGAAATTGTCACCGAGCTGTTGGAAGCAGCTTCTCTGGTGAATATCAAGGTGCGTATCGGTGTTGAATTTTCGGTTCTCTTCCGGAACAAATATGCCAAGATTGTCTGGGCTCCCAGGGGATTTACGGACCAAAATGATTTTATCCATTTTTTTTCCAAAATGCCGGTCCGGGAATTTTTCAAGGAACAGCTAACCGTTTCCAGCTACCAACAGGAATATGTCTTTCGTGTCCTTGAGGCCTTTAATGCCTCTCACCGGAGCCTGATTAATTCGTCTTTTGGTATTGCCATGCCTCCGCTGAGCAAGGATGCCTTTTTGAATTTTGTAGGTATCGGCCAGGTTTCCATTTTTCATCTTGCAAAATACATCTACAATGTGCTCATGCCCCTTTTGCAGCAACGGGTTGAAGCCTTCAAGGGCATCTATCCAACCCTCGGCGATGATGAAAAAGAGAGAATTTCTCAGCTGGTTGAAAAAATGAATTGTCTTGATTCCGAAACGATCATTGCCAACTGGCTGGCCCCGGATAAAAATCTTGCGGTGCCTAATCCTCTGGTCCCCAGAGATGATCCAGAAGTCCCCGCAATGTTAAAACTTTCTGCTCAGGAATTGTTGACAATGCTAGCCCATATGCATTCGGGCTACCGGGCTACCCTGAACCTGACCAATTTGTATGTGGAGGATGTCCTGGAGCTTTTGTATGATTGCAAAGGGATGATCACGCATCTGGAGATTTTTAATCTTAAGGATTATACAGAAGAAAGGACCTCGCCGGATCTAGGGGTTATCAACGACCTGCAGTTGGCCCTTAATCATGGCAATGTCATTGAGATTAAAAGGGTCGTGCGAACCATTATCGAGAATTTTGATGAGAGTATTGCCGGACGATCAGGGGATCAGGCCGCCGCCCGGAAGGTAAAACTGGTCGAAATCCTTTTCGATATTGAAAAATTACAGTCATTCTATGGAGATTCTGCACTCAAGTCCCGTTTGGGAAGTGATTCAACAGGCCGTTCTCGTCACTTGCATGGCATGGGACTGATCATCAACGATACGTTGCCAGAAAGGGAACAAAAGCGATTCCGTAACCTCGTCGGCAACAATGCCAGGGAAGGTATCCCCGTAACAGCCACCATATATAAACGAAAAACATTCGTTCCCCGGACCAGCTTTTCGCCTCTGGCAAATATATGTTATGGGCTGGTGCGTCATCTTCCCGGAAGGTGGTATTTCGGGTACTCGGTTGTAGAGGATTGGGTTGTACAGGATTACGCCCTGCATTTGGGGCGTCCTGGAAATATCACCACTCTTGGTGGTATACAGACCGAATGTAATAATGGCCTTGCTCTCAGTCCCCCCGTGGAAAAAGAGCACACTTTATCCTGGAAATATTTGAACAGTGGTGTCAAGAACTGCATCAAGGTGCTTGTGGGGTTTATTCCGGCTTTTCTGACCTTTGCCCTGACAAAAGATTGGTGGCTCTTGGCATATTGTGGGGCATTTATCTGGTTTGGGATTACCGGATTTCGCAATATACTGCAGTCGGTTCTTGGAGGGGGCGGATTCCGGAGATCTCCTCTCTTGCGGTGGAACAGCTATGTGAGCTGGGAAAGAATTACGGATTCTCTGTTTTTTACAGGTTTTTCTGTCCCTTTGCTCGATTATCTGGTTAAGTCTCTTGTGCTTGACCGGATGTTTAATGTCACCACGACGACCAGTCCCCTCTTGCTTTACACGATTATGGCCCTGGCCAATGGTGTGTATATTTCCAGCCATAATATTTTTAGAGGTCTACCCAAAAGCGCTGCTTTCGGTAACTTCTTTCGTTCGGTGCTTTCTATCCCTTTGGCCCTTGTTTTTAATGCGCTGATCGGAGGACTTTTATCCATCTATGGTCTGGGAGCGGTTAATGATATCTTGCAGCGATGGGCTGCCGTTATCTCCAAGGCCGCCTCGGATTGTGTGGCGGGTGTTATTGAGGGCCTGGCTGATCGCGAGAATAACATGCGTATGCGTTTTCTGGATTATCGGGACAAATTGCGTCAACTCTTTGAGACCTATTCTTGCCTGGAAGTCCTCTGCCCTGAGGTCGATCTGTTGGAGATGCTTAAGACACCCAAGGAGTTCATGTGTCTTCTTTCTACGCAGGGGAAGGATCTTGAACTGTTGTTAAGTGTTCATGCCCTTGATTTTATGTATTTCTGGATGTACCAACCCCGTTCCAGGAGTATGCTTAAGTATCTGATGCAGACGATGTCTGCTGAAGAAAGGTTGATATTTGTGCGATCTCAGAAACTGTTGCTGCGCCAGCGCGAGATCAGCCAGTTGTTCATCAACGGGATTGTAGGCAAAAATTTTTCTCGGGCCCTGGCCTTTTATCTGGATCGGTCCGGTGAATATCTGGAGGCTTTGCATACCCTGGATCAGCGTATGAATGCCATAAAACCTTCACCCCTGATCCGTCCCGGATCTTTTTTCCGGGCCCTGCAACGACAACATTGATATTTCGTTCTTTGTATTTCATGTTCTTAACAAAACGGGGTGCTTTCATGGAAAGCACCCCGTTTTGTTTGGCTTGGTATCTTTTGGGACAGGAAAAAGAAATGTTATTTTGAGCAATGCTTATGCTTACCAGGGATGGTACTCTTGGCTGGGTATTTGTGCGGAGTGGTCATGGTTGCGCTGGAGGATTTGGCCCCCAAATCAAAAAAAATCCTCTGCGGAGCGCTCTGCAGAGGGTTTCTTTTTACATCTAACTAAATAAAATTATTATCTTTGGTGGAGGGAACGCCGACCTACCGCAAAACAGTCTCAAAGCCCGCGCTCCTCGTAACTCATTGATAATAAACGCCGAAGTCATCTCACACAACTACTTCCCGATAACTCGACCAGAGAAACGATTTTCTCCCCTGATTTCCCGGCACCGGACGAGGGTGACGGGTTTGCAGTAAAACCGGATACCTGGCGTCGAGCCGCAACAACTTCGAATCCGTTTTACGGATGCCGGTTCGGTTCCCAAAACGGGAATCGAATTCCAAGGGATCTTGTTTGCTTCCTTGATCAAATAGTTTAACTTGTTCAAACATAATGACAGTTCGTTAAAAAACTGTCTCCAATACAACTTGCCTCCCCGTAGTACTCATGCCAAAATTTTCTCCCGGTACCGAGGCAAGCTGACGGTCACTTGAGTCCATCCACCTTGTTCGCTTTCGAATGTTACATCGCCCCCATGAAGTTCAACGATCCTTTTGACGATGCTTAACCCGAGGCCGGAGCCCCCGTGCTCGATTGATCGAGATTTTTCAACCCGGTAAAATTGGTCAAACACCCTGGGGATATCCGCCTCGGCAACACCTGGGCCTGTATTGGCGACTGTTACCGTCAGTCCGGCAGCAGAGAGATCGCCCCTCAGCGCAATCTGTCCTCCATCCACGTTATACTTGACGGCATTATCCAAAATATTCGATAGTGCGCGGTGCAGTTTTTGCTCATCTCCCTGGATGACGAGCCCCTTGGGAAGACGAGAGTCTATTTTGATGTTACGGGAATCTGCCAGGAACTTATATTCCCCAACCAAGGATGACAACAACTCGCTTATTTGGACCGGTTTAGGATCGATACTGGACAATGTTTCCAAGGAGGACAGGTTCAGTAGATCCTTGACCAATCGCTCCATGCGCAACACCTGATTTTTTAGTCTGAAGAGATTGCTCCTGATAAGAGGGGGCAGATTTCCGTCGTCACGGGAAGCAATTTCATCGACGGCGAGCCGTATGGTGGTGAGGGGCGTTTTCAGTTCATGCGAGGTATCAAATAGGAAATTCCTTTGCCTTGCAAAAGAATATTGCAGCCGATCCAACATCTGGTTGATGGTTCTGGCAAGTTCACTGAATTCATCCCGCTCTTTTCCATGCAGTATTCGCTGCTCAAGGTTATTTTCGCTGATATCCTGAGCCAAGTTTTTCATCTCACCAATCGGCCGCAGAATCTTGCCGGCCATGACATGACTTATAACGATCAATGCCAGGGAGGAAAAAACCAGCCCGGCCAATATCCCGAGAACCAACTCCCAGATCTCTTCGTTCAGTTTTTCCATGGGCCGTGCGATCTGGACAATGAACGATCGCCCGTCCAATTCGATTGACAGGGTCCTTACCCGAAAGGGTGAATTTTTGTTTCGGGACTGGGCCGACTTGATTTCTGCCTCAGAAACAAGGGGGCGTGCAATAGCACGAGAACCGGGATTCACCAGAGGCAACTTTACCGATTTTGCCAGATTGGACTGAAAAATTGTTTTGCGGGTGTTGCCATCGTAAATTTCAATCCAATACCGATCCATTTCTTGAGAAGCAGAATCTAGAAATACTGAATCTGATTCTTTTTGCGCTTTCACGAGCATCGTAGCTGTTCGATATGCTTCCTCTTTCAGCAGGGTGTCCAGAAGTTCGAAAGGTTGCTCCATCAATTCGTAAAACACGACAACAGAAAACAATAAACTGGAAAAAAAACCGGCTCCGACAATGAAGAGGGTGATCCTTGTCTTGACGGTCATTATTCCGTGTCTCCGATGATATATCCGACCCCGCGCACGGTTCGGATGATCCTGGCATTGCCGGTATCCCCAATTTTATGGCGCAGGTTCTTCATATGAACATCCATGAAATTGGACATACTGAAAGGATCGAAGTCATCCCCCCAGACATGTTCGGCCAGGCTGAAGCGAGTCACAACCCTGTCTTTGTTGTGTAGCAGGAACTCAAGAATGGAAAATTCCCTGGGGGTCAGTTCAACGGGCTTTCCACCCATGGTTACTTTACGTTTTACCGTATCAAGGGCCAGTTCCCCAAATTCCAGGACCGATTGACACTGGCCTGCGGATCTCCGGAGCAAGGCGCGTACCCGGGCCAGCAGTTCATCCATGGAAAATGGTTTGCTCAGATAGTCGTCCGCACCAAGATCAAGGCCCTTCACTTTATCGGTCGAGTCTCCCTTTGCGGTCAGCATCAGCACAGGGGCGTCGATCTTGATCTGTCTCATCTCTCTCAGTACCGTAAATCCGTCCATTTTTGGCATCATGATGTCGAGAATGATTAGATCAAAAGGGTTTTCGCAGAGTTTGTCCAGCGCCTCCTCTCCATTTGACACCGTCTCCACGATGTAGCGCTGGCTTGTTAAAATTTGCCGGATCTGATCCAGCAACGAGAGATTATCGTCAACAAGCAAGATTTTCATTTCCGCACGTTCCATGAAATTGATCTACCGTCATCTTTGAGCGCCTTAGCCGGCAAGCCATGAATACGGCTTTTCATGCTGAACGGGTAATCAGCCAAACACCAGCGCATATGACAATAATACCGGCCCAGCGGGTAGCGCCGATCCCCTCATTGAAAAACATTTGACCGGCAAAAGCCGTGACGATATAGCCGATGGAAAGTAGCGGATAGGCATAGCTGACCTCAACCCTGGAAAGCACCAGCAGCCAGACCGCCACGCTAACGACATAACACCCCAATCCGATCAATATAAAGGGGTTTAACGCCACCGCAAAAAAAATGCGGCTGCAGTTTTGCAAACCGAAGTCAAAATAGCCGATTTGACGCATTCCCTGCTTAAGGGCCAACTGAGCCGAAGCGTTGAGAAGCACTCCAAGTACAATGAGAGGAAGATATCTGGCCATGATCATCCTTTTGCTGTAACCGTTATTGCCAGTCTTACCCATACGAGCAAGACCACTTCACGACATTCACAAATAGCGCATTTCATATATAATTTCAATAAGATCAGTGAGGTGGCTAAAAACATATGACCAATAGGGCTACCGATGCCCTTCAAACCTTTGTTATGAGCCAATATCAAAATTTCCAGATAACATACCCTTCAGGACCACTCTGATCCTGGAAAACAGGCTGGGGGAGCTGATCCCGCCATCGGGCGATATGTTTCACCCTGGCAATCAGTACAGTCCTGCCCCGGTTGTTCTGAATCAAGTCGACCGCAGTTTGCATATCAAGCAATCTGCCAGCCGCATCTTTATATTTCATCCCGTAATCAAGCTCACCCGTTCCACCCAGTAAGTAAACATCGTTTCGTTTCAGATACCAGCCCACTGCCCTGATCGAATTTTCATCGGAAATGACAATATCTTTGCTATCAATACCTTGGGCGTATTGTTCCAAAATGGGTCCAGGCGATTTTACCTCTCTGGTCAAGTCCGGAATAGTAAAGTGAACAACAAAAAATAGAAGAAGCGGCGAGAGACCGAGTAAAAGTGTTTTGCTGACCGTTGTCCGGCTTCTGAAAGCCCAAACGAGAAATAGTACAAAATACGCCAAGCCATTGACGACCATCACGGCTTTCCATGCCTGGCTGTATGGTCGGAACCCGTTGAAACCAAAAAGTTGAACATACAAAAAAGCTACTAAAATCAGACTGAAGAGAATGGTGTTGACAACAATCCCCCCCTGGAACAGCCTGCTCCGCGTATCTTTCTTTAGCACATGCAACAACCCAAAAGCGATGAGAATGGCAAACGGCGGGAAACAGGGAAGTATGTAGGTTAAGAGCTTCCCGTTTGAAAAAGAGAAGAACAAAAACGGCAGCACCAGCCAACATAGACAAAATTTCAGCAACCGGCCTGCCGCCCCCTGTTCAAACAATCGGGTTTTTATTCCCGGTACGGCTGCGGGCACCATAAACACCCAGGGAATAAACATGCCCGGTGCCGTCAGAAAGAAAAACCAGAACGACTCTTTATGTTGAGCATTGTCGGCCATAAACCGGCGGATATGTTCGTTCCAGAAAAAGAAACGCCAGAAATCAGGTTCCCGAAGGTGGATTGCGATACTCCATGGCAACGAAACCAAAATAGCGGTTAGAATCGGCAGCCAGCTCATGCGCAACAAATCGGCATACCGGCGCTGCCAAACCAGATAGGGCGCTACCGCCAAAACCGGCACGGCAAATCCGAGAAACCCCTTGGTCAGAAAGGACAGGCCGCAACTCAGACCGGCGAGAAACAGGTAACCTTTTTCTCGCCCCGACCCTGGCGGTGACTCCGTGGCAAAATAGAAAGCGGTAATGGTCGCCGTAAGAAAGAATGAGAACAAGCTGTCTAACACGGCAGTGTTTCCCACCCCGAACACCTCAAAACAGGATAAAAAAACAAGAGTGGCCAGAATAGCCGGAAAACCGCCGTCTTCATTTTCACGACGGGAAGTTCGCCATACCAATACATATATCAACAAGGCTGACAAACCCACGGATAGGGCGGAAGGGAGGCGTACGGCAAAGTTGTTTTCCCCGAACATCAGAAGTGAGCCGGCATGAACCCAATAGCCCAGCACCGGTTTTTCAAAGTAGCGCAGACCGTTAAGATGAGGCGATATCCATTCGCCGCTGGCAATCATTTCTCGGGGAATTTCTCCGTAGCGCGTTTCATCCGGAACAACCAGGTCACGCACCCCCAGGGGAAGAATGTACGCCAGTAAAAAGAATGACAGAATTAATAGAATGTAGCGTTTATTCAATGTGCTCATCGTTTGCTGACCTTATCGTGAATTTCCATGCTATCCGTGTCATCCTGGCAGGCAAGCCATCCGTCCCTGCCGGCGAGAGTACCTCTAACCATCCTTGATTTTTTTGCTTTTCCGGTTTCGCCAAGAATGTCGCCAAGAGGCACGAAGACGATATCCCGCTGTTGTGACTTGAACAAAAAATCCCGGAACAATTCCAGGCAAGCGACCCCCTCCACTTCGGCGTGGATGGTCAACACATTGAGCTGATCGGGACGAATCATATTCAAAAGGTGGTCGTTGTAAGTCTCTGGTGTGCATTGGCGGCCGACGAGCTCATCGTAAGTCGGCAGCGTGGTCGGGACCTGAACATGACGAGACGGCCGGTTGTCGATCAGCGGATAAAAAAGCGAACGACCGCGACAATCGGATTCAAATCGAAAAGGGAATTGCTCTAACGCCAATAGCGCTTCAGGTGTCACCCTCCAGGCAGGGGCCGCGAAACATTCTGGGGCGTGTCCCAGGATATCCGTCAGTAATTCGTAGCCTTTACGGATTTCAGCGATTATTGCGGCCTGATCCATCTTTTCAAGCGCCATCTGCCAGCGGTGATGGTCCCAGGCATGTAGGCCGACCTCATGCCCCGCCTCCACAACCTGACGAATCGGACCAGGACAGCGCTTACCGATCACAGCTCCGGGCCACAGGGTGCCCCGCAAAAGAATATCCCATCCATACAGACTGACCGCCCGCGTTCTGAGCATCTTGAGCAGAAAGGTGGGCCGCATCAAACGCCAAAGATGTCGACCCATATTGTCTGGCCCCACTGAAAAAAAGAAGCTGCCCCGGATTTGGTGCCGGGCCAAAAGGTCGACCAGGTTCGGAACCCCGATACGGGTGCCCCGCAACGTATCGACATCTACTCGCAGGCCGACATGGCACATGATGCCTCCGCTGCGCATTCCACCGCCGATTTAAGAAAATAATCCAGCGTTTCTTCAACGGACTGCTCAAAAGGCACGTTCGGCGTCCACCCCAAAATGCTCTGAGCCTCGCGGATCGATGGCCGCCGATGCTGAACGTCCTGATAGCCCGACCCATAATAGGCTCGGGCCTCGATTCGTTGAATTCCGCCAGCCGGAGGGAAATGATACCGAAGTGGATGACCGTCAAATTTTTCCCGAAGCATATCGGCAAGAGCGGCCATACTGTATTCGTTGTTTGGATTTCCGATATTGAAGATGCGCCCATTGCATTGGTCGTTCTTGTTTTCGATGACCCTGAAGAGACATTCGATACCGTCCCTGAAGTCGGTAAAACAACGTTTCTGCTTGCCGCCGTCCACCAGGCGAATCGGGGTGCCTTCCACCAGATTCAGGATGAATTGGGTGATCACGCGTGAGCTACCGATCCGGGCGGATGCCAGGGAGTCGAGTTTCGGGCCTACCCAATTGAAAGGTCGGAAAAGGGTGAATTGCAGCCCCTGACTCTTGCCGTATGCCCAGATCACTCGATCCAACATCTGCTTACTGCAGGAATAGATCCAACGTTGTTTATGGATGGGGCCAAGAACAAAGTTTGACCGCTGCTCGTCAAATTCATCATCTGTGCACATGCCATAGACTTCCGAGGTGGAAGGAAATATCAGCCGTTTCCCATACTTGACGCAATACCGCACGACACGCAAATTTTCTTCGAAATCCAGTTCGAATACCCGCAACGGATTGCGGACATACTCAATCGGGGTGGCAATGGCCACCAGCGGCAGGACAATATCGCATTTGCGAACATGATACTCGATCCATTCCCGCATGATCGAAATATCGCCTTCCGTGAAATGAAAATCTGGATGCCCCAACAAATGTCCGATGCCGCTCGAACACAGGTCCATTCCGTGGACCTCATAGCGGCCGCTTTCCAACAACCGCTCACTCAAGTGATTGCCGATAAAGCCGTTGACGCCAAGGATCAGGACATGCTTTTTGCGGTGTTCCTCTGTTACCGTCTCGGTTTGGCCGTTGAATCGCATGCCGACAGCCAAGTTAAGTTCCTGCGCGAGTTGCCGGCCGCTCATGTAAACGCCGTTTTCACTCTGCCCGTAGCGAACCTCCACCGCGCCGTCGCCACAGGCGATTCGCAGAGGATCTGTCGATAGTATGCCGCCTGGATAGGCCCCCGGCGCTGCTGCCGTCGTCTCAACGTCCCAAAAGATGCACTTGCGGTTTCCCAGAAAGGAAAAAGCACCTGGATAGGGGCGGGTCACCGCCCGCACCAGATTTCGAACGACTGCCGCATTTCGAGTCCAGTCGACCAACCCGTCCTGCGGTCCGCGCCCGCCAAAATAGCTTGCCAACGCTTTGTCCTGTGGAACGCGGTCAGCCTCGTTTCCCCGGATTTTCGGCAACAGGACATCGAGCATTTCTCCCGCTGCACTGGCGAGCTTCGCATGCAGGGTCAAGGCCGTGTCGCTTTCTTCGATGGACACTTGCTGTTGTCCGACGATGTCACCGTCATCCGGCCGTGGCGTCATGTAATGCAGGGTCACCCCGGTTTCTTTTTCTCCATGGATCAACACCCAGTTCACCGGACAGCGGCCCCGGTAACGGGGCAGAAGCGAACCGTGAAGGTTCAGACAGCCCTTCAAGGGGACGGCGAGGATCTCCTCGCCAACCATCTTGCGGTAATAAAAAGAAAAAATGACGTTCGGCGCCAATTCCCTGATCCGTTCAACCCAGAGGGGATGGTTGATATCTTCCGGCGCATAGACCGGAATATCATTGGCGGCCGCCAATTCCGCCACTGACTCGAACCAGGTATTTTCATTCGGATCGTCCTCATGGGTAAAGACCGCCTGGATATCATAGCCATGCGCCAGAAGGGCTTTGATGCCAACGCATCCGATATTGTGATAAGCTAATACAATTGTTTTCATAAACTTCTCCTAAATAAATTCAAACTTGTCGATTTGCTCGACTTGCGACCATCGTATAGAGAGCAGAATCGGGTTGGTCGCCGCAATCATCGAGGGAGTTGCCCCGGATTTCATGGATAAAAAAGCGGGGCCTGCTGCGAACATCGTGATAGATGCGTCCGATGTATTCACCGAGAAGACCCATGCCGATAAACTGTGCCCCAATAAAGACAAAGAGCACCGCAAACAGCGTAAATATGCCCTCGGCAGCCCACTGGGAGCCGTAGGCAAATCGCAACACCATCAGAAGGACGCCGAAACCGATGCCGCTGGCCGCGATGAGCAACCCCAGCAATGAAAGTAAGCGCAGGGGAAAAGTGGACATAGAGGTGAGCAGATCGAACTGGAGCGAAATCAGTTTGAAGAGGCTGTACTTGGATTCACCGTTTTCCCGCAAGGCGTGTTTGACGGGTATTTCAGCGGTGCTGCCGGCAAAACTGTTGGCCAGGATCGGAATAAAAGTGGAGCGCTCCCGACACTGGAGCATGGCCTCGACAACCGGCCGCCGGTAAGCCCTGAGCATGCAACCGTAGTCATGCATCATTACCCCGGTGGTCTGCCGGACGAGTCGGTTGACCAGCGCCGATGCTGTGCGGCGGAATAGGGAGTCCTGCCGATTTTCGCGCACCGTGCCCACGACATCCACACCGCGATCCATTTCATCGACCAGTCTGGGGATTTCTTCGGGAGGATTCTGAAGGTCCGCATCCAGCGTGACGACGATATTGCCCTTGCTCTGCTCCAGCCCGGCAAAAACCGCCGCGTGCTGGCCGTAATTCCGGTTCAAAATCACGCCGACGACTTCAGTGTGTTGATCAGCGGCCTGGAGAATGAGATCACGGGAGCCGTCCCTGCTGCCATCATCCACCAGGATGATTTCGAAATCGCGTCCGTTTTTTTGGCAGGCGGCCAGACAGCGGTCAATAAGCTCCGGCAGATTGTCCCTTTCGTTATAGACCGGGATGACCACTGAAAGATCCGGTGTGACATTCATGCGAGCACCTCCTTGATGGCCGCAACAACCTCATCCACATCGTTCAAGGTCATGTCCGGAAACAGGGGAAGCGAAAAAATCCGATCCGAATTCCACTCTGTGTTCGGCAGTACGCCTTCGGGCAGTTGCAATGTCTCGCGGTAATATTTCTGTCTGTGCACTGCCTTAAAATGGATACCCGTACCGATATTCCGCTTTTTTAGTTCCGCCATGAAGGTTTCCCGGTCCATACCCACCCGCTTTGTGTCCAGACGGACAACAAACAGGTGCCAGGCGTGGCGCATGGGATAGGAAGGAACGGCGAGAGGCACGATTTCATCAACATTGGCTAACAATTCCCTGTAACGATGCGCCAGAAGCGCCCGTTTTTGATTGAACTCGTCCAACCGGCGTAATTGTCCTAAAGCAAGGACCGCCGCCATATCGGTCAAGTTGTACTTGAATCCAGGCTCCTGAACCTCTGCCTGCGGAGAACGCCCCTGAGTGTTGCGGTCATAGGCGTCCACGCCAAGCCCGTGAAACTTCAGCCTCCGGATATGTTCGATAAGGCCAGGGTCGTTGGAACAAAACATCCCGCCTTCGCCGCAGGTCATGTTTTTGATGGGGTGGAACGAAAATATGGCGGTTCCCCGTCGGCCGATTCGTTCTCCCCGGTATTCTGTGCCGACGGCATGGGCCGCGTCCTCGACCAACGGAATGTTGTTTGCCGAAGACAGTTGCCGCAACGGGTCCATGTCCACCGCAGCGCCTGCGAAATGCACAGGGATGATCAGTCTGGTACGTGCGGTAATGAGCGGTTCAATGGTTTTCGCCGAAACCAATAGCGTCTCGCGCTCGATATCGGCAAAAACCGGCGTGGCTCCGGCGAGTTTGATGAGATTCACTGTGGAGACCCAGGTCATGGAGGGGGTGATCACCTCATCTCCGGGGCCGATACCCAGGGCCGCCAACAAAAGATGCATGCCAGCCGTACCGGAACATAGCGCCACTGCCCCTTCAGTATTGCAGTAAGCTTTAAAGGTCTCTTCAAACTCGGCGGCCTTGGGGCCGGTGGTGATCCATCCGGAACGTAGAACTTCGGCCACCGCCTCGATTTCGGGTTCGCTGATGGACGGTTTGGAAAACGGCAGAAATGTTGTCCGCATAATCTCTTCCCTCTATCCAGGTTCAATCATTTATATGCCGGATCGGAAAGGGATCTCCTGATCCGATCCGTTGTTGGGTGGGAATGTAACAGACGAAAATGAAGAAAGGATGAAGCGGCGAGGAAAAAGGATTCCGGGTGTTTTTTATCAAATCAGTCAGTCAACACTTGGTCTGCCAACAACACACCACCGCTCCATTGTGTCCCTTGATGCTCATGGACAGTTCGCGTTTCACGATCCGCCCGATGAACCAGCCTTACTTTGAATGTGCCACCGAGTGTTTGCTCCAGCAGGTGCAACGGACGTTCATAGTTTCCGGTATCCTTTGCCATGGTTATCAAGCCCGCCAGGCTGCGCCCCTGCTGTTCCTCTATGGTCCCGACAAATAGAGGTGTATCTTTTCCGTTTATTTTGACATCGGCGGACCAGAGGCGAAGCACAAGACGCTGGACCCCTCTCCCCGTTCGAACAAGGCGCAAACGCTCCACCTTGCCGTCGTGAAGTAGCGGCAAAACCGGGAGCTGTTCAATCGGCGTGCCTGGGGCAAACATCCCAAGGAAACTTTTTGGATTCATCGGCAACGGTCGCCGCCATCCTTTACTCATGAGAAAGCGGGACAGCTCATCGGGTGATCCGGCCCACTGGACGGTGAGAGGTTGTTCTGGTTCGCCCTCCATGTCGACCCGCCAAGCTGGAAGGTCGCGCCAGACATAGGCTTGCCATGATGTGAGCGCAATGTTCCGCATGGGATGGCGCGGGGCATAAAACGCTAAGTCCTTTTCGTGCTTCTGAACCACATGCCAGCTCCCGGCAATGGCGATAACGAGGACAACCGTCGATGCCAGCAAACGCCGAGGAATCTCGTCATCAGCCCCCTTCAGCCAGGCTATTCCCATGAACGCTGTCCAGCTTGTGCCGACAAAATAGCCGCCCAGGACATCGGAAAGCCAGTGTGCGCCCAGATAAAGACGGGAAAAGCCGATAACAAAGGAGATCAAAACAACGCTTGAAAACAACCCCAAGCGCCATGCTCCGGTCAGTCTCCGGGCAAGCAGGATGGCAAGAAATCCATAAAGGATCACGCTCATGGTCGTGTGGCCGCTGGGGAAACCGTAGGCCGAAGCACCGTGGTAAATAGCCACGGGTCGCGGCAAATGAATGGCCCATTTGAGCAACTGAACCCCCAACAGGCCGCCAAGCGCAGCCAGTGCCCAGAAAGTCGCCGCCCGGCGGCAGCGTTTCACGAGCAGAACAAGCAGAACCGTGCAGAACAGGGCGATATTGACGAACGAATCACCTAACTCGGTTACCCCGACAAAGGCATTATCCACCCAGGGGGTACGAAGAGATTGAAGAAAGTGGTATACCGCTTGGTCCGCGACAACCAGCGGGTCTTTTGCCATAACATCCTGCAACACACCAAAAAAGCCCCACCCTGCTGCAAAAAGGAGCAGCGTTAAAAATGCGAACAGCAGTTCTTCTCCTTGTTTGCTGAAAATCAGGATCGAAGTAGTTCGTTTAAAAAGCCGTGGCACAGTCCCTTGATGTGGAAGTTCCGTCGTTGTCCATTGCTTCAAAACGGCAAAAACGGCTGGTCCTTTGCGGTCTAATAAAGACAGGGTTCTCGTGGATATCCAAATGAGGCTCCATATCCCGGCCACGAGTATCAACACGAGCACGGCCAATCTGGTGCTGACGGTCCCCGCCAACGCCAGAGATGCTCCGAAAAAGACCCCCGGCAGGATATAAACCAAGGCCCAACCAATGGCCGAAAGAACATTGACAACGCTGAAACGCACAGGGTGCATGCCCAGCATTCCCGCCACGACCGGTATCATCGGGCGCACCGGCCCAACGAAACGACCGAAAAGAACGCTCTTGACCCCGTGGCGATGAAAAAAGGCTTCTCCCTTGTTCAGCATTCCGGGGTGGCGTGAAAACGGCCAGATATTGACCAGCTTTTCTTTGTAATGATGCCCCAACCAATAACTGACACCGTCTCCGGCAATCGCTCCGATCATGGCCATCAGAAGAACGGGAAACAGGTTCAAGCTGCCTGTGGCCACAACCGCTCCGACACCAAACATGATCACCGTACCCGGCACCAGAAGCCCCACCAATGCCAGGGATTCCGATAGTGAAATCAGGAATATCAGGCCATATGCCAACTCGGGATGATGGCTGATAAAGGTCAGCAACGTATTCAGATACGTTGTCATCGGGGCACCTCGCAAAATGGTCGCTGCCGCCACGCCTTGAGGACAATACCCATCAACGCCAGTGCGGCGAAGATCGCCCCCGCATAGAAGGTAAAGGATGCGCCGAAGCGATCCCACAACAGCCCCGCTGCGGCGCTGGCCATCAACATGGCGATGCCGCTGACCAGATTGAAAAAGCCATAGGCGGTTCCGCGCAGATCCACAGGCGCTGCGTCGGCAACCATGGTCGCCAGCAATCCCTGGGTCATCCCCATGTGAAGCCCCCACAAAGACACCCCGACGGCGACGGTAAGCCAATGGTCGTTTGCGGCCAATACCAGGTCGGCCGCGATCAGAACGATCAGGCCCAGCGACAGCAACGTGCCGTGGTTCGTTCGATCCGAGAGCCTGCCGAAAGGATAGGCTGATCCTGAATAGACGAGGTTCATGCCGACCATTACCAGGGGGACGTAGGCGACCGGAATACCTCCTTGCTGGGCGCGGAGCACAAGGAATGCTTCACTGAACCGCGCCAAGGCGAAGACCGCGCCAATACCGACGACCCACCAGTAAGCCCCGCTCAGTCGCCTGAGATTGTCGCGGCGAATCGGATTGGTGCGTTCTTCACCAACGTGCCGTTCCGGCTCGCGCACGCCGAACAGGAGCAGAGCGACAGCGATCATACCCGGGATGACAGCGACCCAAAACACGGCTCGGAAGTTGTTGGCCCAAAGCAGCATCAAGCCAACCGCCAGCAGCGGGCCGAAGAGCGCCCCGACCGTATCGAGGGATTGACGCAGGCCGAATGCCGCGCCGCGCATCTCGGGTGGAGCCAGGTCAGCCACCAGCGCATCGCGGGGAGCGCCCCGCACCCCTTTTCCCACGCGATCCAGCAGGCGGGCGGTGAAAACGATGGCGGCGGATGGCGCGATGGCAAACAACGGCTTGGTCAGCGCTCCCAAGGAGTAGCCGAAAACAACCAGTACCTTGCGTTTACCCAGATAGTCGCTGAGGGTCCCGGAAAATACTTTGACGATGAGAGCTGTGGACTCGGCCACTCCTTCGATCAGGCCGACGGCGAACGTGCTTGCTCCCAAGGTGCCGACCAGAAAAAGGGGAAGCAGGCTGTGGATCATCTCGGACGAGATGTCCATGAACATGCTCACCAGGCCGAGAGCCCAAATGCTGACGGGGATACGCTTGAATGGCGTGTTTTTCATATCCATTTCATCTTCGTCGTCAGCAGGAACACCGTCGTCGCCACGGCAATGGCCACACGATAGTAGCCAAAGATTTCCAATCCGTGCCGGGACAGGTAACTCACCATCCATTTCACGGAGATGGCTGCGGCGATGAAGGCCACCACCACGCCGACGATCAGCGAAAAATGATCGAATGTCTGCAGCATCAACTGGCCATGCTTCAGCGTGTCGTATGCCGTGGCCGCGCCAAGCGTCACGACCCCCAACAAAAAACTGTATTCGACGGCCGCCTCCATTGTCAGCCCCACCAGCAAACCGCCCACAATGGTGACCAGGCTACGACTGACACCAGGCCACATGGCGATGCATTGGGCAAAACCGATGATCAATGCCATTCGCCAAGTCATGTCGTCCAGCAAGCTGCCGGTTCGTGCTCCCTGATCCCTTGCTCGGTTGCGCCAACTCACGGCCAATATGGCGAGACCGCCGAGCAGCCATGCGGCGACAACAGGCCACGGTCCGAAGAGGTATGATTTGATCACCCTATTGAACAGCAAGCCTAAAACCGCAGCGGGCAGAAACCCGGCCACCACGTTGAACAACAGTCGGCGGCCGGTGGAATCCTTTCCCATCATCCCCCGCAAGATCTGTTTGATCCGCCCGGAATAGAGCCAAAGCACGGCCAGGATGGCTCCAGCCTGAATACAGATGGTGTAAGCGTCAACGGCTTCCTTGGTTTGTTCCCGCTGCGCTGGAGATTGACGAGGATCTTCGCCGATACCCATGATCTTTTCCGCCAGCAGCAGATGGCCCGTAGAGCTGACCGGCAAATATTCCGTGAGTCCTTCGACCACGCCCAAAACCACGGCCTGGGGGGTGGTCATTATTTTCTGTTCAACAGCAACCGCCGGATTTTCCCCAGGCGTTCCTTCAGAGCCGAGAGCTGAAAAGGAACACACCAGCAATGTCAAAGCCACGATGACGGCTGCATGCAATCTTTTCCCCATGGGCGCTATTTCTCCATGTCTTGAAAATTCATTTCATCTCCAAATAAAAAACATACGACGCTGCTAATATAGAAGGTCGAAGCTTACCTGGACATTCGCCCAAGTTTACTTTTTGGTAAACTTCAGGAGCGGTTTTACTCTGAAAGCTTCTGCTCCCGCCTTGAATGGCTCTGACTTTTACGCAAGTAAAGAAACACAGTGACACCACATGCGATCACCAGAAACAGGGTGACCCAGTGAAGGTTTTCCAATACCATCTGCTCATTGCGTCCGAAAAAATAGCCCATGCCCGCCAGCACCAACACCCATATTCCCGCGCCCAACGCCGTGGCCACGCAAAAAATGAACATATTCATGCGGGCCAGCCCCGCCGGAAGTGAAATATACTGGCGGATGCCCGGAAGCAACCGGCCGACAAAGGTGCTGATATGCCCATGACGTTCAAAAAAGCGGTCTGCATTTTCCAGGGACTTGGGGCTGACCAGCAGATACCGACCATATTTCATAAAAAACGGTCTTCCGAACTTCAGGGCGATCCAATAGTTGAAGACGGCCCCTAACAGGCTACCCAAGGTGCCGCAGAGGATGACCATTCCAATGTTCATTTCTCCACCCGCCGCAAGGTAGGCGGCCGGTGGGATGACTACCTCGCTGGGAAACGGAAAAAACGAAGACTCCAAGGCCATGAGCATCACGATTCCCGGATATCCCCATTGGCCAACGGTATCGGCCAGCCAAACGATAGCCTGGTGAAACATGTCAAAGCCTCCCGTTCCCATGACGCCGCCTTGTATTATTGAAGATCATCAGACCGATGAACAGCAAGGGTATCGCCGCCGCCACCGGCAACACCCTTCCTGCCTGAAGCACCGGCTTTTGCCTGACATGGAACTGAATGGTCGGGCTGGTGTATACTTGTCGGCCGCCACGGTCGGTAACGCTGACCACCACCCGATAATCGCCGCCCTTGATCAGCCGCATGGGCCAATCGGTCCGCAGGGTCTCTCCGGGTTTCAGGCTCGCTCCGGTGACGGCCTTGTGCGCGCTCCAGTCTTCCAGGTCAACCGGCTGTTCATTGCCTGGATCGATTTCCACCAGGCTGATCCACGCCACCAGACCTTCAATGGGGGTCCCCCCCGTGTTGGTGATGGTGCTCCAGAATTGCAGGTGGTCTCCCATGACAGGCGACGTCGGATTTTTTCCACCGGGCTGAAGGTCGAGGGCCACAGGGGCCTGAGCCGCCGCTGAAACGGACACTAACAGGAACGCTGAGAGAATAACCGGAAACAGAGTTTTCCATATTTTCATGATGGTTCCCCTTATTGAAAATTGGGATGGGCGGCACTGCGGCGGGCCGCAAGCAGGCAAAGTACCAGCCATACCGTCACAAGGATCAGTCTTGACGTCTGAGCCGAAAACGGATCGCTATCGATAATGACACTATCGAAGGTGTTGAGCGCTCCGGCAAACGGGTTGATCGCGTCCAAGATGCGTCCGACGGCAGTGCCGCGCAGACCGGGTCCGATGACCAGCGGACTTGCGGCCAGCATCAGCAATGTGACCGTACTGAGCAGGGATGCCAAAACGCTCCCCGTACGGGCAGACAACGCCATTGCAAGATACCCGAACCCGAGCACTACCGGGGTGCCAAAAAGGGCCAGATAGAACAGGGCCGCGCCAAGGTTTTGGCCGCTCGCGCCCACCGCCCACAGGTAAGGTGTCGCCACCGCAAACATGACTCCCCAGGCGGCCAGCATACCGACGGCCTTGCCAGCCAGCAAGGCGTCAGGAGCGACGGGCGCGCACAGCAGGGGCACCAGGGTGGCCCGCTCTTTTTCACCGGCATAGGTGTCGCTTCCCAGAATAACGGCAAGAAGCGCTCCGGCGGCCAGGACCGTCCCGGCCATCATGTAGACCACCTGGGCGTTGTCGAGCAGACTCAGTTCGGTGGTACTCACCAGGAGCAGGCTGAACGCTGACAGCAAGCCGCTGAAGGCCAGCAGCCAAAGCATGCCCCGTTGACTGCGCAGCATCTGCGCGCTTTCCTTGCGAGCAATGATCCAGATCGTATTCATAATACTGCCTCCTGAGCATGAGGCCTGTCCTGGCCGGTATGACTCATGTAAAGCTCCTCCAGACTCGACGCCTCGGAACGAATTTCCAAAATTTTCCAGTCGCGCCGCCACAATTCATGCCAAAGAGTGGACGGTCCTCCGGATGGCGCGGCCTGGACTTGAACGTACCACCAGCCGCCTTCACGTCCCGCTATGGCGACCCCGGCCGGAAGGTTTGTGGTGTCCGGCGCGGATTCCAGGCGCAGGCGGTATCGTTGACCGCCCCCCTGTTCCGCCAGCAGATCACCAAGGGAGCCTTCGAGCCGGGTGCGGCCGTTGTCGATGATCCCGATCCGGTTGCACAAACGGTCCACATCGTCCAACAGGTGGGTACACAACAGCACTCCAGCCTTTCCGTCGGAGGCGAATTCCACCAACAGGTCGTGAATCTCGCGCCTGCCCTTGGGATCGAGTCCGTTGGTGGGTTCATCCAATATCAACAGTTTGGGGCGAGATATTAAAGCCCGGGCCACGGCCAAACGCTGCTTCATTCCTCTGGAATAGGTCCCGATAGGACGGTGCGCCTCTGCACCAAGTCCCACTTTTTCCAGCATTTTTGCCACATCCTGCTTTGTGGGCGCAAAATCATACAACCCTCCGTACCATTTGAGATAATCGGGAGCGATCATCCAGTCGTAAAACCCCGCTTTTTCCGGCATCACCCCCACCGAACGGCGGATGAAAACAGCGTCGTCCGCTGGGTTACCGCCCAGAACGCTGATACGTCCACTTCCGAAAGCACGGAGGCCCAAAAGGGCAAAAATAGTGGTGGATTTGCCGGCACCATTCGGCCCCAGCAGACCATACGTGTCACCGGGACGCAGATGAAGATCAATGCCCTTGAGGATTTCCTTTCCTTCGATAGGTAACCGAAGGTTCTCGATATTAATCATGGCATAAGCCTCGCGTTGAAAATTTGACACGGCATTGCCGCCGTTGATAACAGCGCGCCCTGAACACCAATTTGACAGACGGGTGTTCAGGGCGCACTGATTAGATTAATCCTCGTCGTCCGCTTTATCCTTTTCCATGGCCAGCACCTTTCCCGAGCCGGCATCCACCTTCACCTCCATGATGGCCTTGCTGGCCGAAACCACTTCGACGTCGTAGACCAGAAAACCGTTTTCGTCCTCAAGCTCCGTTTTCAGGACTTGGCCCTGGACCGAGGCCAAGGCTCGCTCAACGGCTTGGTCAATCGAAATCTTGGCCATCGAAGGGAATTCGGCTTCGGTCTGTTTTTCGATCCGGATGGTGCCATTCTTGACTTCGGTATCGTCCGTATCGGCAAAACTTGCTCCCGCAACGGCAAGCCCGACGACCAAGGCCCCACTTCCCACAACAGCAATCCATTTCTTCTTCATGATAATACCTCCTATTATCAGGTTGTTTCGGCAGTAACATCGGCCAGACGACCAACGCCTTGCCCTGTCGGTTGACACCACTATAAAACGCCATCATGAAGAGAGCATGAACGGGAAAGCGCAAAATCGTTTCATTTGGAAATGGGTGAAGGCGCATTAACCATTCTGAAAAATCATGTTAATTTTAAAGCCTGGAATCCCAGACGCCGGAATCAAGCCGGGTGCCGTTTTCAACACGCGGTATCCAATAGGTCCAGGCTGGAATCGAGTTGCGTCCACACAGCACCGCCACCATCACCCGCTGGTACATGCTGTGTCCGCCGGGCCGAAATCCTTCCAGCCGGTCGATGGGCGGTAGGTCGCGTTGCGGGTCGGTGAAGGTCACCACTTCCCCATGGATCAGATCCCAGTCGCCGGTCGGTCGGCCGAAGCGTGGCGTGTCGATCTTCTGTTGTCTGCGGGCGTCGGCCAATGGGTCGGCGGTGCCCCGGGCCAGGATCAGCCCTTCCGGCACCTCAAGGGCCGGGAACCCGGCGTGGAGATGATAGAGCCTGCCCCAGACCACGGCTGGTTCGATGCTGCGGGCCTGGGCGCAGAAGCGTTGATGGTTCCAGTAGCCCCGTTTCAGGGTACCGTAGACGAAGAGCCGCAACAATTGCTGATTGGGGATTTCGGATTGAGGATTGATTGAAAATGTCATATGTTACCTCCATGGATGCTGATGAGTTCAAAAACAGAACCAAGACTTTCGCGATCAGGGTGATCCGGTTGGTGGAAGCGTTGCCGAAGAACCAGACCGCGAAAGTGATCGGAAACCAATTGCTCCGCTGTGGTACTTCGGTTGGCGCGAACTATCGCGCCTCCTGTCGCGCCAAGTCCCCCGCCGACTTCATCGCTAAAATGGCCATCGTCGAGGAAGAATGCGATGAATCCATCTACTGGATGGAGTTGATCGCCGATGCCGGTTTAATGAACGAGAAGCGCTTGACCGATCTGAAAAACGAAGCAAATGAAATCCTTTCCATGGTCGTCGCCTCCATAAAAACCGCCCGCTCCCGCAAATAATCCGCAGTCCGCAATCCAAAATCATCAATCAACCCGTCCCTTTGCGCTCCTGGGGTATGAAGCGGAATTTGCTGTTTTCGATGGCCCGCACATCCTCGTGGCGGATGGTGAGCATGGTCATGGGCGGCACCTCCAGCTCGCGCCAGCCCTTCTCGTTGTCCACGGCAAAGTCGATGAAAGCGGCCTCCGAGGCGTAAAGCACTACCCGGTGCTGGCAGTGGATGCGCAGGCAAAGCGGCTTGTTGCCCTTGAGCACGGTGATGGTGCCGGGGTCGAGCCGTGAGGCCAGCACGGCGCTCATCTGGCCACGACAGAGGGCAAGCGCCTTCTTCAGCCCCTCCTGGTCGATGGGTCCTTCGGGCGCGAAGCGGTCGGCCAGGCGGAAGATCAGCTCGCTATCCACCTCGGCGTAGCGCGGCAGGCCGAGACGGCGGAACAGATAATCGGCGTTGTAGATGGTGCCGTTGTGGGTGCCGATGACAATCCCGGCCCGGATGGGATGGTTGTTGCGGTTGTTGAGCTCGTTGCCTCGGGTGCGCCAACGGGTGTGGCCCATGAGGATGGTGGTCTCGTTGTCGACCTGCCCGAGCAGTTCCTGGAACGGCTTCTCGTAGACCAGCTCGTGCGCCCGCATCGGCCGCTTGAAGATGCGGTGGCTGCCGTCTGTCTTGAGCCAGGCCAGACCGGAGGCGTGCGGACCTCGCTCTTCGCTGTGCAGCAGCATGCGGATGAAGAGCTCGCGCAGGTAATCCCGCTCGTCGGGCCGTCTGCGCTTGCGGCCGAAGATGATGCCTACTTGTCCGCACATGGAGCCGGGTCCTCCTTGCCGCCGAAGTTCTTGCCGAGCGGTCTCGTCCCCTCGAGGACGAAGGCCGCGTATTCGCGCCGGTGGTCCGCCAGCCACACGGCCACCTCCGGGTAGCCCATCTCGGCGGTCAGCCGGGTCACCTCCGGGTGGTCGAGCATGTTGGTGCGCCCGGAGAGCCGCACCGTCTCCAGGGCTTCGAGGAATCGTTCCGGCCAGGTATCGCTGGCCTTGTCGTCGGGCAGGAACTCGATCAGGCCGTGCCGGGCCAGACGGGTGAGAAACTCGGCGGCCGCAGCGGCGGCTTCCTCCGGCAATGGCTGGGTCGGCCCGCCTTCGATGCCGGAGAGCACCTCGGTCATGTAGTCCCGGGGCACTCGGCTGGCGGTAAACGGCGTCTGGCCGCGCATCAGCTCGACCGCCTCAAGGCAGTCGGCGGCTTGCAGGGTTTCCCCGCTGCCGGGGATCGGTTCGCCGTCCAGCGTGGTGGAGCGGATCAGAATCTTCATGGGGTACCTCCTTAAACAGTGAGGCCGGGAACTTGCCCGGCCTCGTTGGTGAGAGTGGTGGTTTCGGTCTCAATCGGAAGGACGTCCTGCGGTTTGGGGCGTCCGTTCTTGAAGGCTGCGTCGCCGGGCATGTTGGCCATCAGATGCTTGCGGGCGGTCTTGAACTCGTCGCCGATCAGGCCGAGGTGGAGCAGGAAGACCCGGAAGTCGTACTTGGCGCTCTGGGGATCGAAATCCCGCTTGCGGCTGGAGGCTGCCCGACCGTTGAGCGCCTTGGCGGC
>Ga0265294_10002633_pt1 | contig 23462 bp, 14 predicted proteins | sample MunlanPumphouse3_FD_192504 | JGI IMG/M metagenome (GOLD analysis project Ga0265294, IMG submission 192504) | Groundwater microbial communities from a municipal landfill in Southern Ontario, Canada - Pumphouse #3 | ecosystem: Environmental > Aquatic > Deep subsurface > Groundwater | place... | reverse complement strand
TCACTCTTTTGATAATGAACTTAATGATAGTATCTTAGCTATCATCTATGCCTATGTATTTCAGTTTATACTTTTGGCAGTTAAGATTCATGATTCCAGCATTAATGTCCTTCCAATCCGAGTCCCAACGGGACGGCATTTTAGATAGCAACCTGCAGCTACACAAGGTTATAGAGTCCTGTAGGGACGGCATTTCAGATAGCAAATACCGACCAGTCCATAATCAGACTCTCGTAAAATGGGAGAATGCCTGGGCAGAATTATCTTGACACAATATCCAAAAAGCATTTTTAAGTATTGAAACCGAAAGGGAGGATAATATGCAAAAACTCTGCTTGATCTTACTTGTTCTTTTGCCCATGCTGGTATGGGCGCAAGGAGTGCAACCGAGTATCCCCGGAGACCCTGCTTCCGACGAGGACTACGAGGATTATGAAGGTGTGAATTATGGTATGAGCGGGATGGTAGGAGCGATCAATATAGAGGGTGAGACCTATTCCCAGATCCGGCTGCGTCCTGAGATCAATTTTGGAAAGTTTGGATTTGGCCTTGATATCGACTTTTTGATCGATGGTGATGGAAACATTCGTAAGGAAGACTGGGATGATTGGCAGAACTATCTGAATAAGATCTATTTTATTCGCTGGGCAAACCGCCGCGATCCTTTTTATTTCAAGCTTGGCTGCCTGCCTTCATACACTTTGGGGCACGGCCTCATCTTTGATCACTTTTCAAATACCCTGCGTTATCCCGAAGAAAAGAATGTGGGTGGATACATGGGTATAAACACACCTTTTTCAGGGGCAGGATTTGAGGTCTTTACGCACAATATCTACAAAAATGAAATCATTGCCGCCCGCCTGCATGCCAACCCCTTTTACTATGCTCATATCCCTATTTTAGAGGACTTTAAGCTGGGCATAAATCTTGGCATGGACCGCGATCAATATGCCAGATTCCCGGATGAAGACGGGGACGGAGTGCCGGATGTCTATGACAAATTCCCCAAAGACCCTTCCTCCTGGCTGGATACCGATGGCGATGGCATCCCGGATAATATGGACCCCGATATTGGGGGCACCGGCCTCATAGACCATCCCAGCATAAATCCCTGGGTGGCAGAGCACTATCCCAATATTGCAGACGGAGCTGATCCCACAGACTTCAATATGTCTGTAGCGCAGGATTCGGCTATGGTGTATCTTGACAAACGAGATATCAGCATATACAGCATAGATTATTGCCTGCCTCTGGTGCAGACCCCGCTCTTTTACCTGGATCACTATGGTGAATATGCCCAAATCCAAGATTATGGCCGGGGCATCATCTTTCCCGGCTTTTCCAGCAATTTCTTCATCTTTGATGCCAAGCTGGAAATGCGCAATTTCTCCGATGAATTCGTGCCGGGATATTTTAATCGTCTTTATGAGGAAAAGCGTTCCATTATCTCTATTAAAGAAGCAAATGGCAGAAGGATTTATGGCCTGACCGCCAAGGAAGACTTTCTAAAGACGGCCCGCACTGCAATGGGTTGGTTTGGCTATCTGCGTGCTAATTTCCTGGATATTGGCTATATCAAAGTATCCTATCAGGATATGTATGGCAAAGACATGAATACGGGCAAGTCATTGTATGCCAATATAACAGCAAATCCCAAGAACTTTCTCAATCTTCAGGAAGCCAGCATCTCATACGGTCAGTCTCATGCGCCCTACATCGATTTTCGCAATCTCCGCACCGATAGAGCCCTGGTGGCCGGCAAAGTAGTCTATAACCTTTCAGGAAGTACAAATTTGGTGGGACGTTATAGCGAGATCTACACAGATACCAATGGTGATGGGAAGATACGCGGAGCCAATGAAATAAACAAGTCTTTTGCCTTTGGAGTGGAATTCAGCTTTTAGCCGATATAGCTCCAGGCGAGTACTTTGATAGAAGACCACCGGATTGCCAGGCTGCATGTTGAGAACTGGGCAAGCTGACTCTAAGAGCTGATAATCGCTGAGATCAGATTCTTTTCATCGAGCTGGATCAGCATGATATTGATGGCTGAGGTGATCGGCACCGCCAGGACCATGCCCACTACTCCCCAGACCCAGCCCCAAAAGATCAAAGACACCAGCACCATAATCGGGCTCAGATTCAGCCTCTGACCCTGCATTTTGGGTTCGACTACATTGCCAAACAGCATCTGTGTACCTATGATCAGAACGCCAAAGGAGATGGTTCTAAAGTCCAAGCCGCTTTGCAAAAAGCTGATCAGGATAGGCACTGCACTGGCGATAGTGCTGCCGATATTGGGGATGAAATTCATCACAAAGAGAAGTATCCCGCAAACCAGAACAAAGTCCACGCCGAAGAGTAGCATCAGGATCATCCCCACTACTGCGGTGCAGAGGCTGATCACGGTTTTAGTAAGCAGATATTTCTGAATCTGCAGCTGGATGTTGTTCAAGGTACTTGTAGTGCGGTCTTGATCCTCAGGCTTCAGCACTTTCTTTAGCTTGGTGATCAGCCGGCCATCCTGGGCCACGATAAACATCAGAAAGATCACAATCAGAATGAAATTCCAGCCTACTCCCACGGTGGTGGTGGCGACATCTGAGATCGTTTTGGAGATCGAGAAACTCCCCGGAGAGAGCATTTGGCTGATATCAAATTGGGGATAGCTCTCCAAAGCGAGAGCAAATTGATCCGAAAACTCCGAAATCTTGCCCAGCCAATCCTGCATACGCAGCATCAGATTGACCTGATAGCGGGGGAATCCTGTCAATAATGAATTTGTAGCAGCCGTAATCAGCATGGTGGACAAGATCATCAAAAGCATGATAGTCACCAGCATCCCAGCCATCACCAGGCTGATATGCACCTTCTTCTTGCGCAGGAATCTATTCAAAGGAGCAAAGACAAAACTGAGGAAGACCGCAAAGACCAAAGGAATAAATATGGACTTTAGGGTCTTGAAGATGATCACCACTACCGGTATGGCGATAATGGTGAGCAAAATGCGTATCCAGCGCAGTTCATTGGTACTGTCTGCCATAAGATGATTCCTTCCTTTTTATCGTAGCTTTCGGTTCATGCTTTTAGTAGCCTGGTCACTTTCCTGACATTCTTGTATGTTTCGATCCTGCGAATCTCCCATTTTCTGTCAAGATCTATCTGCCCGGCTCTGGCTCTGGGTCTCAATCGAGCTTTTTCCAGATCGTGATTTCGAGCAATCTGCTCTCGGATAGGCGTCTGCTCTGGCGGATCTCCTGCCTGATTTCAGCGGGCTGGCATAGCAGTTCAAAGTCCTTTTGCAGCATATCTTTCAGCCAGTCCAGGCTGCGATATGGCTCGCCATCTTTGCGGATTCCGGCAGGGGGATTCTTGCTTTCCCAAAGGTAGCTATCGGCCAGGATTAGAAGTCCGCCGGGGTTGATTCGCGAAGGGATGGCCTTCAAAAAGGCCGCGGGGTTGATGGCCTCTTCCAGGGTGTTGACCGCAAGTACCAAGTCATAAGCGCTATATTTTGCCGGAAGATTGGAGACATCGGCCTGCCAGAATTCCACCTTATCGACCAGTTCCTTTAGTCCCTTATCCGCTATACTCTGCTCTTTGATCTGCGTGATCTCCCCTTCTTCTTTTTGCAGATAGCGGATAAAGCCTTCTTCCTTCATCTTCACAGCCATCTGGATGATGCGGGTGGTAAAATCCAGACCGGTTACCCTGTCAAAACTTTTGGCCAGCTCAAAGCTCAGCCGTCCGCTTTTACAGCCCGGATTAAGGGCACACTTCCCGCTCAGTTCCACCCCTGATTTTTGGATAGTCTTGATTAGCCCCAGGGCAAAATCGCTTTCCCAATCCAGATCGCACCAAGAAACCACATCGGGATTGTCTTCATAGAGATTGTCCTCTGCTTTCAAAAGGGCATCGCTTTGGATATAGCGAAATCCTGCGTGCTGGTAGAAATGGCGCCGGAAGGCATAGCGTGCATGCCGGGTCGCTTCATTGCCGGTGGAGATAAAGCTGCCACCCTTGATGATATTGTGGCGGGTATCGAAGGTAGGAACGCTGAAATCATCGTAATAAGGATGCGTCTTAAAGCCCGGAAAGGCGGAAATAGGGGTCTCGGTCCATTGCCAGACGTTACCGATGATATCGTAAAACTCACCAAAGGCAAAGCGGTCCACCGGACATGCCGAAGCCCAGTATTCCAGATTGATATTACCGGGAGCCTTATCCCAATAAGGCTGATCGGTATGCAGATTTTGATCCCGGAGCAGTTGCCATTCCGCTTCGGTGGGCAGACGGATTTTCTGATGAGTCAGCTTTGCTTTCCAATTGCAGAAGGCCTTGGCTTCCAGATAGTTGACCTCCACAGGATGGTTCCATGGCATGGGAATCTGCCGGGCAATCTGCCGCAGATAATACTCGCCTTTTTCATCTATAATCCAAAATCTGGGATGCTTAGCTTTCTCATAGCTCTTCCAGGCCCAGCCCTCTTCAGTCCAATGCTCTTTGTCATGATACCCGCCGGCATCTACAAAGTCCCGAAATTCCTGATTTGAAACCAGATAGCGGGAAGCTTGATAGTCCTGCACGTCAAAACTTTGGTGGCCATATTCCAGGTCCCAGCCATAGAGCGGATCATTGGCCTTTTTGCCCAGGGTGATCCTGCCACCTTTGACCGGTAAAAGCTCGTTCTCAGGCGCTGCCCCGGAGTCCGGACAGGCTGTCCAGAAGTCCATAGCTTTTACCCTATCCAGGGGCAATTGCCGGATCAGCACGGATGAGGTCTCCAGATGGATGCGTTCATGCTCGATGCCCATCACTATCGCCCACCAGGGACTATCCCAAGTAATCCCGCCTTCGGGTGCGGGCAGGCTTTGGATGAGCTGATCCATATATTCGCGCACCTGCTGTCTGTATGCTTTCACCTTTGCCACAGAGGGCCAATCGTAATGCGCTTCATTCAGATCATCCCAGCTCATTTCATCCACGCCCACGGCAAACATCGATTCAAATTCAGGATTGATACGGGTTTGGGTGATGCCGGCAACGATGAGCTTATTGATATAAAACACCGCTGTATGCCCAATATAGAATATCAAAGGATGCCGCAAGGGATCAGGCCGCAGATAAAAGGCAGCATCATCGGTCAGCAATTCGTATAATTTCTCGTCTATAGTAAAAGTTTGGTCAAAATACTCTCGTATCTCTTGCCTCAGCTCCTCGCCGGAGCCACGGTTTAAGATAATAGTCCTGGTCTTTTTCAACTGCTTTGTCACAATATCCTCCTTAGAAACTAATCAAACGAACCAGATGCTGATATTATAGCTCTGAATGACGGATATGGCAAACTGAATCGTGAGCCCGATCAAATCTGCAACAAGCGATGGCAGCTTTATCCATACCCCTTTCCACCGATAGATTCACAAAACAGATTGACGGTTTTCCCTACATATATAAAGTGATCTTTCAGATAATAAGTACAGATTAAGGAGGAACCCGAAGCCGATGAAACGCATAGGATACGAATGGTTCAAAGCACTTGGCAGAAAGCTTTTTTACCTCTTTCGCTCCAAAGAAGAGGCCGAGCTGGGCTATTGGAAAAAGTGCTTTCGCAAAGAGGGCAATACTTTCCAGAATGCGCACTATCAGAGATTGCTTTTGGCGATGGCAGGCGAGGTGGATGACTCTTTCCTGCGTGATAAACGAATAGCCGATTTTGGCTGTGGACCGCGGGGCAGCCTATCCTGGATAGATTCCACCGAGACCAAGATCGGGATAGACCTCCTGGCTACGGCATATTTACAGCATTTCTCTGCCGTTATGAAGAAACATGACATGATCTATGTGAATGCCATCGAAACGCAGATCCCCATCCCCGATGCCTATCTGGATATCATCTTTACCCTGAATGCCTTCGATCATGTGGCAGATATTGAGATCATGGCCGCAGAGCTCAGGCGCATCCTGAAGAAGGGCGGAGAGCTAATCGGCAGCTTCAATCTGAACGAGCCCAAGACCAAGGCCGAGCCGCATTCCTTAAGCGAGACCTGGCTGCAAAAGAGCTTCTTTGCCGGCTATGAGATCAGCTCCTGGCGACTCACCGCAAAACCTCAGAGCGGCTATCTGTATCAGCCCTTGCTGGATGATAAGCTCCTGCCTGTAGATGATGACCCGGCAATCCTTTGGGTAAGGGCAAAGAAGTTATAGAGCTTTGTATTATCCTGAAAACAAAGATCTGAAAAAATAAATGTGCTAAATATCTGTAATAAAGCGGATGCTCAGCTTTAGCGAACCGTTCGCTATAGAGCATCGAAGTTCCCCACCCAGTTATACAAGTGCCTGAGTCCCATTGTTACTCTATTTCAGATAGCAAACACCGACCAGTCCATAATCAGACTCTCGTTAAATGGGGGAATGCCAGTATAAAAGTCCTTGACACAGAAGGCCATCCGATTATCTTGTCTTTAGTTCTTTGAAGTATATAGGGGGTGAAATTGGTTTCGACAGGGAATCAGTGTGGTAGAGATGCACGTCGGAGATGCTATCTTCTCCGTTATCAAGTAGCAAATGCAAATTAACTGCAAACGATAATATACTCTTAGCTGCTTAATCGCAGCTAACGTTCAACCTTTTCGTGCCATCGGGAAAGGCTTGGGCGTCGAAACAGTATGGCTGCTCGCGATTTGACCGCCGATAGACTCGCGCTAAGACTTTCGGATAGGCTCTTGCGGGTCTGATTATCTTTTACCGTAAGCGCTGAGATTTAAAGATAACTAAGCGTGTAGATTCTTTATGGTGCTGTTCTTTGGACGCGGGTTCGACCCCCGCCACCTCCACCAATTTTTAGGGTTTTATTGTAGATTGTGGGCTTCTTATAGATCATAACTTTCCCATACAATTTTATACATTTTATACCAAGTGCGGTCGAATCTGACTGTGATGCCTTAGTCAGAGGACCCACTTGGCAGATTTCCAGCTCCTGCCTTAGCAATTAAGTCAATTTTAACTCAGTTTTAACTCGAGTTCACTCGAAGCTTCGAGTCATCTCGAGTTAATATCAAGTTAATGGCAAGTCCAAAGCAAAGGCATGTGTTGAATTTCATGATTCCTGCTAAATATGCTTCTAATTCGAGTCCCAAGGGACGACATTTCAGATAGCAAACGATAGCTACACAGCAGCCAGAGTCCCATAAGGACGACATTTCAGATAGCAAACGATAGCTACACAGTAGCCAGAGTCCCATAGGGACGACATTTCAGATAGCAAACACCGGCCAGCCCATAATCAGACTCTCGCAAAATGGGGGAATGCCAGCATATTTAGGGATTGACAAATAGCCCTAAGATAAAAAACTGGACAGATTCCAGCTATTCAAATAATTGACATCATAATGGCGGCGTGAGCTGAGCGATATTAGGATCAGCATGCCAATCATCAGGCTATAGCCTGGACAAACTAAATCATCTGGGAGGATGAATGCCTTTAACACCTGAGGCCAAAACGGCTATCATGGCAGAGTTTAGACTCCATGAATCAGACACCGGTTCCCCCGAGGTGCAGGTTGCGATGCTTTCCAAACGCATCAAAGACATTACCGAGCACCTCAAACAGCATCCTAAGGATTTTTCTACCCGTCGGGGACTGTTGAAACTGATCGGGCAGCGCAGGCGCTTACTTGATTATATGAAGAAAAAAGACATTAATCGCTATCGCGAGATAATCAAAGCGCTTGGCATCAGAAAGTAATAAACTTAGCCAAGATAATATGAATCATGGAAAGTGGATGCCCTGCGCATTAGGGATTCACTTTCCTTTTTTTAAGGACTCATGAACATGTACCGGGGAGTAATTAGCAATAAGCACAAGGGCTACGAGGCCTTTTTGCCTATTGCTTCTTCTCCCCTGTCACACTAAAGTGCAAGGAGAAAAAATGCATAACTTCAATATCGTTCGTCGTGAAATAGATTTTCATGGACGCAAGCTAATCGCCGAGACCGGAAAGATGGCCAAACAAGCCAATGGCAGTGTTTTTCTGCAATTGGGCGAAACCGCAGTTCTGGTAACTGCCTCCATGAGCAAGGAAGCCTCTGAAAATCAGGATTTCTTTCCGCTCACAGTAGATTTCATCGAAAAGATGTATGCCGCGGGCAAGATCCCCGGCGGATTTTTCAAGCGTGAAGCCAAGCCATCCACAGATGCCACATTGCAGGCGCGGGTGATAGACCGCTCTATCCGTCCGCTATTTCCGGAAGGATTTCGCAATCAGGTGCACGTGGTATTAAATGTGCTGTCTTATGACGGCGAAGTGGACCCGGCCAATCTGGGCGTCCTGGGTGCCTCTCTGGCGCTTTCGATATCAGACATTCCTTTTCATGGCCCCATCGCCAGCCTCACCGTAGGCTATATCGACGACAAATTTGTAATCAATCCCGATATCCAAGCGGTTAAAGAAGAATCCAGGCTAAATCTCACCGTAGCCGGCTCTGAAACCAGTGTGGTGATGATAGAATCCGCTGCCAGCGAGCTTTCGGAAGAGATCATGCTGGACGCAGTCTATACCGGCCACGAAGCGGTGAAAACCCTCTGCCAGCTGCAAGAAGAATTCATCCGTGAATGCGGCAAAGAGAAGGTGGAAGTTACGCTTCTGGGCTTCCCGGAAGACATGCTGAGCCAGATGGAAGCCAGCTATGGACAGCGCATCGCTGAATCTGCCATGATCTTGGGCAAACATGACCGCCAGGATGCCTTTGACACTCTGGAAGAAGAAATGCTCGCCCTGCATCTGGAAGAAGACGGTCAGGAGCTTTACGATGAAAATGAAAAAACCTACAAACAGGCTTTTCAGGAATTGATCCGCCGCTATGTGCGCGCTTCGATTTTGGAGAAGCATTTCCGGGTGGATGGCCGCGGTCTGGATGACGTGCGTGACATCACTTGCGAAATAGACCTCCTGCCCCGCGTGCATGGCTCGGCCCTCTTTACCAGAGGCGAGACCCAATCTCTGGGCACGATTACTTTGGGTGGCGGAAGCGACGAGCAGATCATAGACACCCTGGAGGAAGAATATAAAAAGAACTTTTACCTGCATTACAATTTCCCACCCTTTAGCGTGGGCGAAGCAGGACGCATGGGGCCTACCGGCCGCAGGGAATTGGGACATGGCAATCTGGCCGAGCGCGCCCTCAAAACCGTGCTTCCGGATAGCGAGACCTTCCCTTATACCATGCGTATAGTAGCCGATACTCTGGAGTCAAACGGCTCTTCATCTATGGCTTCTGTATGCAGCGGCTGTCTGGCCATGATGGCCGGTGGCGTGCCGATCAAGGCTCCCGTAGCCGGCATCGCCAATGGCCTGATCATGGAAGGCGATAAATATGTGGTGCTCACAGATATCGTGGGTCTGGAAGATCACCTGGGCGATATGGATTTCAAGTGCGCCGGTACCAAAGATGGTATCACTGCCATGCAGATGGATATCAAGATCGAAGGCATCACCAAAGACATCATGCGCATCGCACTGGAAAAGGCTAAAGTAGCCCGTTTGCATATCCTGGCAGAAATGGCCAAATGCATCGGCGAGCCCAGAGCAGACCTGGCTCCTACGGCACCGAGAATCGAAAGCTTCAAGGTTCCAGTAGATAAGATCGGCGAGATCATAGGGCCTGCTGGCAAGATGATCAAATCCATCATCGAAAGCTGTGAAGTTGGCATCGATATCCAGGATGACGGCACCGTGAGAATACTCTCTCCGGATAAAGCATCTATCGAAAAAGCCAAGGAAATCATCCGGGGCATCGCTATCGATCCTGAACCCGGTGATGAATTTGAAGGGCCTATCACCCGCATCGAGCCCTACGGAGTATTTGTAAAAGTGCTCGGCGGCGCCAAAGAAGGTATGGTACACGTATCCCAGATGCACACCTCCAGAGTGGGACATCCGGACGACATGGTCAAACTTGGCGATGTGGTAAAAGTAAAGGCTCTGGGCATGGATAGGGGCAAACTTTCCCTTACCATGAAAGGAATTCCCGGAAACCCTGAGCCTGATCCCAGTGCCACGGCAAGACCTGCGCCTCCCCGCAGAGACCGTGATGACAATCACCGCGGTGGACGCGATAACAGAGGTGGCGGCAGAGACCGTCATCGCAGATAAATCGTAAATATATAAGCATATCAAGAGCGCAGTTCAGGCTTGGACTGCGCTCTGATTTCAAAGTCAGGAGCTTACAATGGATTACAAGATAAAAGACCTTTCGCTGGCAGCCTTCGGGCACGAAGAAATAAAGCTGGCCGAGATCGAAATGCCCGGACTGATGGCACTGCGTGAACGCTTTGACCATAGCAAACCTCTGGCTGGAGCCAGGATCACCGGGAGCCTGCACATGACCATTCAAACCGCCGTCCTGATGCAGACCCTGGTGGCGCTAGGAGCAAGCCTGAGATGGGCAAGCTGCAATATATTCAGCACCCAGGATCATGCCGCCGCCGCCATGGTGGAGCAAGGCATCCCCGTCTTTGCCTGGAAGGGTGAAAGTCTGCAGGAATATTGGAGCTGCACCTTTCAAGCCTTGAACTGGCCGGAAGGAGAGTGTGACCTCATAATCGACGATGGTGGAGACGCCACCTTGATGGTGCATGAAGGCTACCGCCTGGAAGAACTTTACAAAAAAAGCGGTAAACTGCCAGCAGCGGAATCTGATAACGAAGAATTCCGCCTGGTGCAAGAGCTGCTGATCTCGCATCTGGAAGAAGACCCCGGCAGATGGCATCGCATCACCAAAAATATCAAAGGTGCCAGCGAAGAAACCACCACCGGAGTAAATAGACTCTATCAGATGATGCAAAAAGGCGAGTTGCTCTTCCCCGCTATCAACGTGAATGACAGCGTGACCAAAAGTAAATTTGACAATCTCTATGGTTGCCGCGAATCCTTGGTGGATGGCATCAAACGCGGCACAGACGTGATGGTAGCCGGCAAGATCGTAATGGTCTGCGGATATGGCGATGTGGGCAAAGGCTGCGCTCAATCCATGCGCAATTTTGGCGCCCGGGTGATAGTAAGCGAGATAGACCCCATCTGCGCCTTGCAAGCCGCTATGGAAGGCTATGAAGTGCGGACTCTGGACGATATGGTGGAGACCGCTGATATCTTCGTAACCGCCACCGGCAATTGCGATGTGATCCGGGTAGATCACATGATGAAGATGAAAAACAACGCTATAGTTTGTAATATCGGCCATTTTGACAACGAAATCCAGGTGAATAAACTCTATGAACTGGAAGGCGTGGAAAAGCACAATATCAAGCCGCAGGTGGATCTGATCAAGCTGCCCAATGAAACAGCCATCATCCTGCTCTCCGAAGGCAGATTGGTGAATCTGGGTAATGCCACGGGTCACCCTTCCTTTGTGATGAGCTGCTCCTTTACAAATCAGGTGCTGGCACAGATCGAACTCTGGAAAAATGAGCATGAGATCGGCGTATATACCCTGCCTAAACATTTGGATGAAGAAGTAGCACGCTTGCATCTGCCCAAACTGGGCGTGCAGCTCACACATCTGAGTGTGCGCCAGGCCGAATACATCGGAGTGCCCATCGAAGGCCCTTACAAGCCAGATTATTATCGCTATTAAAGCTGGGATAAAACTTGGCCACACATAAACCTGTAATCATCAACGAACTCTTTGGTGAACTTGTAATTCCGCCCGAAGGTCAACGCTGGACTGTGGTGCGCACCAAGCCCCGACGAGAGAAAAAGCTGGCGGATTATGCTGCAAGAAGCCTCATCCAGTATTATCTTCCCCAAATCAAGCATAAAAGAAAATATCAGAGACGCAAGGTGGTGACCACTGTCCCCATGTTTCCCGGATACATCTTTATGGTGCTTTCCGCAGAAGAACGGCAAACCATAGCCATCACAGGCATGGCAGCACAATTCATTTATGTGAACCTTCAAGAGGAATTGCTGGATGATCTTTCCCATCTCTTTGGCGCCACCCAGAAAAAAGTACCCATGGAAAACGTAATGTGGCTATCCAAAGGCCTGGAAGTGGAGATCACCTCCGGAGCGTTAAAGGGCACCCGCGGCATTATCGAAAGTCATGACAAGATTTCGGAAGTTCGCTTGCAGGTAGATATACTGCGTCAGGCCGTAATGGTCAAGATCGATCCCAAAGATGTAAAAATAATCGGAGAATATGAAGTGGTAGAGGAAGACTAATGAAGATACTAATCACCGGAGCCGCAGGCTTTATCGCCTCCCACCTGGCAGATGCCTGCATCGAGGCTGGACACGAGGTAGTGATTCTGGACAATCTCAGAACCGGCTACAGGCGAAACCTGAATCCCAAAGCAAAGTTTTATGAAATCAATATCTGCGATCCCGCTGTGGAAGAGATATTCGCCAGGGAAAAACCGGATATAGTGGATCATCATGCCGCTCAAATCTCGGTACCGCTCTCCATCGAAGACCCGCTTACCGATGCCGAGATCAACGTAAAAGGGCTGATCAACATCCTGCAAGCCGCCAGTAAACATCAGGTCAAAAAAGTGGTTTATATCTCATCCGGCGGAGCCATGTATGGAGAAGCAGAGGAGTATCCCACCTCCGAGACCTATCGCCCCCGCCCTGTGTCCGTATATGCCATCAACAAAATGGTGGGCGAGGATTATCTATACTTTTACAGTAAACAGTACGCTCTGGATTATACCGTATTGCGCTATGCAAATGTGTATGGACCCAGACAGGTCTCCCACGGAGAGGCGGGAGTGGTCTCTATCTTTGTAGAAAAGCTGCTGGCCTCCCAGACTCCCACCCTGAATGCCTTTCCGGGAAAGCCTGAGGGCATGATCCGGGATTATGTATTTGTGAAAGACGTGGTCAAAGCCAATCTCATCGCCTTTAGCAAAGGCAGCGGACAGGCCTATAACATCGGCAACTGCATACCAACCACTACCAGGGCTCTTTATGATGAGATCGCCCGTCAAATGGGCAAAGATATCCAGCCTACCCTGGCTCCGGCACGCAAAGGTGATCTGCAAAGGTCTCTGCTCAAGATCGACAAAGCCAAACGGGAATTGGGCTGGCAACCTCAGTATAGCCTCTCTGAAGGCATCGCTGAGGTGATAGACTATTACAAAGAACTTTTAGGAGAGAAGATATGAAGCTCGCGGTAATCGGCTCCGGCTATGTGGGCCTTACCAGTGGTGCCTGCTTTGCAGATATGGGCAATAACGTCATCTGCGTGGATAAAGACCTGGCCAAGATCAAGCTTTTGCAAGAAGGCAAGGTCCCCATTTTTGAACCCGGCCTGGAAGATATGATGTCCCGCAATGTAGAAGAAGGCCGTTTGAGCTTTTCTTCAGACCTCGCCCACGCTGTGCAAGAATCCCTGATCCTGTTTATCGCAGTAGGCACACCCCCCGAAGAAGATGGCTCTGCCGACCTCTCGCATGTGCTGCAAGCAGCCAGGCAGATCGCCGAACACATCGATGACTACAAGATCATCGTGGACAAATCCACCGTTCCTGTGGGCACGGCAGATCGGGTAAAAGCCCAGATTCAAGAGGTTCTAAAGGCCCGAGGAGTGGATATTGCTTTCGACGTGGTTTCAAATCCAGAATTCCTCAAAGAAGGTGCTGCTATAGCGGACTTTATGAAGCCAGACCGGGTGGTGATAGGAACCGATAGCGAAAAAGCCGCGCAGCTCATGCGCACTCTGTATGCCCCCTTTTGTCGTACCAATGACCGCGTGATCATGATGGGCATCCGCTCTGCTGAAATGACTAAGTATGCAGCAAATGCCTTCCTGGCTACCAAAATCTCTTATATCAACGAAATCTCCAGGCTCTGTGATGCCTATGGTGCGGATGTGGAAGAAGTGCGCAGTGGCATCGGCAGTGACAGCCGCATTGGCTACAAATTTATCTACCCCGGAGTGGGATATGGTGGGAGCTGCTTTCCAAAAGACATCAAAGCCTTGATACACATGTCCTCACAAGTGGGCTTTGACAGCCGCATCCTCAAAGCGGTGGAAGCTGTAAATTCAGATCAAAAGAGGCTGCTGATCGATAAGATAATCTCACACTTTGGCCCAGACCTGACCGGCTTGAGCTTTGCCATCTGGGGACTGGCTTTCAAACCTCAGACCGATGATATGCGCGAAGCCCCTTCCATCGTGATCATAAATGCCCTGCTGGAAGCCGGGGCCAAGATCAAAGCCTACGATCCGGTTGCCATGGACACAGCTCGGATAGTATTCGACGACAGAGCCGGACTCACTTTGTGTGCCAGTGAATATGACGCGCTCAATGAAAGTGATGCCATGCTCTTGATCACCGAATGGCGACAATTCCGCTATCCCGATTTTAAGCGCATGAAAAAGCTGATGAAACAGCCGGTTATCTTTGATGGACGCAATCAGTATGACCCGCTTCAAGTAAGAGAGCTGGGCTTTACTTATTACGGAATAGGCAGGCCGTAGAAAGGCTTCTTTTGCCTTGCCCGGATTATGGGCGTCTGGTAAAGCTCACCCACTGGCCAAGAGCATCTACAGACAGGCTGTCTGCCCTGCCCAGGGCTCTGGGATAAAAGAGATATCCCTGCTTGGTGGCGGAAGGGAGCAATTCTCCAAAGCTGAAATAATTCGCCAGCAGTTCATAATACTCATCCTGCAACTGCTGACGCTCTTCCACGGCGGAAGTTGGCTCCTGAAAAGGGTCCTGCCACTGCTCATAATAAATCTGGTCTCGAACATTATCCAGGATATAAGCCAGCGGAATATGATCATACTGCCGCTCTGCAGCTACTATGGCAAAGGCAGTGGAGGGAATCGCCAGCTTCTTTTGGCTGATGTTCTTCACCTGCACGTATATGGCAAAGAAATCCGAATTCAGATTCTGCCTGGAACCCCTATAGCTTTCGGGACGCAGTGCTACCTGCAGGCTATCGGTTCGGAATACTATATACCCTTCTTCCAGATGATAATCCCCCGGCACCGGCTGCCAGGCCTTCACAGCGCAGGCAGCCAGAACCAGAGAAAGCAGACTAATCGTCAGTATCTTCAGATGAATCTGGATCGTTGTCATCTTCCTGATCTTCGTTTAAGTCTTCATCTATATCTTTTTTCCTGGGTTTAGCGAGGTCTTTGAGCTCTATCTTGGGAGCTTTCTTGATCTCTTCCACTTCTTTATCCAGGGTATCATCATCGGTATCTTCCGGAGGCACACAGGTGATATCATGCACCTTGTCACCCTTGGAGAGGTTGATCAGACGCACGCCCTGGGTATTACGGCTGATTACAGAGATATCCTTCACGGCCTGGCGGATGATCATGCCATCTTGGGTGATGATCATCAGATCATCTTCATCTGTAACTAATAGCAATGAAGCCAAATGTCCGTTGCGTTTGCTTGTCTTCAGGGTAATCACGCCTTTGGAGCCGCGTCTGGTAGTGGAATAGCTGGAGATCGCTGTGCGTTTTCCATAGCCATTTTCACTTACGGCCAGGATGGTGGCAGAATTCGGTTCTCCATTTTCGAGCATCTGATCTGCGGTTATCAAAGCCATGGAGATCACATAATCTCCTTCTCTGAGGCTAATGCCCTTCACGCCTTGAGATACACGCCCCAAACTGCGGATATTCTCCTCGCTGAAACGATTGCAATATCCATTGTGGGTGGCCAGAAGGATGTCGTCTGAACCTTCAGAGATTCTGGCATCGATGAGCTCATCGCCTTCTATGAGTTTGATGGCACGGATGCCATTTCTACGAGGACGGGAATAGGCGGAAAGCGCTGTCTTCTTGATCAAACCGCGTCTGGTGCACATCACTATGTGTTGATCTGCACGGAATTTCTTCAGGGTTACAAAGGCTTTGATCTTCTCACCTTCGGCAAATTGCACCAGATTCACTATTGCTTTACCACGGGCGGTGCGGCTGGCCTCCGGAATCTCATAGACCTTGAGCCAATGACACATACCGTGATCAGTAAAGAGCAGAATATAGGAATGTGCAGAGGCCACAAAGAGATACTGAATAAAATCGGATTCCTTGAGGTTTGAGGAGTTCAATCCCTTTCCACCCCGCATCTGAACTTTGTAAGTATCCACAGGCAGACGCTTCACATAACCATCATGGGTAATGGTAACTACCATCATGTCATCCGCAATGAGGTCTTCCATATTGAAGCTGCCGCCGCCATGGCCTTCCAGGATAGTGGTGCGACGCTTATCGCCAAACTTATTCATGAGCTCCAGAGTCTCTTCTTTTACTACGGCCATACGCTCTTCACGGCTAGCAACCAGGTTTCTGAGATACTCTATGAGTTTGAGCAGCTCATTGTACTCGGTTTCTATCTTTTCCAGCTCCATACCGGTGAGGCGTTGCAGTCTCATATCCAGGATAGCTTTTGCCTGAATCTCGGAAAGGCCAAATTTCTCTTGTAGCTGCTCATTTGCTTCGGCCGGGGTCTTGGAAGCGCGGATGGTGGCTATCACTTCATCCAGATGGTCCAGAGCTATGCGATAGCCTTCCAGGATATGCAGCCTGGCTTCGGCATTGCGCAGCTCATACTGCGTGCGTCTGAGCACCACGTCATGGCGGAATTCTATGAAGTTTGTAACCATATCCTTCATATTCACCACTTGTGGGATACCGTCTATCAGGCAGAGATTGATCACGCCGAAGGTGCTCTGCAATTGTGAGTATTTATACAGCAGATTCAGCACTACATTGGCATCGTGATTGCGTTTGACGTGGATTACCACGCGCATGCCGTCTCGTCCGGATTCATCGCGGATGTCGCTGATGCCTTCGATCTTCTTGTTCTTCACCAGCTCTACCATGCGGCTTATCAAGAGCGAAGTGCTCACCTGGTAAGGGATGGAGCGGATAATGATGCGCTCACTTTCATTGGGCATGGTTACCACATCTGCTTCACCACGGACCAGCACCCGCCCGCGTCCGGTCTCAAAATAGTCCCTGATCCCGTCTGTGCCCAGGACCATGCCTCCCATGGGGAAGTCCGGGCCTTTGATGTATTTCAAGAGGTCCAGGGGCTGAAGCTCCGGGTTATCGATCAAGGCAATGATGGCATTACAGATTTCGGTGATATTGTGCGGGGGCATATTAGTAGCCATCCCTACTGCGATGCCGGAGGAGCCATTGACCAGGAGATTGGGAATCCGGCTGGGAAATACCACCGGTTCTTTGCGAGTCTCATCATAGTTGCTTTTAAAATCTACGGTATCTTTTTCCAGCTCGGCCATCAGCTCGAGAGTGATCTTTTGCATGCGGGCTTCGGTATAACGCATGGCTGCAGGAGGATCGCCATCTATAGAGCCAAAGTTTCCCTGTCCATCGATGAGTTGATAGCGCATATTCCAGGGTTGGGCCAGGCGCACGAGAGTGGGATATACCACCTGTTCACCATGGGGATGGTAGTTTCCGGAGGTATCACCGGCGATCTTTGCGCATTTTCTAAAGTGGCCGCCGGGGTTTAGGTTCAGCTCGTGCATGGCGTATATGATACGTCTTTGAGAAGGTTTGAGCCCGTCTCTGATATCCGGCAAAGCGCGAGCTACGATCACGCTCATGGAATAGTCCAGATAGGCCTGTTTGAGGTATTCTTCGATTTGAGTGGGGATTATTCTATCGTTATCAGACATTTATTACTCCATTATACATCAAGGTTTTTTACATAGCGGGCATTCGCCTGGATGAATTCGCGGCGAGGTTCTACTTCATCACCCATCAGGATGGTAAACATGCGGTCTGCTTCGATGGCATCGTCCATCCTCACTGAGATCATTTTGCGAAATTCCGGGTCCATAGTGGTTTCCCACAATTGATCGGCGTTCATTTCACCCAGACCTTTGTAGCGTTGTATGATCACACCCTTATCGCCAAAATCGAGGACGGCCTGATCGCGCTCTTCTTCGGTATATACATACTGCTTTTGCTTGCCTTTGCGCACCAGGAAAAGAGGCGGCATCGCTATGTACAGATAGCCTTCCTCGATCACCGGACGCATATAGCGGTAAAAGAAAGTCATCAGCAGTGTGCTGATATGAGCGCCATCCACATCCGCGTCTGCCATGATGATGACCTTGTGATAGCGCAGCTTGGTCACATCAAAATCCTGACCGATACCTGCTCCCAAAGCCAGGATGATGGGCAGAATCTTATCGTTATTCAGCACCCTGTCCACCCGGGCTTTTTCGGTATTCAGCATCTTGCCCCAGAGCGCCAGGATGGCCTGGTAAGAACGATCCCGTCCCTGCTTGGCAGAGCCACCTGCAGAGTCTCCCTCCACCAGGAAAATCTCGGTCTGAGCAGGATCGGTGATGCTGCAATCTGCCAGTTTACCTGGCAAAGAGCCGCTTTCCAGCACCGACTTCCTGCGGGTGAGGTCTCTTGCCTTGCGGGCAGCTTCACGGCTACGGGCAGCCATCACACTCTTGAGTGCAATGTTTTTCGCCTCGGTGGGATGCTCTTCAAAATAGATGGTAAGGTTTTCATACACGGCAGAACTCACCATCCCTTCCACATCGGAATTTTGCAGCTTGGTCTTGGTCTGTCCTTCAAATTGAGGATTGGTAAGTTTCACGGAAATCACAGCGGTCAGTCCTTCGCGAATGTCTTCGCCAGAGGGATTGATCTTCTCGTTTTTGAGCAAGTCATGATTTTTGATATAAGCATTCACCGCAGAAGTAAGGCCGCGTTTGAAACCGGAGAGATGGGTGCCTCCCTCCATGGTATTGATGTTATTTGCAAAGCTGAAGATATTTTCCTGATAGCCTTCGTTGTACTGAACGGCTACTTCACATTCCATGCCTTCCTTGAAGGATTCTACATGGATAGGCTTGGGAAATAGCGGCTTTTTATTTTGATTCAGGTATTCCACGAAGCTGTTTATTCCGCCGTCATACTTAAAATCGTGCACGCGTCCCACCCGTTCGTCGGTGAGAACGATGCGAACTCCACGGTTCAGAAAAGCCAGCTCTCGCAGCCGAGTTGTGAGATAATCAAAGCTGAAATTCGTGGTCTCAAAGATGGTGGAATCCGGACGGAAACTGATCACAGTTCCCTGCCGTTTTGAATCCCCCAAAACTTCCAATTTACTGACGGGTATCCCCCGCTCAAAACGCATGAAATACTCTTTGCCTTTTATATGTACGCGGGCCTCCAGCCATTCAGCCAGGGCATTTACTACAGACACGCCCACTCCATGCAGACCGCCGGATACCTTGTAGGAATTCTGATCAAATTTTCCGCCGGCATGCAGCACGGTGAGCACCACCTGCAAAGCCGGTACACCCATCTCTTTTTGGATATCTACGGGGATTCCACGACCGTTGTCGTCCACTTCAATATTGCCAGCGGCGGTGATGGTCACTTTGATCAGATCACATTCTCCGGCCAGCGCTTCGTCAATTGAATTATCAACTACTTCATAGACAAGGTGATGCAGGCCGCGTTCACTGGTTCCTCCGATATACATCGCCGGACGTTTACGAACTGCCTCCAAGCCTTTGAGTACTTTAATATTACTCGCAGTATAAGTGTTGTTTGACATAATCTACTGTCTCCTATATGTTTAAAACCTATATATGTCGGGGCTATAACCCCGGTAAATCGGAAGCTCTTCCAAGCCTCCTTATCTTGTTACCAGATAAAATTATACGCCTATCTTGTCAAGAACTTTCTCAAAATTATTCGGGCTTGTAACTGCCTGCTTGACAAGTGATTGCCGATGCGGCTAAAATTAAGCTTTTCAGCGCTCGTAATAGCCCCCTCCCGCGCCCTGCTCAATACTCGATTTCTTGCCATCCAAAATACCCCTAATATAGAGATTTTGCCCTAACAGCCAATATTTGACACTTGCCAAATATCGCAGCTTGATTATATTACAAGTAACGAAGATAAATTCAATATTCTGGAGGAATATCATGCCCAAATATCTCATAGTCGGCGGAGTAGCCGGAGGCGCTACCACCGCAGCCAGACTCAGACGCCTGGACGAAAATGCCGAAATCATTATGTTTGAACGCGGTAAATACATCTCTTATGCAAATTGCGGTTTACCATATTACGTAGGTGGAGTGATCGCAGACAGAGACCGTCTTTTTGTGCAAACACCCGATAGCTTTCATGCCCGCCTCAATGTTGATGTACGCATACAGGAAGAAGTGATGAGTATCGACCGCAAAGCCAAAACTGTATTGGTGCAAAAAGCAGACGGAACCCAATATAGCGAGAGCTATGATAAACTGGTGCTTTCCCCCGGGGCAGAGCCTCTCAGACCCCCTATTCCCGGGATTCAGGATGAAGTGATATTCACCTTGAGGAATGTGCCAGATATTGACAGGATCAAAGACTATATCACTCAACATAATGTCAGGCATTCGGTGATCGTGGGTGCGGGATTCATCGGTCTTGAAATGGCGGAAAACCTCCATCATCTGGGCATCAAAGTCACCATAGTAGAGATGGCAGAGCAGGTGATGACCCCTCTGGATTACGAAATGGCCGCAGCCGTTCACCAGCATCTAAAGACCAAGAATGTGGAATTTTATCTCAAAGATGGCGTAAGCTCATTTGTCCGTGAAAAAGACGGTCTGCAGGTGCGGCTCAAAAGCGGACGCTCCCTCCCCACCGACATGGTGATTCTCTCCATTGGCGTACGTCCGGACAGCAAGCTGGCAGAAGAAGCCGGGCTGGACTTGGGCATTAACAAAGGCATCCGGGTCAATGAATATCTGCAAACCAGCGACGAGGATATCTACGCACTGGGAGACGCCATAGTATATCCCAATCCCATCACCAATGAGGAATGCCACACCTATCTGGCCGGCCCTGCAAACAGACAAGGCCGCCTGGTGGCAGATAATATCGTGCGCGGCAATGTCCGGGAATATCAGGGTAGCATCGCCACCGCTATCGCCAAGGTCTTTGATCTCACTGTGGGCGCTACCGGAATCTCCGAAAAAGTCCTTCGAAAATCTTCTATCCCTTATGTATCCTCTATTATCCATGCCAGTTCGCATGCCGGATACTATCCAGACGCTCTGCCCATGACCCTCAAGATCGTCTTTTCTCCCGATACAGGCAAGCTCTTGGGCGGACAGATAGTGGGATTTAAAGGAGTGGACAAACGTACGGACATGCTGGCCAACATCCTGAAATGTGGTGGAACTATCTACGATATGCAGGAAATCGAACACGCCTATGCCCCGCCTTACTCCAGCGCCAAAGACCCTGTCAATATCGCCGGACTGGTGGCAGAAAATATCATGCGGAAAGTAGTAAGGATAGTGCATTGGGATGAGATTCGCAATCTCAACATGAAAGACGTAGTTTTGATAGATGTGAGAACTCCCGAAGAAGTTGCTCTCGGCAGCCTCGAAGGGCAAATCAATCTGCCGGTGGATGAGCTCCGCCAGCGTCTGGACGAGATTCCCAAAAACAAGAAGATTATCGTATTCTGCGGCACCGGCGCTCGCTCTTATATAGGTGCAAGAATCCTGATGCAAAGCGGCTTTGATGAGGTCTATAACCTCAGCGGAGGCTACATCACCTATGAAACCGCCACTCAAAAACAGAGTAATGAAGATATATTCTTTGGCGACTATGTGGGCAAAGACGACCATATCTATCAGGGCAAAAACCCCTGTGCCCCCTTGGATAAGGCCAATAGGATAGAAGTGGATGCCTGCGGACTACAGTGCCCCGGCCCCATCATGAAGCTCAAACAAGAAATAGACAGGATCGACGATGGTGATATCCTGATCATTTCAGCCAGCGATCCCGGCTTTGCCAAAGACGTCGAATCCTGGTGCAATATGACCAATAACCGGCTCCTGGAGCTCAAGACCAAAGATAACAAGATCATCGCCACAGTACAAAAGTGCGATTGCGATAAGCTTAAAACCAGTAGTGTCGAGATTGGCACCAAGAATAAGACCCTGATCGTGTTCAGCGATGATCTGGACCGCGCCCTGGCCTCCTTTGTAATCGCCAATGGCGCCGCAGCCACAGGCAGCAAAGTAACCATGTTCTTCACCTTCTGGGGACTGAACGTGATCAAGAAACCAGGCTTGCCCAAGACGGATAAAGATATCATGAGCAAGATCTTTGGCATGATGTTGCCCAAGAATTCGCAAGGCCTGGGCCTTTCCAAAATCAATTTTGCCGGTATGGGCCCCGCTATGATGCGCAAACGCATGAAAGATAAGAATGTGGACTCCCTGGAAACCATGATCATGCAAGCCAAACGTGCCGGCGTACAAATGATAGCCTGTCAGATGAGTATGGACATCATGGGAGTAGATGCCAGCGAACTGCTCGAAGGCGTCACCATCGGTGGCGTGGCTACTTACCTGGAAGAAGCAGAAAAAAGTAACGTGAATCTGTTTATCTAAAGCTATAGAATGTAATCATGGAAAGCGCGGAGAATATCCGCGCTTTTTTTGCTTGAGAAGGCTGGGGAGGGTGAGGGAGTTTAGAAGGTTGAGAGGGTTGAGGGAGTTTAGGAGGGTGAGAGAGTGAGATAGGGAGATGGGGAGATGGGGACATAGGGAGGGTGAGATGGGAAGATAGGGAGGGTGAGATTGGAAGATAGGGAGGTTCAGAAAGTGGGAAAAGTTGAAAGGCTGCACGAAAGAGACATCGGTGACACTTTAGCACATAGACATCGGTTACACTTTGTCATTGCCTTGGGAAGATTGACTATATCTGCAAATTGCCTAAAAAGACTTTAGCTGGCGGTTTTAACCGCCAGTCCGCGGGCTGACGCCGGCAATAAGACTTTTCCCCCGCCTTTGAAGGTGGGGCACCCGCAGCTATATCTCTATTTCCTCTGATCAATCTTGATTTGCCGCGAAAACCATCTAAACCTCTTAATCTCAACCATCTAAACCTCTTAATCTCAACCTTCTAAACATGTATCATCAGATGAGCTCTCAATTCATATTGCGCCTGTATAATCTATCGTAAATTCAAAAATATAGCTACGTGTGCCTGGCCTTCAAAGGCCAGGAAAAAGTCTTGCCCAGATAGCTGCCAGATGTGTGCCGGTTAAAGCCGGCACCTAAAGTCTTTCAAGGCAGCATTCCCCCAAAATGTCGAGCCTTTCTTTTGATAATAAATTCATTGCTAATATCTTAGCTTGCATCCGTGTCTGTGTATTTCAGTTTATACCTTTAGAAATTAAGATTCATGTTCCCAGCTGAATATGCTTCTAATCTGAGGGGCCACATTTCAGATAGCATCTCATCGCAGCTCAACGCCCCAGAGTCCCATCAGGACGACATTTCAGATAGCAAACCTACATCTGCACAATGCCTTGAGTCCTGTAGGGACGATATTTCAGATAGAAAACCAATTTCCAGGCAAGGAGTTGAGTCCTGTAGGGACGATATTTCAGATAGCAACCCCCATCTACACAATGACCTGAGTCCCGT
>Ga0265294_10002632_pt1 | contig 23468 bp, 23 predicted proteins | sample MunlanPumphouse3_FD_192504 | JGI IMG/M metagenome (GOLD analysis project Ga0265294, IMG submission 192504) | Groundwater microbial communities from a municipal landfill in Southern Ontario, Canada - Pumphouse #3 | ecosystem: Environmental > Aquatic > Deep subsurface > Groundwater | place... | reverse complement strand
CGGAGGAAGACATTGCCCCCACGCGCCCGCTCCCCGTAAAGGAAATTGAAAACGCCGTTAAAAAATCCCGTCAACCCGAAAGTCTTATCCCCCCCGAATCCGAAGAAAAAGACGGCGGGAATATTGACGAGCTGTTGTCGGAGCTTTCCCGCTCTATTAAAAAGTCAAGGCAAAAGCTTGACGGGGAAGACGAAAACGCCGGAAATCAACCCGGCAAGGATATTGAAAAAGAGCTGAGCGATATTTTGCAATACCTAAAAAGCTCCGATAAAAACCGAAACAAAGATAAGTCAAAAGACAATGAGGAAAAGGGAAAGCCATGAGGAAGACTTTTCGCGGCAGAGCCCGGCCTTTCCGCGCCTGTTTTCTGTTGGCGCTCGCCGTTTCGGCCGCGCTGTCGCTTTCTGTTGTTTTTTATTCTTGCCTGCCGTTTTACGGCGAGGACGACGACAGCGGTAAAAGCCCGGTAAACTCCTCAAAAGGCGGGGAAAGTTCCCAAATAAGTGAAACTCAGGGCGAGTCAAGCCTTGAAATTCCTTCGCGCCCAAGCCAACCGGCTCAGAGCGGCAGCCAAAACCAAAGCCAAAGTCAAGGGGAGAACAACAACAGCAAAGAAAATTCCTCCGAAACCTCGGAGGAAGAAAACTTGTCGCTCGGGGAGCTGTTCGCGCCTTATTTTGACATTATATTGACGGGCGAATATATGCGAAAAACGGTTGAGACAAGGGCGGAGGGCGGCGAGGCGGTGCCTTATACCATAACCGCCTATCACACAAAAGGCGCGCTTTACGCCGAGATTGAAGAGAGCTATGGGTTTAAAAGCAAGTATATAATAAAGGACGGCAGCGCCGTCGCGCTTGACGATTTTACAAAAACCGCGCTTGTGCTCCCCTACACAAACGATATCTTCAGCGAAAAAACCCTTTGGACGGGGAAAATAACCCTTACGGACTATGGCGAAATCGAACTCTTTGACAAAACCTACGACTACGAGAGCTATAAAGACGAGACGGGCTTTGAGTTTTCGGTGTTCTTCAGCGGCGGGGCGCTTAAGCGTTACCGCAGTTATGACGAAAAGCTAAAAGACACGATTGTCATCGGGCTGACTATAAGCGAAGATATAACAAGCGGGGTGTTTACCGTCCCCGAAGGTTATACGATTATTCCAAGCGGGGACTAATTTTACCACCGAATCCCCTCGATATTATTTTGTTTTAAAAATTCCTCGCACTTTGAAAAGTGGCGGCAGCCGAAAAAACCGGTTCGCGCCGAAAGCGGCGAGGGGTGCGGCGCCGTAAGCACAAGGTGCCGCTTTTTTGTTATGAGGCGCGCTTTCTCCTTGGCGTAGTTGCCCCACAAAAAAAATACCGTGGGAACTTCCCGCTCGTCAAGCGACTTTATGACGTTGTCGGTAAAAGTTTCCCAGCCTTTTCCCCTGTGGCTCCCCGCCATGCCCGCTCTCACCGTCAGCACCGCGTTGAGGCACAGCAGCCCCGAGCCCGCCCAGCGCGACAGATTCCCCGTTTCGGGTATCGGGACCCCTAAGTCGTCGCTAAGCTCTTTAAAGATATTTTTCAAAGACGGGGGTATGGTCACCCCGTCGGGCACAGAAAAGGCAAGCCCGTGCGCCTGCCCCTCCCCGTGATAGGGGTCCTGACCGATTATGACCGCTTTTACGTCGTCGTAGTCGGTATATTTAAAGGCGTTGAATATGTTATGCATGTTTGGGTAAACATTATAAGAAAGGTATTCGCCCTTTAAAAACAATCGGAGCTTTTTATAATAGTCCTTTTGGAACTCTTTGCCGAGGATTTTGTCCCAGCCGTTGTTAAACTTAATCATTTTTTATTTGGTTCCGAAAATTCGATCACCCGCGTCGCCCAGCCCCGGCACGATATAGGCGTGGTCGTTAAGGCGCTCGTCAATCGAGGCGGTGTAAATGTTCACGTCGGGGTTTTCTCTTTGAACGGCGCTTATCCCCTCCGGCGCCGCCACAAGATTGAGAAGCGAGATATCTCCGCACCCCAAACGGTGGAGCTCGTCGATGGCGGCGTTGCTTGAGCCCCCCGTGGCGAGCATCGGGTCAAGGATGACGACTTTCCGCTCGGCTATGTCCTGAGGGGTTTTAAAATAATACCGCACGGGGAGCTTGGTGTCAGGGTCGCGGTACACGCCCATATGCCCTACCTTCGCGACGGGGCAAACCGTGAGAAAACCGTCAACCATGCCAAGACCCGCGCGGAGAATGGGGACAATGGCTATTTTTTTACCCGCGACCATTCGTTGGGTGGTTCTGCAGATGGGAGTTTCTATCTCAACGTCCTCAAGCGGCAGGTCGCGGGTAATTTCATATGTCATAAGCATTGAAATTTCAGTTAAAAGTTCGCGGAAATCCTTTGACCCGGTGTTTTTGTTCCGCATTATCGTCAGTTTGTGGATAATCAGCGGGTGGTCGAACACTGTTACTTTACTCATTAATACTTCCCTTCCGGCGTTACGCCGCTTTCGCCGAGCAAAACGCTTTACCCCGAATGAAGTTCACGGGTTTTTAAAGCGGCTTATAAAGCAAGGCGGTAAAAATATTTCTTAGATAAATTATAACACCAAAACAACAAAAATCAACAGTTTTTTTCTTATGGCTTACTTTTTTACAAACGCGCCGGGGAGGGCTTAATTAAAACTTGACAAAACAAAAAAAATAGAATAATATATAAAAGCGCTTTGGCGCGATAATACATTATTGCTATATAACAAAATTAAACACAAAAATAACAAAGAAAGAGGCGAAAAGGATGGAATCCGGCAGTAGTACAGGCAAACCGCGACGGCGTCTTTTTGCCTTTTTAAACCGCAAATAGACAAAACCACAACACGCGCTTGCCTTATACTCCCGACAGTTTTATTCATTAAGGAGGTAAGGTCGTGACAAGAAAAATCAAAGCTTTGCTTGAGGCAAAGGATTATTCCGCGCTTAAAGCTTTTCTCGCCGAAGAAACCCCGCAGGACATTGCCGCTTCGCTTTCGGAGACGGACGAGAAGCAGCTCCCCATTGTTTTCCGCGTGCTCCCCAAAGAGCTTGCCGCGGAAACGTTTGTTGAAATGGACCCCGACAAGCAGCGGCTGCTTATAAGATCGTTTACCGACACCCAACTAAAACAAATTTTTGACGAGCTCTACTTTGACGACACGGTTGATATTATAGAGGAAATGCCGGCAAATGTCGTAAAGCGGATATTGAAATCCGCCGACGCCGACGCGCGCAGGCAGATAAACGAGCTGCTCCACTTCCCCGAAGACTCGGCGGGGAGCATAATGAACACCGAGTACGTCACCCTCCGCCCCGCAATGACGGTGGAGGAGGCCATTCTGCGAATACGGCGTACCGGAATAAACAAAGAAACTATTTATACCTGCTATGTCACTTCCCCCGACAGGATACTCCTCGGCGTGGTGTCGGTGAAAGACCTGCTGACCTCGGACGACGGGGATATCGTGGGGGATATAATGGACACCCGCGTCATCTACGCCGAGCACGATATGGACAAAGAAGACGTGGCGCGCCAACTTATAAAATATGACTTTTTGGCAATGCCTGTCGTGGACAGGGAAAAACGGCTGTTAGGTATAGTCACCTTTGACGACGCCATGGACGTGCTTGAGGAAGAGACCACCGAGGACATTGAAAAAATGGCGGCCATTCTCCCCTCCGACAAGCCTTACCTTAAGACTTCGGTTATTGAAATTTGGAAAAAGCGAATACCTTGGCTGCTTTTTCTTATGGTTTCGGCGACCTTTACCGGGCTTATTATCACAAGTTACGAGTCCGCGCTGGCGGCAAGCGTAACCCTCACGGCGTTCATACCCATGCTTATGGACACGGGCGGAAACGCGGGGAGCCAATCTTCCGTTACGATTATCCGCGGGCTCGCGCTGCGGGAAATAACGGTAAAGGACACCGCATCCGTCGTTTGGAAAGAGCTTAGGGTTTCGCTGCTAAGCGGGCTCGCTCTCGCGGCGGCGAACTTTTTAAAAATTGTTTTGATAGACAATATGATTTTTCACAACGATGTGTCGCTCAACGTTGCCGCCGCCGTGTGCGTAACGCTTGTTTTAGTGGTGGTGTTCTCAAAACTCGTGGGGGCGACGCTTTCTATCTACGCGAAACGCGTGGGAATAGACCCCGCCGTTATGGCGTCTCCGCTGATAACCACAATTGTGGACGCGCTCGCGCTTTTGGTTTATTTTAACGTGGCGAAAGCCCTTATCGCGGGGTTATAAAAACAAAACGCCAATTTAATCTAATCTAATCTAATCTTCCGCCCTGCAAAGCAAATCCATATCCGCCCAGCTTTCGATTCCCGACAAAAGAACGCATTTCTTGCCGCCTTTTAGCACATCTCGGTTTTTGCTTTGGGTTTGAGCCACCGCAAACACGCTTTTCTTCGCGAAAGCGGGGATTTTACTCCCCCCGGGGTAATAATACTCCGCTGTGGGCAGGAATTTAACTTTATCGCCGGCCTGTATCGCCGGCGTTTCTGTTATCTTTTGACCTTTTGAGTAGTCAAAATAACAGACGTTTTGGTCAACCCCGCCCTCCACGCCGTCAGCCCTGCCGGCGTCATTCCACTGGAATATGGTAATGTTTGAACCCTCCAAAACAGGCTTTGGCAGGGGGGACCTCACCGCGTAGTAGCGGGCGAACCAGACGTCGATATCGCAAAGCGGCTTCATATCGAGATAATTTCGCGAAAAGTTAAGATTTGTGTAGAGCATGGGAGTAAGCCCGCCCTCCCGAACTCTGCCGCAAAACCGCCTTATGAGCGCGGTGTTTTCTTTTTTTGTAAGCTTTGTGTAGCGGGCGTCCTCAATGTCGACCGCGCAGGGGAAGGTTAAAAGCTCCCTCACCGCGCTCGCCGCTCCGGTAAAAAACTCGGCTTCCGCCGCTACCTCGCTTAAAGTAACCCCGGTCAAAAAATGATACGCGCCGCAAAAAATCCCGTTTTCCGCGGCGCTTTTGATGTTGGCGTAGAACTTTTCGTCAATAAAAGGCCGACTTCCCGCCTCGCTAAGCCTGCTTCCCTGACTGGCTTTTACCATGGCGAAACTAATTCCGCCCTCCTTGACCTTCTTCCAGTTAATGTTCCCCTGATGATGGGAGACGTCAATGCCGTTCATACAATTACCCCTCTTTCATTTCCCGGGGAAAACGCTTCCCCTTATAGTTGTAATTGAGAAGAAATTTTTTTCTTCTCATTACTGATTATAAAGGCAAAAAGGGCGGAAATCATCTGTTTTTAGTCCGGTTTTTTTAGGTTATTACTTACAAAAGCTTTGTAACGCCCGGCGAACTCTTTTGGGCACTCGGCGCTTATAAACACCCCTTCGTCGGTTGTTTCTTTTGTTTTAACCGCCGCCCTTTGCAAAAGCCCGTACATTTCGGCGGCTTTTGAGTGGGGGAAGAAAAAGTTAAGGCTCACCCTATCTTTTTTAAGGGCGTCTTTAATTTTAACAAGCAGTTCATCCATGCCCTCGCCGGTGACGGACGACACCCTCACCGCGTCGGGGGGGATAAAATCAACATCGATTTCTTTGTCGCGCTTGTTGTAGCACCAGACGACGCTTTTGTCGCCGCCGGCGATTTCCTTTACCAGTTTTTCGGTAACGCTCCTTTTGCGCGATCTTTCGGCGTCGGGCTCGGACGAGTCGACAAGACAGACCACCGCGTCGGCGTATTTAAGCTCGTCAAGGGTTGACCTGAACGCCTTTATAAGGTGGGTGGGGAGCCTGTCGATAAACCCCACGGTGTCGGTCAGGAGCGCCTCTAAACCGCCGGGAAGATTTATTACCCGGGTTGTGGGGTCAAGGGTGGCGAAGAGTTTATCCTCGGCGAGAACGCCCGCCTGAGTAAGATAGTTGAGAAGGGTCGACTTCCCCGCGTTTGTGTACCCGGCTATCGCCACGGTGGGGAGCAGGCTGCTCTCGCGGCCTTTTCGCATAATCTCGCGGGACTTTTCAAGCTTTAACAGCTTTTCGTTGAGAAGTCCGATCCTTTGGCGGATATGCCGGCGGTCGGTCTCAAGCTTGCTTTCCCCCGGCCCACGGGTGCCGATGCCGCCGCCCAGCCTTGACATTTCCCTGCCGTGGCCGGTCAGGCGGGGGGAGGTATAGCGGAGACAGGCGATTTCAACCTGAAGCTTGCCCTCGGCGGTGGAGGCGCGGAGAGCGAAGATATCAAGGATGAGCATGGTTCGGTCAATAACCCTTACGCCGAGAAGGTTCTCAAGGTTTTTAATTTGGGACGGCGTCAGCTCGTCGTTAAAAACCACAAGCGATACGCCCCCCTCGCTTTTTATAAAATCAGCTATTTCCTCTGATTTGCCTTTGCCTATATAAGTTCTCTTGTCAGGGTTTTCTCTCGCTTGGGTCACTTTTAAAACGGCGTTTCCCCCCGCCGTTTCAAGAAGTCTCTCAAGCTCCGACAGTGACTCCATAACGGACTCGTCGGTCATCTCGGGGGTTTTTACCGCCACAAGCACCGCTTGCCCGCCGCCGCGCTCGCCGCCGCCGCTTGGCGGAAAGTGTTTTTCAGCCATATTCGCTCCTTAAAAGTAGTATTTTAAATAAATAAAGATAATTTAATCGCCGCTAAAAAAACAGCGGCCGTTTTAAAACAGCCGCGTCGCGTAAAGCTTTGCAAAACAAGGTTTTATTCAAGGTTAAAGCGCTTTTTAAACTTATCGACACGTCCGCCCGCGTCGACAAACTTTTGTTTGCCGGTAAAAAACGGGTGGCATTTGGCGCATATGTCAACCTTGATGTTTTCCTTGCCGGAGAGGGTTTTGTATTCCTCGCCGCAAGCGCATCTGACGACTGTTTCTTTATATACCGGATGAATTCCTGTCTTCATTTTATTTTCCTCGCTTTCTCACGCAAAATTCATTTGCAGTAGAGTATAACACACAAAAGCCATAAATGCAATAGTTTTTTTCTATAAATTTGGGGTTTTCCCGCTTTTCATTATATTTAATCCACCCCGCCTTTCGCAAGCGAAGCGGCCTTATCGGCGGCGGCGAGAGCGTTTACCATTTCGTCAAGCCTGCCGTTCATAAAAGACTCAATCGAATAAAGCGTAAGGGATATTCTGTGATCCGTCACCCTCCCCTGCGGGAAGTTGTAAGTGCGGATCCTTTCGCTCCTGTCGCCCGTGCCGACCTGACTTTTTCGCTCGTCGGCTATTTCTTTTTCTTTTTTATCCCTCTCAAGCTCGGCGAGGCGCGATTTCATTATCTTAAGCGCTCTCTCTTTGTTTTTAAGCTGGCTCCGTTCGTCCTGACAGTCCACCACCACTCCCGTGGGGATATGAATTATCCGTATGGCGGACTCGGTTTTGTTGACATGCTGCCCCCCCGCCCCCGACGAGCGATGGGTTGAAATTTCAAGCTCTTCCATATTCAGCTCAAACGCCGATTCGTCCGCCTCCGGGAGCACCGCCACGGTCGCGGTTGAGGTTTGGATTCTCCCCTGCGACTCGGTCTCCGGCACTCTTTGAACCCTGTGAACCCCCGACTCGTATTTAAAGCGGGAATACGCGCCCTCGCCGATGACCATAAACGACACTTCTTTTATCCCGCCAAGCTCGGTTTCGTTGACATAGACAAACTCGGTCTTATAGCCCGACTGCTCGGCGTACATAAGGTACATTCGGTAAAGCGCGGCGGCGAAAAGCATCGCCTCGTCGCCCCCGGCGCCGCCCCTTATCTCAACTATGACGTTTTTGTCGTCGTTTGGGTCGGTGGGTATTAAAAGGGTTTTAAGCTCCGTTTTAAGCTCTTCCATAAGCGTTAAGGAAGCGTCAAGCTGTTCTTTGGCGAGAAGCCGCAGTTCGGGGTCGGAGTTTTGGGCAAGTATTTCCTCCGCCTCTGTTTTTTCCTCCTCGGCGCGCTTGAAAGCGCGGTATTTTTCCACCACGGGGGAGATTTTTTTGTGTTCTTTGGCAAGGGAGGCATAACGGGAAATATCCGACACGGTTTTTGGGTCGGCAAGGCTTTCTTCTATTTCAACAAGCTTTTTTTCTATTTGGGACAGCTTTTCAAACATATGACGGGGAGTCCTTTCGTATATATACAATGTATCGTAAAATTGTATCGTAAAATGCAAGGAGTGTTTATTTTTATATGTTTACAAATTATTGTAACCCGCTCTTCCCCAAAAATCTAAACTATCCGCCCGAAGGCAGCCTTGTGTCGCTGCCGCGGGTAAAAGAGACCTGCGCGTCGCTCGCGCTTCTTGAAAAAGCAAAGGATTCCGGCGTTATTTTAGAAGGGAGAGCGGTGAGATGCGATGAAAACCACAACCTCCACGTCAGGCTCCCCGGCGGGCTTACGGGCGTTATCCCCTATGGGGAATGTCTCGGGGGGCTGGTGCGGGAGAGCTCACGGGAAATTGCCATTATAACAAGAGTGGGTAAACATGTGTGCTTTAAAGTGACCTCCGCCGGCGAGGGGGGGCTTACGCTGTCGCGGCGGGCGGCGCAGACCGACTGCATTGAAAACTGCGTGGCGTATTATGAGCCCGGGGATATTATCGACGCGGTGGTCACTCATATGGAACCCTTCGGGGCGTTTTGCGATATCGGCTGCGGGGTTGTTTCGCTGCTGCCGATCGATTCAATGTCGGTTTCAAGGATTTCCCACCCCAAAGACAGGTTTTATAGCGGACAGAAAATAAAAGCGGTGGTTAAGACTTCCTGCGACTGCGACGGCAGGATATCGCTTACCCATAAGGAACTTCTCGGCACATGGGAGGAAAACGCGGAGCGCTTCCCGGCGGGGGAGGCGGTAACGGGGATTGTCAGGAGCGTTGAGAAATACGGAATTTTCGTCGAGCTCGCCCCCAACCTCGCCGGCCTTGCCGAATACCGCGAATGTCTTTCCCCGGGGGATTGGGTTTCGGTGTATATCAAGAGCGTGATACCCCAAAAAATGAAGGTTAAGCTTGTTATTATAGATAAAACCGAGGGCGATAAGCCCGATTATTCCTATGACTATCGTCTCCTCCCCGGCCCCGTTTCCCGCTGGAAATACTCGCCCGAGTCCTGCCCGAAAGTTATTGAGACGGTTTTTCAGTATAAAAAGTCAAATTCCGCCCCGTAAATATTTATGGTGTCGCCCTCTTTGACGCCCGATTTTTCAAGGCTTTCTATAACGCCTATGTTTTTAAGCGTTCTCTGGAAAAAGGCAAGCGATTCGCGGTCGTCGAAATTAACGTTGTCGCATAGGTTTTTCAGCCTTTGCCCGGTTACATAAAACACCCCGTCTTTAACCTCAATCTCAAAGCTGTCGTCGCTTTCCTCCGGCGCGAAGTATTCCCTCTCGTAAGGCTTTACGGGGGGGATTTCAAGCGCCATCCCCGCCGCGCCGTCAAACAGCTCATCAAGCCCTTGTGAGGTGTGTGCCGAGACTAAAAACAGTTTTTCGCCCCTGCGGGAAGCGTAGGCTTTGATTTGTTTCAGCACGCTCTCGTCATAACCCAAGTCGCACTTGTTGGCGGCAAGCGCCTGCGGGCGCGAGGCAAGCTCGGGAGACCATTTTTTAAGCTCTTTATTAATGCTTTTAATGTCGCCGAGCGGGTCTGGGCGCTCGGTTGCGGAAATGTCAAACACGTGGATGAGAAGACGGCAGCGGTCGATATGCCTTAAAAACTCATGCCCCAAGCCCTTGCCCTCGGAGGCGCCCTCCACAAGGCCGGGGATATCGGCGACCACGATATTTTTGCCGCGGCGGGTGATAACCCCGAGGTTTGGGGAAAGCGTGGTAAAGTGATAGTCGGCTATCTTTGGCCTTGCCGCCGAAACCGCCGCTAACATTGTGGACTTGCCCACGTTGGGGTAGCCGATTATGCCAATATCGGCAAGCGTTTTAAGCTCCAGCGTCAGCTCAAGCTCCTCGCCTTCCCGCCCCGCCTTGGCAAAGCGCGGCGCCTGACGGGTGGGGGTGGCGAACTTTGTGTTGCCGAACCCGCCGTTGCCCCCGCGGGCGGCGATAAACCCGCCGGTGGCTTTGTCTTTATGTTTGTCAATTGTATCTTGACCGCCGCCGTCTGATTCGGCAAGCGCCTTTGACATATCGTAAATCACTTTTCCCGTGGGTTTATGCCTTATAACCGTCCCCGCCGGCACCCGAATGACGGTGTCCCCGCCGTTTTTGCCGCGGAACTTTTTGTTGCCGCCGTTTTCCCCGTTTTCCGCGATAAACTTTCTGCGGTATTTAAAAAACAAAAGGGTGTTTTCCCCCTCGTCGGGGACAAAAACAACGTTCCCCCCCCGTCCTCCGTCGCCGCCGTCCGGCCCGCCGTGGGAGACATATTTTTCCCGCCGGAAAGACACGGCCCCGTTGCCTCCCCTGCCGGCTTTTATATAAATATCGACTTTATCTATAAACATTTCTTTCTTTTTGTCTCCTTTAACGCCGGCGCGAGGCAAAGCCTGCCGGGCATGAAAAAAGAGCATACCAATGCCTTGGCATACTCTTTACCGCTCCGCGGCTATTTCGCGTAGACGCTTGCCTTTTTTCTGCCGTTTTGGCAGGGCTCGTATTTCACGACCCCGTCAATCAGGGCAAAGAGCGTGTCGTCAGAACCCAGCCCGACATTGTTGCCCGGGTGGATACGAGTGCCTCTCTGGCGGTAAATTATATTGCCGGCGCGAACCGACTGGCCGTCGGACTTTTTGGCGCCAAGGCGCTGCGAGCGGCTGTCACGGCCGTTTTTGGTCGAGCCGACGCCCTTTTTATGCGCGAAAAATTGAATTGATAACCTTAGCATTTAAAATAACTCCTTTTGACTCTTTTGACGCTTTTATTCTGCTTGAACCTTGCGTTTGACCGCCTTTACGTTTTCGGGATATTCCCCCGACAGGGCTTTTATCTCGCGGTAAAGGCCGTTGCAGCACGCTTGGGTGATGTTGTTTGGGGAAGATAGCGCGAGACTAACCCTACCGCTTTTTTTATCCGTGAAAAATTCAAATTCCTGCCCCGTTTCCTCAAGAAACGTCACGGCGAGGCTTGTCATGGCGGAGACCGCCGCGCAGACGATATCCTCCCCCGCGCCGGCGAAACCGGAATGCCCGCGTATGGCAAACCCTGTGTAAACGCCGTGCTTTAAGTAAAACCTCGCGTATGTCACGGCTTATTTTGAAAACGTGAGTATCTGGAGCTTGGTGTATGGCTGTCTGTGTCCCATATGCCTTTTTTGGTTCTTTTTGGGCTTGTAGCGGATAATACGAAGCTTTTTGCCCTTGCCGTTTTTAACGACGCTCGCCTCGCATTTATATTCTGTGTAGGGTGAGCCGACCTCAAGAACCCCGCCGTCGGAATACGCGAGCACTTTGTCGATGATAACGGTATCCCCCTCCGGAACATCAAGCTTTTCGACATAAATAATGTCGCCGCCGCTGACTTTGTACTGTTTGCCGCCCGTTTCGATTATAGCGTACACGAAATGGACCTCGCTTTCTGTTATAAGGCTCGCTGCCCCATGAGGCACGCGGGTAAACGCGTTTAAATGGCCCCGGGCAAGCGGCGGGATATATTTTAACACAGAACTACGGCGTTGTCAACGCTTTTTTTGAATTTTAGAGGGGCTTTCGGCTGCTTTCAGCTGTTTTCGGGGTGTTTTTTAGCTTGTCCCAACCGTGACCGTAAACGAAACCCTCTTTTTCCGGTACACAAGCGTGACGGTTTGCTCGCCCGGGAGGCTTTCATAGCCCTCGACAAGATAATCGCTGACCGTGACATATCGGCCGCCCGCCACTCTCGCCGCAAGCACAAGACCTGTGAGGTCAAGCGGTTCGCCGGGGGAATAAACAAGTTTTTTGGGGTGGGTGAGGATTTTCAGCTCGTCAATTTCCGCCGGGTAAACGGTTACGGTAAAAGCGGTTTTAACGCTCGCGCCGCTTATCTCGGCGTCTATCACAACGATTTTAACCCCGGTGGTAGAGGAAAACCCGCTGTACGCGAAGTTGGTTATTTGCCTTGCCGTTCCGTCTTTGTACTCGGCGGCAAGCACAAAACCGGCGAGGTTCAGCGGGTCGCCCTCTATATACTCGGTTTTTTCGGGGTAGGAGAGTATGACGAGCCGGGCGAATTCTTCTTTTGAAAACGGGATAACCGACAAATAGCCCGTGACAAAGTGGAAAAGCTGCGCCGCGTCGGCGGCCGTCACGCGCCCGTCCCCGTTTATGTCCGACGCGGCAAGCTGCTTTGAGTTAAGCGGCGCCGTCCCCGCGACATAGTTAAAAACTAAATAAGCGTCGTCAAAATCAACGACCCCGTCGCCGTTTACGTCCCCGCGGACAGTATCGGCCGCGAGGCTTTTTGAAAATGTCAAGATAAACGGGAGGGTTAAAAAGACAAGAGCCGCCGCGGCAAACGCCGCGGCGTTTGCCGATTTTGCCCTGCGCATAAAAACACCTTCTAAGCTCTTTTTACCGCCCGCCGGCAGACTAAAACCCTGCCGGCGGTTTGTTTACATAATAACAATTCCATTATAGCTTAAAAGAGGGTGTTGTCAAGACAAAAAACGACTCTTACGCCTTTTTTTCGCCGGGTTTTACCATTGTTCGTCCTCCGCTTTTTGCCGAAGACTTTTGTTTTGGCCTGTTTCTGTTTTCTTTTATCATTGCTTTAAGCGATTCCACGGCTGACCCCAGCCCCCCCACTTCGTCGATAAGACCGAGGCGAACGGCGTCTTTTCCCTCCAGCACAGTGCCGATATCTGTCGTCATCTGGTCGGTTTGGGTTATAAGGCGGTATAAATCTTCTTCCCTCGCGCGGGAGTTTGAGGTTATAAACGAAATAATGCGCTTTTGCATTTTTGAAAAATACTCAAACGACTGCTGCACGCCGATGACAAGCCCGTTTGTCCTTACGGGGTGGAGAGTCATGGTCGCCGACGGCGCGATAAAGGATTTTTTCGCAGAGACCGCCAGCGGCACGCCAATCGAGTGTCCCCCTCCAAGCACAAGGGAGACCGTGGGTTTTTTCATCCCCGAAATAAGCTCCGCGATGGCGAGCCCCGCTTCCACATCGCCGCCTATGGTGTTAATCAGCACGAGAAGCCCGCCTATGTCGTCGCTTTCCTCAACGGCGAAGAGCGCGGGTATGCACTGCTCGTATTTTGTGGTTTTCGCCTGATCCTGCGCGGCGTAGTGACCTTCTATGAGCCCCGCTATAATAAGGGCGTGGATAGAGCCGTCTTTTGCCTTTGTGGTTATGCCCTTGGAGGCTTTTATGTCTTCGGCTTTGGTCTCCGGCATATCTGAAGACTTATTGCTTTCGTTCATCTTAATGGCCTGTCCTTTCGCTTAATATATTTTATGGATATATAAACTTTTTAATGGCTTTGCTTTAACTGTTATTTTATTATTTACTCGTCGGGGAATTTTATCCCGGCTATTCGGTTTTGTCTTTTTAAAAACATAAAACCGAATCTTTACAACTTGTTAAGGTATATATCCCAAAAAAGCTTTACAATTATTATAAAACGTGATATATTATTATACTCGTCAGTATAATTGTATGGCGTATGTCTATGCCCGGCAAATATTAAGCGAAAAACAAGGGGTTCAAACGATGAAAAAAGTAATACTTGTTATTTTCGGCGGCGTTTCGGCCGAACATGAAATTTCCCGCGTTTCGGCGTCTTATATAATAAATAACCTTGATGAAGAAAAATATACGGTTAAAAAGCTTGGCATAACAAAGTCCGGCGAATGGTTTCTCTATGACGGGAAAACCGAAAATATCGCCGACGGGTCTTGGGTTTCCGATAAAACCAACCTAACCCCCGCGGTTATTTCCCCCTCCGGCGAGCACCACGGGCTGATACTAAACCCCGGCGGAACTCCGGCAAAAAGCGGTATAATTTACATAGACGCGGCGTTCCCCGCGCTTCACGGCAAAAACGGGGAGGACGGCACCGTTCAGGGGCTGCTGACGCTGTCGGGTATCCCCTTTGTGGGCTGCGGCACGTTTTCCTCCGCCGCCTGCATGGACAAGGTTATGGCGAAAATCATATGCGAGAGAGCGGGGGTTAAAACTCTCCCCTTTGTATACGCCTTAAATGTCAGCGGCTTTGATATAACGGCTTTTTCCATAAGAGCGGAAGAAAGCTTTGACTACCCGATGTTTGTAAAACCGGCAGGCGCGGGCTCTTCGGTGGGGGTGTCAAAGGTCAAGCACCGCGGCGAATTTAAAGACGCGGTTTTAAAGGCGTTTGAGTTTGACAAGAAAGTCATATGCGAAAAAGCGTCTTCGGGCAGAGAGATTGAAGTCGCGGTTTTGGGCGGTGAGGACATTTTGGTGTCGGGCTGCGGCGAGATTATCCCCAACGCCGAATTTTACGACTATGACGCGAAATATATAAACGGAACGGCAAAGACCGTTATCCCCGCGCAAATACCTGCCGCCGCCGGGAGGGCGGCAAGGGAGACGGCGGAGAAAGTCTACCGCGCGCTTGACTGCAGAGGGCTCGCGAGGGTTGACTTTTTTGTCGACGGCGACGACGTGGTGTTTAACGAAATCAATACTATCCCCGGTTTTACCCCTATTTCAATGTACCCCAAACTAATGTTTGAAGAGGGCTTTACGGCAAAAGAGCTGGTCGGCGCGCTCGTCGATTCCGCAACCGAAGGGCGGCTTTAAATGATTGGCGTGTTTGATTCGGGCATAGGAGGGCTTACGGCGGTTAAAGCGCTTGAGAGCTTTTGCCCGGAGCGCGACATTGTTTATTTCGGCGACACGGCGAGGGTGCCTTACGGGGTCAGGACAAAAGAAACGATTGAGAAATACGCTCTCCAGGACTGCGAGTTTTTGCTCTCTCTCGGGGTTAATTATATTCTTGTCGCCTGCGGCACGGTGTCTTCAAACGCCCTTGACGTTTTGCGGGGTTCTTTTTCGCTCCCTATCTTCGGGGTAGTCGAGGGGGCTGCCGAAAAAGCCCGCGAAGCGGCGTTGGCGGGCAACGGGATTGTCGCCGTTCTCGGCACAACGGCGACGGTGGAAAGCCTTGCTTTTGAAAGAGAAATCGCCGCAAAAGGCGGCGGCGTGACGGTTGTGGCCCAAGCTTGCCCGCTGCTTGTTCCGCTGGTGGAAAACGGCAGGACTTCGGCCGGCGACAAGCTGGCGAATATCGCCGTTGGCGAATATCTAAGCGATATCATACCGCTGAACCCCGCCGCCGTGATCCTCGGCTGCACGCACTATCCGCTGCTTTTTGAGGTTTTTACAAAATTTCTCCCGGACAGCCTGCTTATAAACGCTTCCGAGGAGGCCGCGAGAAAATTGTGCGATTTTATCTCGAAAAACGAAAAAAGCTTTGCGCGGGGGAGCAAAAAAGCGGGAAAACGAAGCTTTTATGTAAGCGACGACCCCGCGTCTTTCGCGAAGAACGCCTTTGCTTTTCTTGGCAGGGATATTTCAAGACATGTGACAAAGGTAAACATAGATATATAACATTGAGTATTTGAGCCGCGCTCCGAGCGGCATGGGAGACTGATATGAAAATACCCGTTAACGTAAGCGTTAAAACAAAAAAGATTTTAGGCATTCCCGTGGGGGGCGACGGCGAGTTTGAGGCCGAAACCCGCGAGGTCAACGCCGCCGGCTATATACATACCACAAAAGACGGGCTTAGGCTTGAGTACACCGAAAAAGCGCCCGAGGGGGCAAAGACCATAACCACCGTGAATCTGCTGGGCGACAACCTTGTGACCATGAGCGTGGGGAACAGCTCGGGAAACTTTATGGTGTTTGAGGAGGGGAAAACCCACAGCCATGTGTTTGACAACGGATTTTTCCCGATGGAGCTTAGGGTTAAGACAAACAAGCTTAAAAACACGATATCCAAGACCGGCGGGAAGCTTGACGTGACCTACACCGTGGATATAATCGCGAACAGGGCGGAAAACAACCACATTTCGCTTTCCGTGTACCCGGACTCGGGTTCGACCACTTCATAAAAAGCCAAAACAACACGGGAGAGAAAGCGAGGGAATGCTGTAGATGAAAGCCGTCAAAATAAATTCCGGCCTTGAGGGGAGTTTCGTCATGCCTTGCGAAATACTTCCCTTATTGCCGAAAACAGACGGCACGCTGCTGAGGGTGCTTGTCTACTCTTTCGCGAAAGTGGAGTTTGAGCTCTCCGCCGCCGCCGAGGAAATAGGAGTTACGGCCGACGAGTTTGAAAACGCCCTTTCGTTTTGGGAAAAATCGGGGGTTTTTTCGCTGGGTAAAAAAGACGTCAATCCCAAAAAGCCCCAAAATATTATCCAAAGCTATGACGGCGAGACGCTCTCCGACGCCATACAAAACGAGCCCGACTTCGCCGCGCTTAAAGACACTATCGAGGAAATGACCGGCAGGCTTTTAAATAAAAACGATATTAATCTTTTATATAATTTGTTTCACTTTACCGGGCTGGGCGCCGACTATATCTGCACCGTCGCCGCCTACGCGTCGCGTTCGGGGAAGACAAACCTGCGCTACATAACAAACACCGCGCTCTCGCTTTATGACGAGGGGGTGGACACCTTTGAAAAACTTGAGGAAACGCTGTCTGCTATCCAGAAAAAGAACGATTTAAGGGCAAGGTTCGCGTCTCTTTGCGGTTTCGGTCAGAGGCGGCTGTCCCCGAGGGAGGAAGGATTCCTCACAAAGTGGTTTATTGACTTTGACCTGTCTTTCGATTTGGTAAAGCAAGCGTACGAGAAAATGGTGGACGCCATCGGCACGGTGAAGTTGGCGTATCTTGACAAAATACTTACCGACTGGCACAGTCAGGGAATAAAAACTGCGGTCGCCGCGAAAGGAGCCGCAAAACCAAAGCGGCTCCGCCCCGACGACAGCTTTGACATAAGCGAATTTGTTGACGCGGCGCTCAAGAGAGGGGTGGGGGGAGCATGACGACAGCTTTGGCGCAGGGCGAGGAAAGACTGGCGAAACACCGCGAGGCCGCCATTGAGAAAGCAAGGGAAAAATCCCTGTCTCTCTACCGCCAAAACCCCGAAATTGAGGAAATAGACAAACAGCTCGGCGATATCGCCTATGAGGTTTTTTTGTCACTTAGCGGCGGCGGGGACGAAAGCGCCGTTAAAAATAAGTGGCTTAGCCTTAAGGAGCGGCGGGACGAACTGCTCGGCAGGCTCGGTTTTCCGCCGGACTTTGACTCGCCGAAATTTATCTGCGGGAAATGCCGCGACACGGGGTATATAAAGCTTGAAAAATGTTCCTGCCTGAAATCGCTGGAAGCGGTCAAGGTAATGGAAAAAACATATCTTGGGAAAGGGCTTAAAAACTGCCGCTTTTCAACCTTTAACCCAAGCCTTTGCACGGGGCAGGGCATGGCGGAGGTATTTGAGTTTTGCCGGCGCTACGCCGACGGCTTCGGAGAGGACAGCGAAAACCTTTTGTTCTTCGGCGGCACGGGGCTTGGCAAAACGCATCTCGCGGCCGCTATCGGGCATACCGCGGCCGAGAAGGGTTTTCCGGTGGTGTATGAGTCCGCCCAAGGGGTGGTTTCCGACTGCCGAAAAGCCATGTTCACAAACGAGAGCAGAGCCGATGAGAGTTATTACGGCTGTACACTTTTGATTATCGACGACTTGGGGGCGGAATATAAAAGCGATTTTTCGGTTTCCGCCTTGACGTCTCTTATCGATAAAAGAATTGTCGGGGGGCTGCCGATGATAATTTCCACAAATCTCAGCCTTGAGGAACTTGACGCGAGATATGAAAAGCGTTTGTTTTCAAGGCTGCTCGGCAATTTTGTGCCGGTAAGGTTTTCGGGCAAGGATATGAGGCTGCTTAAGATTAAGCTCCCTGAAAAGGCGTAGCGCATGAAAGAAATCAACGCCTACACCGACGGCGCCTGCAGCTATAACCCCGGACCCGGGGGCTACGGCGTGATACTTGAATACAAGGGGAAGCTAAAAGAATTTTCGGCGGGATTTAAGTCCACAACCAACAACCGGATGGAGCTGTCAGCCGTTATCGCCGCGCTGACGGCGCTCAAAGAGCCCTGCAGGGTTAATCTTTACAGCGATTCTAAGTATGTGGTGGACGCCGTAAACCGCGGCTGGGCGAACTCGTGGCGGTCAAAGGGCTGGAAAAAAGCCGACGGTAAGCCGGCTTTAAACATTGATTTATGGGAGGAACTGCTTTCTCTCCTTGAAAAGCATGCGGTGAAATTCCATTGGGTCAAAGGGCATGCCGGGCACAGCCTTAACGAGAGGTGCGACGAAATGGCGACAACAAGGGCAAAGGAATTTAAAGAAAAGAATGAAAACGGAAAAAGTTAAATTAAATTTTGTTAATTCTATAATAAATTAGAACGAAGTGACCCGGGGTTTTATCCCCGGGGATTTTTTCCTCAACGCATTTACAGTAGACAAAAACCCCTCTTTTAAGAAGCGTTTTTATAAGCGGGCAGACTCCCCCCGTGACAAACCCTAATTTCTCCCCGCCGCTCACCACGGCGAGAGCGTTTTTAATTTCATCGGTTTCGGCGAAAGTACATTCGCCCTTTGGGAAAGAAGTTACCCCCAGCAGCAAAGCCCCCCTCAGCGGGAGCTTTGCCACAAGCTTATCTTTCATCTTCGCAAACCGCAATAGTGACGTCAATCTCCCGCCCGAGCGAAAACGAGTAGAGCAGCGCGCGGCTCACCCGCCCGCCCGTCATTTTTTCCACGGCGCGGCAGTAATAGCCGATTTGGGTTATATGGCGGTCAATTAAAATTTGTTCCCCGCCTTTGGGGAGACGGTCGGTTTTATAGTCGACGACGGTATAGTCGCCGCCGGGGTTCTTGTAAAAACAGTCGATAACCCCCTGTATCATCACGCTCTCGCCGGAGGTTTTGGAAACAAGCGACGCGTCCTCGATAAGGTTGAATCTTTTTTCCCGCCATACCTCGCCTGAGGCGAGAATCTCTCCGCAAAGGCCGCTTCGCAGGAATACCTCAACCGCCCCCGCGTCTATTAACTTCCCTTCTTCCTCGCTTATCATTTTTATATCGACCAGCCGCTTTATTTCCTCTTCCACGCCGTACTCAAGCGCGCCGCCGAAGTCTGCGAACTGCATAAACAAATGAGTGGCGAGCCCCACGGCGACGGGGGCTTTTTCCGGCCGGGCAAAAAATGGGGTTTTTGTCATTCCCTTTGAGATAAGGCGGATATATTCGTCGTCCTCAAGTATGCCGAGCCTAAGCTCGGACACCGCCGCTTTGGCGGGGATTTTAAAGCCCTCCCCATATGGGTAGACAAAGTCCAGCGCGTCTTTGTAGATTTCTTCCGGGATTCCGCCTTGCTCTTCGCCGGCGGGCGGCTCGCTTCGCTCGTATGTATCGGGGACTTCGGGAAGTCCTTTTATTATCCTGAAGTTAAAAGATATGCTTTCGGTTCGGGAAAAAATCGGGATAAGCCAGCCCAGCGGGGTTGTGACTTCATAAAACGCCCCGCCCTCGTCGCCGTAAAGGTCTGTTTTTACCGCCTTTGCCGCCCCGGTGACAAAAAGCCTTTCTTTGGCGCGGGTGAGCGCCACATAAAGACAGCGCAGCTCTTCTTTTAAAACGGCTTTTTTTTCGGTATTCCTCGCGATTTCCTTAACCAGCGGCTTGTATTCAAAAATGCCGTCCCCGCTCCTGAGGTTATAAAACACAAAGCCGTCCGGGCGGACGATATAATTCTTATTGAGATCCTTAAAATTAAACTTCTTGCCCAGCGCGGAAACAAAACAAACTTTAAATTCCATGCCTTTTGACTTATGTATTGACATTATCTTAACCGCGTTGCCGCCGTCTTCCCCCGGCCTGTCGTCGGGGGCTTTCGCCGTCTCGCCGATATAATCAAGAAAGCTTGAAAGCCCTTTGAACGATGTTTTCTCATATTCGAGCGCGAGGTTATAGAGAGCGAGAAGGTTGTTTTTCTTAATCTCTCCGTTTTTTTCGGCGGCGCATATCGCGATAAGCCCCGTCTTTTGGTACATCCGCCATATAAGCCTGCTGGTGGGGTCTTCCCCGCCAAGCCGGGCGAGGGATTTTATCTCTTCTATAAAATTTTTGCACTTTTCGCCGACGCCGTCACCCGGGCGGCTCCCCGCTCTCTTCCCTCTCGGCTCGGCAAAGCGCTGTTTTCTGCCGGCAAGGCGAAAATCCGCCGTCGGTTTATATTTTTTATCGCGGTTCGCGTGCCTGACAAAGTCCCCCGCGCAGCAGACAAGACAGCCGTAAAGGGTTTGGCGGGCGTAAAAGCTTTTGATTTGGTAAAGCTCCTCGGCGGTAAACCTGTAAACGGGGCTCCGCAGCGAGGCGGCGAGCGAAATATCGTCAAACACGTTGTCAATGACTCCGAGCAGCGACATGGCGAGCAAAACCTCCGGCTCTAAAAGAAACCCGTCGCTTTTTTCAAGCGTATACGGAATCCCGCGCTTTAAAAGCGATTCCTCGAACACGCGGGAACCGTTGGAGACGGCCCGCATGAGAAGAGCGATGTCGCGGTACATATACCCCCCGCCGGCTTCGCTGACAAGAAAAGCAATTTTCTCCGCCACATATTCAGCCTCGATCTCTGTATGCTTAAGAGTAGTTTTTATGTCTTTATCAAGGGTAAAAACCGTTAACTCAACCGGGAACCCGCCGACTTCAGCGTCCTCGGGGGGGGTCAGCCGTTCGTCTTCATAAGATACACCCACGGTTTTTTCGGTATAAAGCCTTTCAAAGATTATGTTAACAAAGTCAAGAATGGGTTTGCGGCTTCGGTGGTTTTGCGTGAGGTAGATTTTAGCCTTGTCCCCGCCGCCGTCAAGCGTTCCGAATTCCCGCAGGTAGGACTGAAAAATGTCCGGCGAGGCGTTCCTGAACCGATAAATCGACTGCTTTAGGTCGCCCACCATAAAGCGGTTGTTTTCTTTTGAGATAAGGCGGAAGATTAAGTCTTGGAGCGGGTTAATGTCCTGATACTCGTCAATAAATATCTGCTTAAACCCGCTTTGCAGCTCAAGGCAAAGCTTTGTCCGTACCACCCCGCTTTTTGTGTGTTCGGCAAGGAGAGCCAGCGTTAACGACTCGATATCCGAATAGTCAAGCACAAAGTGGGAGAGCTTTGACTTTGCGTAGGCGTCGTCAAGGCGGAAGATAAAATCGGCCGTGACGCGGTTAAGGCGGACAGATTTTTTAAAGTCGCGCAAAACTTCTTCTTCCGAAGTCGAAAAGGCCTTCTTAAAAGCTTTTACAACCGTGTCGATAGCAGACTTTTTGTTTTGATAGGCGCTTTGAAGATCCTCCGGCAGATTTTTTTTATTTATTCGCGTCGCGGGATACGCGTTTAGCTTTGCCAAGATGTCTTCAAATTTTAAGCCGGTTTTTTCAAAAAGCACCGACAGTTCGTTAAGAAAATCAATTTGAGTTACCGCGGATTTAAGGTTACTCTCGCTCGCGGCGGCGAATATGAGTTCTTCTTTAATTGCCTGCATTTCGCGAATCAAGGCGCTTGTCTGACTTTTTACGTTTTCTAAAAGCTCTTTGCCAATATCGGCGGCGAAAAAGCCTTTTTCGCTTGCCAATACAAGCTGAGCTTCCGCCCTTTCGCCGCTTTCTGAAATAAAGCGCTTCCAAAAAGGGAACGCTCGGTATTTCCGGTATACGTCAAGGACGGTTGTTTTAAGTTTATTAAGGTCTTTCTCCCCCGCGAAAGCGTCGCACATCTCAATAAATGTGTTTTCTCCCTCGGGTTGGTTCTCAAACATATCGTCAATAAGGTCTTCAAGGCAGTTTTCTAAAATCATACCGCTTTCGGCATCGTCCGCCACGCGAAGAGAGGGCGGGATAGAAAGAGAGGCGAAGTTTGTCCTTACAATATCAAGGCAAAACGAGTGAATCGTGGAAATTTTAGCCGATGGCAAAAGATAAAGCGCGCGGCTGAGCCTGCCGTCGGAGGGGTTTTCTGCAAGGGCGGCGACTACCGAGGAATAAAGCTTGTCTTTAATATCGGCGGCCGCGGCTTTGGTAAAGGTGGTGACTAAAATCTCAGTTATGTCAACCCCTTTTTTAACCGTTTCAATCACCCTTTGGGTGAGCACGGTGGTTTTTCCGCTCCCCGCGCCCGCCGAAACTATAAGGGTTTTGTCTTCCGCGTTTATGGCGGAGAGCTGATCGGGCGTAAAATTAAACTTGCTTTTTGTTTTATTCATTTTCGCTCGGCCTCCTTTCCGGCGGGGAACTTCGCTCCACGCTTTTTTCGCGGGAGAGGCGGCAAACGGGCTTTAATTCGCAATGCTCGCAGGCGTTTACGGAACTGCCGCTCTTTAGCGGGGACACATCCATAACCCCGTCGCTTATAAGCCCGGCGAAGGTTTTAAGGAGACCGTGGGTTGTTTCTTTCAGCTCTTCAATTTCATCCCTTGAAACCCGGGACTTTGAGGCGGAGGGCTTGCCGTCCCCCTTTGCCGTAAAGGGCGAAAATCTTTTGTCCATACTCGGGTCAAGCGCGTTTATCAAGGCTGTTTCGTCAAGCACAATGCCGCTCCTCTTAAACGCGCTGTTTAGCTTTTTCTCTTTTGCCTCATCATTCATATCGGGAGATACCGCGACTGTCTCAAGCTTTGAGCTTAGATAAACGGCGGAAGCGGGCTTTCCGCTTATTTTTTCGCAAATCGCGAAGAGATACAGCAAGAGCTGCATGTCAAGCCCTTTTTCAATTCTGCTTTGTGAAAAACTCTTGTTTCCCGTCTTGTAGTCGACAACCCGCACATAAGTGTCGCCGCTTTCTTTGTCTTTATATATGTCAACCCGGTCTATTACCCCGCCAAGCGACGCCTTGACGTCCTTATTAACTATGTACTCGGCCGGGGATTCCCTAAACGAATATTCAAGCATTTCCGGGGCAAAAGACGAGCATGAAAGCTCGTCCGAAATGTTTTTCAGCAGCAGTTTTAGGGTTGTTTTTAGACGGTTAGTCATATACGCGAAGCGCTCCGCGCCCGCCGCCTCGCCGCCGCAGATTTTGTTTATGTAGGCGGAAGTAAACTCGTCGACCCAATTTTCAATAAAACTGTCATCGGCTTTTTCAAAACTCCCCGTACCCATGCGCTCGGACACAAAAACCTCAAGCGTTTTGTGGACAAAAGTCCCGATTTCGGAATATGAAAACGAGTGCTTTTTGTTGTCGGAAAGCTTAAGCAGATACTTGCCGAAGTAGGAAAACATACAGCCGGCGTATTTTTCAAGCGCGGTGGGGGAAAGGCGGATAAAAGAGGGGGAGTTGCCGCTTATCCGGGCGGTTTGCTCCGATAACGGGTGGAGTTCGGCGAGGGAGAGGTTGCAGGAACCTCTGGAAAGCAAAAATTCCCTTGCGCCGGGCGAGGCGAATGGGGAGTTTTCCACAGCCGAAGCGGGGGAAAAAACCCTATCCCCGGGTTTTTCG
>Ga0265294_10002631_pt1 | contig 23479 bp, 1 predicted proteins | sample MunlanPumphouse3_FD_192504 | JGI IMG/M metagenome (GOLD analysis project Ga0265294, IMG submission 192504) | Groundwater microbial communities from a municipal landfill in Southern Ontario, Canada - Pumphouse #3 | ecosystem: Environmental > Aquatic > Deep subsurface > Groundwater | place... | reverse complement strand
TACGATTAGAGAAGGATCTCAGGAAACTCTGGAAGAACTACTTTATCTTGGAGAAGAATTTGCATATGATAGAACTTTTGGTCGGAAAAATGACATTGGATTTGGGAATTTTGGATCAGATACGCCTGAATGGAGGAAGGAGGCGAAACATCGATTAAAAGAGAGTGCAATAGGTGGCGCATTGCTTGGTGGATTTGCTGATGCAGTATTGCCTCATGGGAAATATGAAAAAGGTCGCAAGTTAATATTAAAGACTCTTGTAGATAATGGGGCCGAAAAAGGCGAGAAAATAATGCGAGATGTTTTTGATGCTGTTTATGATGATGGACGTATTGGGTCACAGAATCATTTATTCAATGGGGAAGTCCTTACTAAGGAGCATCATGATAGAATTAGTAAAGGGATTGCTGACTTAAATAGTGAAAATATTTCCGAAGAAGAAAAAAATAATATCAAGTCTTCGCTTCCATTTACTATCACATTAAATGAAGATGTAGGAAAACTTAAGAAGGGCCAAACAATTTTTACGGAAGGCGATATCAATTATTATAATCTTAATCAAGAGTTAAATTCTTATGCTCAGTCTCTTGAAAGTTCAGGGTTAAAGCATCTTGAAATTCTTGATCAAATCAATACTATTAATGATCCCGCCTTAAAGGCTGCCATGATTGAAAAGAATAAGTTGCATTCGGCTGCAACGATCGAGATGGCAAGATCAATGACTGGCATGCAGCAGGAAATTAATGAGATTGATGGTAAATTATCTGCTGCTAATTCTAATCTTAGCGAAGATGAGAAGAATCGGTTAAATCAAGATCGGATAAAAAAAGTTAAAGATATTGAGATTTTACGTGGGGCGATAAATGAAAGAGTACAACCAGAAGAGGGGAGTGAATTCCCTAAATTTTATAATGATTTCGCAAAGACACATCTTGCTGCTTCTAATTATGCTAGAGAAAAAACAGAAGCAGAAGAGAGAGGTTTAGTTGGCCCAACTACGCAAGAAGATCAACGAAAATTACATTACTTAGATCAAACAGAACCTATTGCTGAAGGAGAAGTCATAGATGAAGTTGAAGATGAAGAAACCTCTGAAGATGTTCCTCAGATTGAAAAACAAGAAGAAAAGTTTACCAAAAAAGAAAGGGTTGCTAAAAAGCTTTTAGGGAATCTTCCTAAAAAATTAAATCCATTTTCGAAGAATGTTAATAGTTTAGAAGAACGTCAACAACATCTCAATACGTGGGTAAACCATTATAATGAATGGTTAGAGAAGTATGGATATGCGGCAAGGTCAAGTTCTGCTATTAATGAGATGATGGATTTGGAGATTAATAATCTTCGTGATTATGCTAAGAGTCAACAAAAAGCTACCGAGCATAATGCTGTTATATTAGACCAAGCTCTTAATCCTTTACGTACAATAGATGATATCGAATCTACTCCAGTCAAAGAGGCTGTTGATCTTCTTGCTCCATTTAAAGAAAAGACGGGTACAGTTGAATCTGAAGGGAAATTACTTAATACTGAAATTAAGGCTACTAAAAATGAATCTGGTATTTTTTACGAGCCTTTTACTACAGCAACTGACTCTCAGGTTGAAGCAAAAATTAAAGAGGCAGAAGATCAGCTTACCACTATAAATAAACAGATTGAGGCAAGCAAAACCTCCGGAACTGAAGAATCTATAGATCCGTCCTTGGCTAATAGTGTTACTGAATTAGAGAATACTATTGCTGATTTAAGGGCAACGAAACCTGAAGAAGTTGAGGCGAATGCTCCAAAACTTACTGCTGATGAATTTATAGAATCATATGTTGGCAAGATTGACTCATTGGAGGATTTAGAAAAAGAAGATATTGATTCTGTTGAGCTAGTTTCTTTTTCTGAACGTATTGATGGAGATCCCTCAGAGCTTAATACAATTATTAATTACAAGGACGGGACTTCTGAGGAACGCACGTTTTTAGTTAATGAGAATAGTGGAGTTAAGCCAGTATCTAACGCACAGCAAAGAGCTGCTTCTTTAAGGGATGCAATAAAAGAACTTGAGGCGATTGCTTTACCTGAATATTTTCCAAAAGAAACAGCAGAAGGCAAGATTGATGTACGCACGGCTGATGAGCTTAATACGGTAGTTGCAGCTCAGAAGGAAAAGATCATGGAGGAATTCGGAGAAGAAGATCCTGAGCTTGCTGATGCTTTAAAATTGCCTATTGAAGAGCTTGCGGATAACCCATCATTATTGAATAAGCTTTCACAAAATCCATTAACCAGAATTTTAAATGAGATAGACGAAACGGTTGGTAGATTAAGTACTAGGAGCTCTGAGAAGATTTATGGTATATCTGTATCTGAATTAGCAAGAGAAAAAGAACAATCCGAAATTGATGCTGAAAACGATTACCTGAAGAATAATGATGACTTTATTAAGTCTGTATATTTAAATGCAACTGAGAATCTTTTAAAAGATTACGAAGCTGATGCTGAGAATAAATTTGCACGTCATGGAAGTAATCCTAGTACTCCACGGAATCTTGCAGCTCTTTATAGAGCTATCCGATCCAGCAGGGAGATGGCTAGAGTTAGTAATGAAATCTTGGAGCGGATTATGAATAATGGCTCTGACAAATCGCTTAAAAGACATTTAACTAAAAAAGATCATCCATTAAAGAGTGATTTATATGATGATAAGATTGAGGGAGGGAAGGTTGTTGAAAAAGGTATTCGTTCTAATCTTGAAGACCAGACTAATCGTGTAAAAGTTTTAATCAAAAGGTTTGGTGATGCAACTCGTATGGAGGCTAATTTTGAGCTTAATCTTCAGATGGGCGATATTGAATTAAAAAGGTTAATGTTCTCGCATTTGTCTGATGTTTTAGGACTTCAGGATGTAAAGGAAATTAATGATGTATTAAATCCCGAGATTGTTCCGGTTTTAACTGAAGAAGAGAAAAGTACGTCTTTCCTAGATACGAAGGAGGTTAGGGATCGCATACTAAAAGCAAACGAGGCTTTATTTAGGGCGTCTCAATATTTATATGAAAATAGAGAACTTTTTATAACAGCAGCTACAAAGGATTCCTTTATTGAGAAGGTATTTAGACCATTAATGTCTAATCATTCTGATATTTATCTTAATGGAAATGATTATGGGCTAAAAGGATTAAATTATTCAAGCTTAATAGCTGAACTTCCTAATACGATTAAGGATCTTTATGGGCCAAGTAACAGGATAGATTTACAAGCAATTTTTAGCGTACAGTTAGCAAATTATCTTTCGACAACTTTTTCTGTCAATCCTGAATTGTTGCTGTCTGCTAATAGAACAGTCATGGAATCTATTGCAGAATTTCCGACAGGCATACCATTGGCAGTTTCGGAGCAACGTGATGCTAGCGATCAGGTAGCTGCTTTTATTTATAATAATGGTGTTGGATTATTGGAGGATATTGTGAAGGCTCAGATTAAATGGTCTGAGGAAGATTTTGATTTATCAAATAAGGTATTGCAAGATAAAAAGAATGCGAATGAGAAAAGGTTAAGATTATTTCGTCCTACAAATATGTGGATTACTGGAGATGCAGCTACTGGTAAGAGTTCTGTTGTTTTACGTGATGCTATTCATAAAGCTACATTATTAAAGAAAGGGAAAATCAGGATAGGTGTTCATGCATTAACTAGTAATTTGAGACAATCTTTACTTAATACGTTAAAAGTATTTGGTGAGAATGTAGAACTTGTCCCGATCAATCGGGAGGATGCTTTTAAAAGTCATGATGTTGATCTTTTGATATGGGATGAGGCTGGTCTCTTGACTTATAACCAGTTTGAAAAAGTTAATGCCATGAATGATGGCAAATTAGTCATTTATCTTGGCGATGCTACACAGATGACTAATCTTAAGAGGTTATCTAATCCTTTAGAGTTTGGTTATATTGGAGGACGCACAAAACCTTTATCAACAATTCATACTACAAAGCTTTCATTACATCAAAATCTTATGTGGCATTTTAGGAATAATATGATTATTCCTAATACAAACGAGTTGCCCAAAATGTATGAGGAGGTACAGAAGACTCCAGCTGGAGAAAAACTAAAAGGTGGTCGTTATTATCGTAACAAGAAAGATCTTGTTGATGCTTTTTTTAATAGGAATAGTTCCAATGCAGCGCTTCTTTTTACCACTTTTGAACAAGCTAAATCATTCATCTTAAATGATCCAAGAGCTTTTGAGACAGATGGCAAATATTATGTTTTGGAGGGAGACTATTCGATCCAGGAAGGCGGGATGGTCATAAAGGATTCATCCACGAATAAGAGCGTTAAAATCGATTCTATTCAAGGATTACGGGAGAGCGAAGTTTATATTGCATTTGATCGAGCAGAAGCTACTGCTATAAATACGAAATTAACGTCTTTATATGGAAGATTGTTTTACACAGCTATTACACGTTTAACAGATTATGTTGCGTTAATAGGAAACGGAGAGAATGTTTCTAAAAAAGAAGGTGTTGATTGGTACGATCCTACTGAAAAAACAGATGATGATAAGACAAAATTAAATAAGGAAACTTCTCGCTATCAGGCGATGGTTGAATATTATAACAAGCTTGAGATTGCCTCGATGAATCAAAAGGTTACAGAGGAGATTAAAGTAAAAGAAGAAGAAAAGCCTAAAGCTGAAAAAGTTATTGAAAGAGACTCTATTCTTCGAATAGGTGGTGAAGGAAAGAATCCGGGACGTTTAATGCGTGTAGAATATATTGGCAGGACAAAAGTAAAGAAAGAGATTAATTACATTAAGGGTCATTTATTGAATGAAGATCATACGCCTCTTACTACAGATGATGGGAAATTAATAAGGGTAGATGAGCATGTACGTAATCTTACTATTATTGATAAGGAAATTCCGAGCGAACCAATTATTACTCATGTTACAAAATCTGGATTGTCGATAAATGCTGGAGATATTTTTGTTTTTGATGAGGAACGAGTAATGATTGATGAGGTTTCGGCTACATCTTCTGGAGAAGAAATTATTGGGCATACTTCTGATGGTCGTGTAGTTGAAAAGATTATAGAGCCTACTGATGTTGTAAGATTGGATAAGGATAGTTATATCGATGAGAGATTTCCGTTAAGTGAACCAAGTACAGCCAGTATTGCTTATGGGAATAAAACTAGATCCAGGATAGAATGGATGCATGAAAATGGCAAAAATGTTTTGTGGGGAACAACTTATACGGTATTTTCTGCAGACAGGGTTCTTGGAAGTGAAGACATTAAAAATATAAGGCTAATTAAACCCTACATACATAGGGCATCATATGGTCTTAGATATCAGATTGAATATCATAAGAACGCTGAGTATTTGTCTGATGATGGAGAAAGATCTTCGGGAGAATCGCTGTTGGTTAGATTTGATCAGGCGAGTATTGCTAGGATTAAGGCTGAATTAGAGGCTTTTTATCGTAATGAACCTAATCTACCAGAAGATGTGAAGGATGCCTTAAAAATGGTTATAGAGGGGAATTACGATGATGCATTACCTTATGTGTCTGCTTTGCAACTTAACAATAATGACGAAGGGTCTATTAGTATTGTTAACAATATTTTAATGAGGGCTCGTTCAAGCAATGAAGATGTACTATTGTTTAAGGACGAAGTCACTGGAAGTCCACAGTATTTTAATAAAGAGCAGGAGCTTCCCGGTAAATTAATTGAAGGCAAAGAAGTTACTGCAGATTCTTTTATAGAATTACTTAAACAAAGGGGATATTCTGTCTCAGAAGATTGGATATGGAAGCCTAGTTTTCAAAACACAACAGGAGGAGCCTTTATTAAGACTTATTCTATTGGTAATGCTTCTAGTTTTATTGTAGGTAGAAGTAAGGCTATGAATGAACTTAGCAGTGAAGACCTTCGGAGAGAGCTTCTTTTAGACTACGAAATGATTAAGAATGCTCAAACACGAGGTGAGTTAAATACAAAGATTAGCACAAGTTATTTGATTAATTGGTTGCGTTTTAATGGAAGTCTGATTAGTAAGAGTCCTGATATTAAAGGACAGTTTGAATCTTATGGGTTAAGAGTTGTTGATGGGAGATATTATTTTGGTGAAGAAGATTCTGCTCCAAAAGAAGAGCTTCAAGCCATAAAAGCATTTATAGATAATATCACTAATGATTGGAATTCATCTAAAACTTCTCAGATACGGAAAACATTCCAGCCGATCTTTGCAAATACAGTTGGAGGAAGCACAAGAGCTTCGAATAAAAATGTTTCTGGACGCTCCTTCACGAATCCAGAGATGTATGTAAAGTATAAAGATGTTCATGCTCCAAGTATTTTTATTAATGTATCTCCGTTACTTAAAAATCCTACGAAATCTTCTACTGCTGATGTTAATGAGGATCTTACTGATAAAGAAAAAGATTTAAATAAACTTAATGATATCTTAAAGAAAACCAAAAAGAATCTTGTTTCTAATGCTTCGTTGGATACTAAGATGGAAGATGCTGCTTCTATCATTAAACGTATTCTTGGAAGAGATGAGGCTATAGAATTTTTTGATTTTGACCCTTATAATGACAATGCAGAATCGATATTATTAGGACAAATGGCTAATGGGTTGATACGTCTTAGGGTCTCTAATGGCATGGTTGCTTATGAAGCTCCACGACATGAAGCTTTTCATAAGATTTATAACTATGCTATTTCTCAAACTATGAAGAGAAGCCTGGTTGAAGAATGGAGGCAATTACATCCAGACCAGGAATGGACTTATGAATCTGCAGAGGAAGCCATGGCGAAAGAATATGGCTTAAATGGAAATAAGTATATTAAAGAGCCAAAATCTCTTTGGGATAAATTTGTTCGGTTTCTCGAGCGTATTGCTGTTAGACTTAAGATGTATAATAAGGATCTTTATGGATTATTTGCTGATATTGAATCAGGAATATTTGCTGATATTAATTTTTCTACAAGTGATCAGTTAAGCAGAAATCTTGATCTTGAACAGGAAGATAATCAGCTTATAGAAGACATTGGACGTGTAGACATTTTAAGTAGTAACACAATATTAAAAGAACGTTTTGGTAATAGGAAGAATATTAGTAATGTTTCTGATAGGCTTGTCAGTATATACAATGGATTTTCCGTATTTAATACGGATGATTTTATCCGTACTCAAACCGAATATTCGAATAATGAAAAAGTTGATACGTTAGATCGTGTTATATCTGTCTTAAAAGAATATGCATCTACTGTAGGTGAGAATATTTATAATGGTAAGGCCGTTTCAGAAATGAAATTGTCTGATGTTGAATCGTTAGAAAAAGATCTTAGAAAAGATGTTTTCGAGGATTACATGATGTATCAGCTTGCAGATCCGGAAGTATTTTCCGCTGTGTTTAGGAAGCATTTTAAAGACTACGACTTAACAGAAAGACGTAATCGTAGGCATACTAAAGAAACGTTTTCAGAGAAAGAGACATTTGATCCAAAGAATTATACTTCTGATCTTCTAAAGCTTCAGATACGAAGCACACCGTTGTTAAGATGGGACAGTAATAATGCGGAATTTATATCGACAGAAAGCAATGAGGTTATTGGAGACAATGAGATTTATCCTTACCTATCAAAGGCGTCCGTTGAGGCAAGGCGTTTGGTACAAACCGGGGAGATGTCTGACTTTATCCCAGCTCTACTAAGGGCATTAAAAACTGAGGCTAATATCCTTTCCGTAAATTCAAGGAAGAAGGATGTTATTATGAGTTTTATTCATCGTTGGTTAGAAGATCAGACATGGGATGGCCCTATGCGTTCAGAAAAAAGTATTGGTCAACATGTTAAATGGATCTTAAGTACTGGAGGACCTCAGGCTGATAATAATCCATTGGTTAAATTGTTTAATTCGTTTGTTACACATTTTGCCAATTATCAACAGCTTAGTACTGTAGATTATAAGGTATATTTTGGCTCAGAAGGAGAACTTCGTGTAAAGGCAGAGAATAGAATCTCCGATCCATTAGTTGAAGGCAAGAGAAAGATAGCTGACAGAGTAAGGCATGCTATATCGGATAATTTTACTCATGAACCAAAGGATTATGCTTTAGATCAAATTCGACCAGGTAGAAAACAACGTTTTGAAATTACGAATGATGGGATTTATCATATTCAAGGAAAAGATAAAACGAAGATTATTCATGTGTCCAGAGATAAGTCCGGCATTAACTATAGTTTGGTCTATAAGGATGGCATTACAACTATGGATCATTTTGCATTACAGGACATTAGGTACTTGCTTGGTCTTAATAATGTAGGAAATAATATTTTTATTTCTTTACGTGATGGTGCAAATCCAGAATTAGCCAAATTCATGCAGGAGTTTACTGGATTAAATTTCAAGGAAAGAGATTTTTCCCAGCAGGTGCTTGCTTCCGGACTTTATAATATGATGGCTTCATTAAAGTTATGGGGTGATATGAGGAGCGAGGTCAAGAAAAGGGTTGATGCCATAACTGCTTATACGAATAATACCGAAGAAATTCATGAAGAATCCGTTCATGCAACAAATGAGATTATCAATGAATTAAAGCAAAATCCTATTTATGATGGAATGATGGATTATATGAAGAAAAGCGGCGAGCTTTCTACTCTTGATCCTACCATGGAGATGTTTAATAATGAAGATGAAGAGTATAGTACTAAAGAGCTTCCTTTTCCTACGCCACTATCTTTTTATAATTTCTTTAATTTACTGGCTAAGATTAAAACCTTTTATTCTGTCGATCCAGGAAATCATTTTACTACATCGTTTGATGGTGTTAAACGTTATAATCATGTCACTAATAGTTCTTATACACGTAAATTTGGCAATGGATCTGCTTGGCTGCCTGGTTATGTTGCTAGATTAGTGACATCAACTGGAAACTTTGATAATCCTGGTGAGATCAATCGAGAATCTTTGGATCAAGCTACATACATGGAGGAGAAAGATGGAAAGATTGTTGTTTATAACAGTTTAGTTGATCCTAATGATCCAATGCAACTATTAGAGAGGCGATCTGCTACATCTATTGTACATTTTAGGAGCTCTAGTAAGCCTAATGTTTCAGATAAGATTACTGAGATGTTTACTAGTTTTCTTGAAGGTGTTAAAAAGCGAAGTGAGTTAATTGTTGTTCCGACAATAAATTTAGGTGATACCCAACACATGGAGTTTATGGTTGGAACTTTTGATAATTCATGGAAGACACGTCTTTTTAATATGCAGCCTGTTGTAAAAGATGGGCATCTGCAATCTGATCTCTCGTTAAATGAGTCATTGTTAAATACTCAAATTGAGAAGCTCTTTAAGATGAATTACCGGAATCAACAAGTTGCTGCAAAGAAACTTTTTGACTGGATGAAACAAGAGCCAATCTTAAATGGTAAGCTAAAAAATCTACATAAGAATTTTAAGAATCCTAGTTTATTCTCAGAAGATGTCCAGCGGATCTTTAATATTTTTCAAGGTCCAGCAAAACAAGAATTGATTAAGTCTATAAAAAATAGTGGACTATATTCTATCTCAGAATTTCTCGAAAAAGATGGTGATCTTACTGTTGGTCGTGCAATCAAGATGAATGATGCTATTTATAATTATTCAAATTATTTAGATTTCATGAATAGCAAGGACAAGACTAAGGCAAGGAAGAAGATCATGAAAAATAGTCTTGAAGAATTTATTAGCATGGTTATAGAGCATCAAACCTACCTTCCTTCTGAGATGAGAGGCATGTTATCTAAAGATGGTAATAAAGTATTATATGATGATAATGATAAAGGAAGAGACTATAACCCTGTTGTAGAAGGATTTTTTTATGCACAACATATCTTTAGCTCATTTGCTAGTCCTTTTGTTTTTGGTTCATGGCATGGGAGCAAGAGTGAAGAGTTAAGAAGTCGTGCATCTAGAACGGCCATTACCCCTAAAACTCATCTTGTCCCAGGTACTGGAATGCTAGGGCAAAGCTTTAGAACTCTAAATATTAATCAGACCTATTTAGAGAATCCTAGGGGGGTTCCTGGTGCATCTAAAATTGAGTTGATGAACGGTGAAGGTATTTCTAATCCTGTCTTAATGGAGTTCGTTTATGAGGCTATGGGTGACGAATATGGAGTTTTTGACCGTACAGCTTTAAAACCATTGATTGATTATGCAGATCCTTTATCGTTGCAGAGAATTAAGTATAAGCAGGCTCTTGAGAATATTACATCAGACACCTATGATAATAATCCGTATTACAGAGAATATTTTAAGGCAATGCTTGATCATACCTCGGAAATGGTTAGGCTTGAAGGGATAGACATCGATTTGCATCAAGTCTTCTCCGAACTTTTGAACAATGGCAATTTTAGCCAAGCTATAAAAGGAACGGTATCTTTCATCCGGAAACATCCGATGGTGAAGACTATTATGGAAAATATGGTTTTTCAGATCACCAACGAAAGTGTTTTGAAAGAGGGAGCGAGATTCATCAATGATTATAATCCTGGATTGACATCAGGAAGAGAGATGAAAAGTCAACAAATCCCGGTATCAGAGGTTGGGTTTATTTTAAATGCTTATCAAGATCCAGAACGTATCAATGATAATGCATCAAGACCAAATCAATTGTTCTCTTACTTAAGTACGGCTGTAAATAAGAAGGCCTTTAAAAGAGTGGATGAATTATCTGCCGAGATTTATAATCTTGCTGAAGAGACTTTTAATAAAGATTTAAGGGATATTGATGTTCCGGAAGGACTAGATGCAATCGATTCACACATTTATCGAATGTCAGAATTTCTTCGGAATAAAGGTCTTGGTATATTGGATAAGATTGAAATGGGTGGCAACTATGCTAATATTATTTTAAATAAGGATATTAGTATTGATTTTCCTGGAATCCGCGAATTAGTTATTTTTTCTTTCAGGAACTACGTCAATGATACCATGGTTAATCGGAAGATGAATGGCATCCGTCATACGCAGCTTGATGGTGGAGGTTTTTTAATCTTTAGGGATAATGATGGGAATCGTTATATGTGGGGTAAGATGGAGAAAATGATTGGGAGACGTCTTTCTTTGAGTGATCTTTCCTTATCGAAAATGACTGAGGAGGAAGTTTCGTCAAAGGGGCAGGAGTTTACCTTCATTCATGATGGGAAAACTTATAATGTAAGCAGGCTACAGCCTATGCTTCCAGGCAAAAAGGGAGAGATTGTTATTCCATTTTCTCAGATAAAACAGTTTGGGTTAAGCAGGGATGGAGATATAAATGATTTGTTTACCCTTGTTTATAATGATGGAAAGACAGTTAATGTCAGGAATATGAAGCTCAAAGAAATTGAGCGATTGGTTAATGATGGATTACGTAAAAAATTGATTAACAAAAAAAGAACCTTATTTATCAATAAAGCTGTTGAAGAAAATTACATTAACTATATCAATGCAGCTAAAAAGATACTTGACAATGTTTATACATCAAGAGTTCCTCTAAACCGTCTTGGGTCTGGTGATGTTAATGAGGTTGTAGGGTTTATTAATGATAATGGCAACGTCCTTTATCTTCCTCCGGAAAAACCTGCATTAGATGACTCTGACTTCGATATTGATGCTAAAACAACTTATTTCTTTAAAGTAAATAATAAGTTTGAGGTTTTAGATAAGGGCATAGATGGGAAAACAAATGAAATACTTTCTGAGATTGTGAAAGTCTTTAGTGATGTTAATGAATCAAAGACTATTTTCTTTCCTTCTTCATTAGATGAGTTGAAAGTTTTACGTGATGAATCCTTAAATGAAGATTTAGAAACTGCTGCTAATACTTTAGGAGGATTTCTCAAACATTCGTTTATGAATGATATTGGGAAGGAGAGTATTTCTGTTTATGCTGTTGCAGCTAGTACCTTAGGTCAATTAGCTAAGTTGGGAGATGATATTAAGACCGTAGCTCCTGCATTTTCCTCATTAGTTCCATTGCTTAAAAAGAAAGGAAGATTAAATCCTGTCATCATGGTTGGAGACTTGCTTCAAGCAGCCTTGGATAATGAGAAGTTAAATATTTTAGGTCCATTGGGATTTACACGGGATGCAGCTCCTGTTGTCGTTTCATTAATTTCGCAAGGATATACTTTCAAGGAAATTAAAGAGATCTTTTCAGATCCTACGGTTTCTAAGATATTCAGGCAGATTGCAAAAAAACACAGTGTGACACAATATCTTTCTGACTATGTTATTCAGGATATCGTACAGGATGAAATTGATAAATTAGATGCTAGTGTTGCAGGAATTAATGTACTCTCTCCTGAGCAGGCTAAGATGAAAATTGATGAGTTATTATTAAATACTTTTCCTGAAGAAACTCCAAGGGATGAGATGGAGGCTAATTTTGATCGTATTGCGTCAAAAGAAGACTATTTAGCTTATTATGACTACAAACGAATGTTGGAGTATCCCGAAAAAAGCAAACGTCTAAAAACGATTATGGATGCCCTTGTATTAGCTGAATCATTATATCGTTTAGGAAGGATTGTTAACTTAAGGAATGGTGTTAAAGTCCTTGAGTACGAGCATAAGATGATGAATAATAATCTTCAGCTATATTTTGGGATGAGGAAAGAGGAATTTATTGCTGGGATGGCACCTGATGTTAATCAGCGTGTTAAATACTGGGAAGATCATTCCGCATATAAGAACATGACGATAAGCGTAGATAATAAAGTCATTGATACAAAAATTAAAGAGAGAGCTCTTGCTTTCGAGCATGCTGTTCAGGATGGTATGAATATGGCCGAAGTGGTAAGGGCATTACCTAATTTCCAGCGATATGTTACGGCTCAGTTTATCAATGAAGATTATTTGCGATATGTATTTTTACCTTATACTGAGTTTAGCGATGAATCGAGCCAAAGGTTTAATCAAATGATCAATCAGTCAGATTGGAGGTTCGCAAAACAGTTTGACATCTTTAAGGAAAAATTAGGTAGAGTGTTTGCTGACTATTTCTTCAAAAAGCTTGGCGATAATTCTATAGTGTATTTACCGAACGTCTATGAAGATATAGACATTCATGGTAATTTGACAGGGCGATTCTCAAAAGAAGATAGTGCTATAGAAATGCTCCGTTTGAGTGAAACAAATGATCAGCTTAAGTTTAGGAAAGCTTTTCCTAGATTCTTTGATTTGCTTATTAATGCTGTGGAGAATACAGACATCTCTGGTGATCCGATTATTGATCAGGATGGACGCAGGTTAGACAATGGTGAGAAGATGCTTCTAGCGACAGGGTTAGATTATAAATGGATTCAAGATCTTAGAGGAAATGAATTCTTTAATAGTTTATCCTTAGAAGGAGAGCCAGGTGCTGAGTATGTTCAAATGAAAGATGGTCGAAGAATGGATTCTAATGAGATCGCTTTCTTGCAGGAAGAGTTTGCCCGAATGGATGATCAGCTTAAGAATCTTTTCCAATTTAATCAGATTATAAGTAGAGGATTTAATTACACGAAAGGATCTATTAGTGATGTTGTAGGCACTGGTCTTTATCCAACAATATCTGTTGCATTAGATGAATTTAAGGGATTTTTGAGATCTAAAAATATTAGTGAGTTTGGAGTCTTTCAGGAAGAGCTTATGAATAATTTCGTAAATTCCCTTGGAACAGTTCCAACATTGACTCCTTATCTTTCTGAACATAAAGCTGTATCGAGCAATAATCCTACAATGTATTTTCATCGTAAGGAGAAAGTTGTTGGTTATCTTACAAGGAATCAATCTTATTATCGTCCGAAGTTGAGTAACGCAGAGGTACCTATTTTCTCTAAATATGGCAGTCTCTTTGCATTTAATGATAAGAATATTACAACGATTGAGCCTATTTATAATTTCAACTATGAAGATCTCAATATAATTGAGTTTGCAGCAAATAATTTATCTTCTGATATAGAAGCTTTAAGAGAACAGGGACAGAGTACATCTGTTGTGAAGTTTTTCCCAAGAGGACATGGTTATAAAAATAATGCACTTTATTATACTACAGGGCATTATCTTAGGGCAAAGACTAGTAATACTATGGTTAGATTCTTTCTGGAGAATCCATCTGCTGAGGAACTTAAGACGCATAATCTTCATACGATAAATGAATCTACAGATAAAGCAAGGAAGTTAAGAGCACAATTAGAGGAAGACCTTAGAAAAAAAGAGGAAGAGGTTCGAAAGCTAAACGAATCACTTAGTAAGAATGAAGAGGCATTAGGTATTGACTTTCCTAGATCAGATCAAGATTTAGATTCGTTCTTTGAGGAGCAGGCCAAAGAGATGAAAGGACCATTTAAGCGTATGGAGACAAAACGATTGTCTCAAAAATCTTCTAAGGTCTTATTTGATCACTTGGCTAAGAGTTATGGAGTATATTTTATCGCAGATACTGAGAGGTTGAATAATGACCAGACTAGAGCTTTAGCTTGGTTCGAAAATGATGGGGTGCATTATGATGAAAGCAGGATTCATTATGGAATGCCTTTACATGAATTGAATCATATTTGGGTTGAAGTAATCTCTAAGAGTAATCCGGATCTTTATAATCAGATCATGGATAAGGTTAGGCGAATGAGGGGAACTAAAATCTATGAACGTGTAGCTAAGAAATATGCTGGACAGATCCAGGATCAGATTGACAAAGAATTTCTAGCTACCATGACTGGATTTTATTCAGTAGATCTTCTTGAAGGCTGGTTGATGAAAAATGGGGTAGAAGTTGAAACTAATTTATGGCAAGACATCAAGAGATGGATAAAAAGCTATTTAGACAAGGTATTTTCAATATTATTTCCTTCCAGGAGTTTCTCTTCGTCCGTAATGGGATCGTTGAAATTACGACATCTAATGAGGCAATTTACCATATCTGCGTTGAATGGAGATTTGAATCTTGATCCCGAAGTTGTAAGCATGCTTATGAAGAATACTTATGACTATCAATTAAGAAGTTTTACCGAAAAGAATTCTATTATAGATGCGAAAGACCTTTCAGGATATTTTCTTAATGGGAGTGATGCTTTAAATGATGGAGGAATAGTTGACCCAGATCAAATGACTGAAGCATTATCATGGAATTTGGATGATCGAGTAAAAGATGGGTTGGTAACTTTTAGTGTCTTTAATAAGAAGGTTGAGGTTAAGTATACTCCCGACAAGAAGGTTATGAAGTCTCGGATAAGAAAAGAAGTTGTTAATCCGATGTTTGAGCAAGATAGTCAAATGAATGATTTGGTAAGAGATATCTTGTTGTCGGTTTCTACTGGAGCGTCTATTGAGGATGCTATGGATATATTTGATCCAGATAGAAAATATGATCCTAAGACTGTGGTTGAGGACATATTATATTTTGCCGGAGGGCGTAATGAGATAGATCAGATTTTGACATATGATCAGCTTAAGAATTCAAAAAATCCTCATATAAAAGCTTTATATAAAGAAGGATTTGAGGGATTCAATCCATTGGTTGTTATTCATAGTATTAATGATTATACTGGTGAAGTCTCTATTAGTTTGATTGATAATACTATTTTCAATCTAGGTGCTAAAGCTGTTGCGACAAATAATAATTTACTTACTTCATCATTTCAAGCAGGAGCTAGTTTTAAACGTTCAGGGGGGACGATGACAAATCGTCTTGGTGATTTCAGGAGATTTATTTTAGGTCTACAAATGGTTGCTATGGGCGATGGCAATAAGCTTTCTGTTCGTAATCTTGGTGTATTGAAGATTGAAAGGAATGGAGTTGACCATTGGATGACTCCTAACTTAAATGATCTTTTACGTAACATTAAGGCTGTTGGCCAAAATAAGGTTTTATTAGATGCTATTGATAGTGCTGACATAAAAAAAGTATTGACTAATAATCATCTGTTAAATAAGGAATATAGTCAGTCTTATCGTCAAAGAATTCTTTCTTACTACGACAAGCCATCAAATAGAATTAAGCTTGGAGGAAAAGCTTCTTTATTTGGTGAGACCGTAACTGATGCGCAGTTATCGGAACTTGTAGCTTGGAGGCTAAATGTTCTTGAAACCTATAAATATTTGTCTGCAGAACAAATGGCCGAGAAGGAATTGCTGGCAGCTACATTATATCAGACGACCTCTGGGGATACAGGTACTATTGACAATATTGATGGCATGTCTGATCTTGCCAAAAAATTTATTGCCTCTCATAACGTAAAGAATCCAGTTATTCAATATGTAAAAGATCAACTTATTCGTAGTATTGACAAGGTTGTTAATAAGGTTAGAAGTTACCAGAAGGAACTTGATCCTTATCTAAATGATGTTATCAAGCATTACCATAAGAAACATGGATTAGCTTATGTTGAACGATTTCTTAGAGACATTGGATCAAAATATTTTGAAAATCTCTACAAGACAACATCAGTTTATGATCAAAATGGTTATTTATTAAAGGATAAAGATGGGAATGCTATCATCAGGAAGATTCCCGAGATCCATTGGGATGTAAATAATTCGGAAACAGCTAAGTTATTGTCTTCAGGACAACTTTCAATGGTAGAGATTAATTTTGCCAATAAGTTTCTAGACTTACTAGAACAGCGGTGGATTGATAATCTTTATCATCAAGCAAAAAAATATAATGAAGAGGTTCGACGTGAGGATATAGCCAAACGATTTTATTCTGAATATAGGCGTGGAGTTATTCCGGCAATCGGGAAAACTGCAAGCGCATTAATATCACAATTAAATATCAAAGCTGCGACAAAGGCTTCGGTTGACCGCTGGGGAAGGGCTGAGAATATATTTGTAGGCGATTTGGCGAAACGAAATGAGTTAGATGAACTAAGTACTCACTTTAGCGGACAACTTGAAGAATCCGAACGATTAAAGGCAGCAGGACTGATTAATTTTGGAGTCGATTTGGAGAATAATCCAAAGTATATGGTTTTTGATGATGAACGTAATAAGACAATGAGTCTAAACCTTCAAGATATAGGAAACTATTTCATGATGGAAGGCATCCGTAAAGAAGTTTATGAATCTGATTTTTTACCTCATTATAATGCGGCTAGAACGATTATAAAAAGCCATGATATTTTACGTAAGCGAAATCTTGGACAAAAAGATGCTACGACAAATAATGATCTTGAATATTTGACGGAATGGGTTGATAGACTCGTATATCAAAGAACTGCAGACAATAAAGACGATAGCTTTAAATTTAATATTGGTGGCTATACGCTTTCGGCTCCAGAACTTGTTCGTTCGGCAACTCAGCTAATGACTTTTTCTTCTTTGGCTCTTAAGCCTACGATATGGCTTAAATCTTTCTTGTATAATACTATAAACACAACAATGATTGCATTGTCTAATAGTATTGTTAACCAGATAAATAAATCTGTTGGAGTAGATGAAGGAAGTTTGTTATTTGGAGTTAAGGACATAGCTTATGCTCATTCCCAGATTACTCCTGGCAAAGGATTTAAGAAGGCATGGGAATTAGCAAAAACACTAAAGGTTATTGAGGGTACAGAACGAGACTTGCTTAGTTCTCCTATTATTAACAAGACCAATCAAAATGTTCTTCAGGATCGTTATGCTCATATTGGAAACTGGGCAACTGATGCTTATGCTAAAACTTTATCTATGGTTGCGATGATGCATAAGGAAGGAAGCTATGATGCTTATTACCTTGATAAAAATGGAGAAATAAGATATGATGTAACAAAAGATAGACGTTTTTATAAAGATGGTGTTAAGCTGACAAAGAATGGCGAAGATGCAATTATGGAGCATATCCGTCAGAACCTTATCAAAGAAGGCAACATGATAGATGGTGACATGGTATTAGGACATGATGCTTTACTTTCAGATAATTTTAGATGGGTCAGCGATAAGTTTGTAATTGGATCAATGACACCTACTAGTAAATGGCTTTTGAGTAATCATTATCTTGGAAGTTTATTTGCTAATTTCAGAGGATTTTCTGTAGATAAGTTAAATAATGCTGGTGTTTTTGCGGAAGGATGGCTTACTAAAAGTGGTGGTCAATATAAAGCGGTAAAAGATGGTGATACAGTGATCACTAAACGTGATGCTGTTATGATTGAGGGGATGTGGAAGAGCGTTATAAATGGATACATTGACCTTTGGCATAATCGTAATCAGCCTGCTGTTTGGTGGAAGAATATGTCTCCTATCCGTAAAATGAATATGGCTAAATCTATTGTTCAGATTGCTTTCTTTTGTGTATTAAAAGCTTTGATTGGAGGATTTAGGAGAAGAGAAGATGAGTTAAGGTTTTCTACTCTATATCAGGATTTGATGGTTGCTTTTGTTATAGGGGATTTTTTCAAGAGTCCTATGGCAATCGTGAATACTACGATAAGACTTTTTGATACCGCATTTGATGATAGTCCAAATAAGTTTAAGAAGCTCTTTAGATTCGTTCCAGGGTATGAATTTTTCAACCTTCCGGAGGCAATTAAGAATTATTCCGACAAAGAAGCAAAGGAGGAATATCGTGAGCGTAAAGCCCTTAAGGAGGAGGCTGAGAGAGAAAAGAGAAAAGCTGCTGATGGACTCGTTCTCGGTAATCCTGGAATGGGTAGCTGGAATCTTATCGAGGATCTTAGTGGTATGCCTAAACATTCAGAGGGGGGAGTTGATTTAAGCGTAAATAATGGAAACGTTTATTTTGGAAAAGTTCATGCTAAACGGGGTCTGGTTATCAAGGCTCAAGACGGATTAGTTAAAAAACCTAGTAGGAAAGAAATTATAAATAAGTATAATTCTTGGACTAAAAATGATGTAGTCCAGTTAAAGCATATTCGAGATATGGAAAAAGGAGGAGACACGACAAAACGAATTCCTATTGGCGAGGATCGAGAATATGATATTGCAGGATTTGTTCGTAATAGTTATGTTACAGAGAGCGCTTTAAATGAAGCTAAAAAATATAGTGAAAAATGGAATACTGATCCTTATGTTTTACTTGGTGCCCTTGGAATTGAGATGAATGGAGAGGTTGAGTCATATAAAAAGAATAATTATAGAGACACATCGACAAAACTTATTGAATCGTATAAGATGCCTCCGGTAAAAGATGAATATCAGGAAAAAGATTTTTTGTCATTGGTTAAAGGAAGTCCTACTCCTGATAGAGCATTGCAGTTAAAGTATAATCGTTGGGAAGGCAAGATGAAGGAGATAGAAAAAGAGTTACTTGGAATAGAATCTCCTATTGAAGAAGTTGCTTATTTTATTAGTAAGTTTGGATTGGATCAAGTCAATCCTAAACAGATGGAGTATGAGGGAGCTAAATATCCATACGAGGTAATGGTTAATACTGCTGCAGATTATTATCGTCAATTAAATTTATTTTAGTCATGAATATAGAAGCTGAAGGCGGTGAACTTGTGTTACAAAACAATAATGGCACTATAGCAATTATTAAGGCGTCTGATAGGTCAAAGGTTTTAGCTGCATTATCTATTGGAAATGATTCTGTCATTGATGATATAATTAAATCTTATCCTGACGAAGAGAGTTTTGCTGAAGAATATAAACAAATATAATCATGTCGATTAAGCGTAACAATAGATTATACAAGCCAAATTCTGATACGGGTCAGGAATTTCATGTATTTAATCGATTAAGAGCATTATGTGACAAACTATTAGATGAAGTTAATAGAATTAAGGAAAAGATAGACATTGATTTTGCTTTTGGTAAAATTATAGGCATTAATGATCCTGTTGAGATGCCGGAATTTGAACCTGTCTATGAAGATACTTCTGTTGAAGCTACAGAGGACAAAGACACGTTATATTTGGTTCCAGGGGAAGGAATGGATATAGAGTACGATAGCTTTTATAAAGCCATTAGAATCGCTTCTAAATGCCTTTTATACGCCTTCACTAAAGTTACGGTTGAGAATCTTGATGAGATTGAATCTTGGCAGTTAGAGGACAATGAATTAACTGCTATAGCAGACAAGAAGAATTTAGTTATTGTATCGGGTGATGGAATTGTTATTTATGTAAATCAAGAAAGTCAGGCAATAAAAATTTCATCGATAGCTGCAGATTCTCCTCCGATAGTAGGTACTTCTATGGTAGATAATTTTGTACGGAATAAGGCAACAGCACATGGAATTATTTACAAACAGGGAGCTAACGGTGTATTTGTTACAGAAAGAGGATTTGTTTGGAGCCTGAGAGATAGCGAGGAAATTCCTGATTATTATAATGCTGCACATGGTCATTCAGAAGCAGAGACTTCAAAAGATGGAGAACTAGAAGGACATTATAATCAGGAAGTTGGAAATTTTGCTTCGGAAGAATATTATTTAATTCGTGCATATGCAATCAATAAATTTGGGATTGGATATGGCAGCACTAAACTTATTAAATCAAATCCTTTATTTCCTGAGACATATTTACTGAGCATTAACGATATCACTGCCTATACTGCCCTTTGTATGGGGCAGATTACAGAAGATTACGATATGCCTATTCTAGAGAGAGGTTTTGTATGGAAGCAGAGCAATTTGTCTGATCCTACTTATACTGATTCAAGAATTATTGTAGGATCTGACGTGGGTGTATTTGAATCTTATATTGGCAAAGGAACAACTATTGATGATACTCCGTTACAACCAGGTAAACCTTATCGAATAAGAGCTTATGCTAAGACTGTAGATAAAATAAGTTATTCAGCAATGATGACTTTTATTTCTGCATCTTTAGAACCTCCTGTAACTGCAATATCTGATGTTAAGAATATACGTCAAAGAGATGCTTTATTGGTAGCATTACCTCCATTAACAGAAGTTGGAACAACGATTGTAAAGAAAGGTTTCATCTATGGAGATTCAGATCCTGCTGAAGATCCTTTAGATGTTATTGAAGTTACCGGTGCTTTCGAATTGGCGATAAATGGATTATCTGCTGGAACGATTTACTATGTAAAAGCTTATGCTGAAAATGAATTTGGAGGAAGGTTTAGTGAGCTTCGAGTCTTTGTTACACCTGATGCAACAGTTCCCGAGGTCTTAACTTTATGGGCGGAAAAAGTAACATCTAGTGAAGCCACCCTTGTTGGTTCTCTCGTGTATGATTGTGGTGCAGATATTATTGCCAGAGGATTTGCTTATACGGCTAATACAGGACATGTTCCGGATAAAGACAATGATTCATACGTTGAGGTTGTTGGCGATGATTTTAAGGCTATAATAAGTGATTTAACGCCTGGAAGAAAATATCATTATAGGGCATATGCTACTAATAGTGTCGGTACCTCATATGGTGCATTAAAAATCTTTGCTGCAACTCCGATAGATGTTGTCACTGGTGACATTGATACGTTAACTTATGATGAAGGGACAATTTACACTTGGGTAAATAGTGAACTCGAAATTATAGAACGAGGACTTGTCATAGCTCTTTCATCATATTCTGGAGAACCAGAGTTAGGAGTTGCTGGGTGTACGACCTATCAAGGTACAGAGGTTGTCAATGGAGGATTCCAGGAATCACTTGATGGATTAGATCCCGGAACATCTTATAAGGTTCGTTCTTATGCTATCTTTATTACTGAATATGGGGTACCAAATATTACTCAAACAGTTTATGGTGAAACCAAACAAATCACCACATTAAGTGTAACTGAGCCAGAGGTATTGGTTGATTTTGTTTTTAATGTTTCTCAAACAACGGCTTCGGTAAAAATACTTTTATTGGACAATGGTGGAAATGAAATTACGGGTTGTGGTATAACTTATCAAAAAGGAGAAGCTACTCCTATTGAAGTTATGGGTACACTTGTGGGCAATGGTTTTGTTGTAGAATTATCTTCCTTGGATGCAGGGTCTGAATATGGTGTTAAAGGATTCGTATCATATGGAGTATCTGATAGGGCCTTATCTACTTTAGTGACATTTAATACTACTCCAGCTGATGTTCCGATTGAAGATCCATTACCAATTACTTCTACCTATGTTGCTACTGATGTTTCGTATTATTCATTTATGCTTAATGGATTTGTTTCATCGTTAAGACCATTGGTGGAAAGAGGTTTTCTGATTGGAACAAATACTTCATCTACAGATCCAAAACTCGAAGATGTTGGATCGTATGTTATAAAAAAAGTTGATGCAGATGCTATTTCAGGTAATTATTCGATTCTTTTAACCGATTTAGTTGCTCCCAATTCATACTACTATCGTTCTTATGCGATTTACGATACTGATGAAGTTGTTTATGGCGAAGTACGACAAGTCTATACTCCTAATAGAGAAGATCCTGTTTTTTCCGGAAGTATGATGAATTTGATAGGAGAAACTACTGCTGAATTCAAAAGCAATCTAGTAGATAATGGAGGATGGGTTGTCGTTGATAAAGGCATTTGCTATAAGGCTAATACTGCAGGAGATCCTACAATATCAGATTCTCATCTTGAAGATGATGATGTAAATTTAGGAGAGTATTATGTTTCAATTACTGGCTTGACTGCAGGAGCAACCTATAAGGCTTGTTCTTATGTAAAATATGAATATGGAGCAGGTTATAAATACAGCTATGGATCAGTAGTTACTTTTACGATGCTTCCTGGCAGAGGTCATTCTATTTTCCTTGACTTAATTACGTCAAACGACATATCGTATAATACTATATCTTTAAGTGGAACAGCTCAAACAGATGGAACGATTACAGTATTAGGTTTTTTATGGAAGCGGACATCAGATCCAACGGTAGATTCTAGGGATGGTTATAAAAATGTTTCACCTGCACCAGGAGGGTTTAGTGCAACAACAACAACTCTTCTCGTTAACACAGAGTACCGTTTTAGGGCCTATATGGTTGTTGATGGAGTTACGTATTATAGCTCTGTAAAAAGTGCATCTACGCTTGATTATGCTCCACCTCAGGTATCCACTCTTCAAGTTGCATCTATTGGCACCACTTCAGCTAAATCTGGAGGTACTGTTCTTTCTACAGGTGGGAGAAATGTTTATTCCAGAGGGATACTTTGGTCTGCTAGTTCAAGCATTCCAGACTATACCTCTTATGAAGGCATAGATACTGATTCTGAGACAGGCCTTGGGACATATTATGGAGATATGACCGATTTGTTGCCCAATACTACTTACTATGTAAGGGCCTTCGGAATTTATTCCATTGGAGCTGCAACAAATTATGCTTATGGTGTTGTATTTACCTTTAAGACTCTTAGCATTTTTGATATGCAAGTAGTCACAATGGCGGCAGAGGATGTGTCTTTATATTCAGCTACATTAAAGGGAATGGTAATAGCTGGACATACAATCACTGAAAAAGGATTCTGTATAAAAAGCGGAGCAGGAGATCCTGTGCGTGGAACAGATTATTATGAAGCAGTTAGTTCTGGTCAGAGTTCTTTTGAATATAATATTGATGT